>ULTV01040030.1_pt1 | contig 14725 bp, 8 predicted proteins | sample 1957931 | NCBI WGS metagenome assembly ULTV01 (sample SAMEA4835743, study PRJEB28245) | human gut metagenome | biome: gut microbiome; material: fecal sample | place: Denmark | collected 2008
TGATGCAGTGCGTCTGGTGCGTATGTTTGGTAACGATTCGGGAGAACGGTTCGACGGCGGCGGGTTGCCGGCGCGAGAAATCCCGTGCGGAACTTTTGATGTCGTTCAGGTAGCGGGCGACGGTCGTTTCGACGCTCTTGGCCGAGAGGTTCCCGATCGACGAGAAAACCATCTGGTCGGTGGTGTGCGTGCGTGCGACGAACTCCCGGATCGACTCTCCGCTGAAGCGTGCCAGGCTCGATTTCCGGCCTAAAATATTGTGTCCCAGCTCCGACCCGGCGAAAAGCATCTCTTCGAACGTATCGTAGATCATGTCGGCCGGAGAGTCCTTGTAGGTATTGATTTCGTCGTAGATGATCTCCTTCTCTTTTTCCAGTTCCCGGTCGGGAAAAGTCGAATGGAAGGCGACGTCGGCGATCAGCTCCACAGCCTTCGAAAAGTCGCTTCGCAGGGTCGTGGCGTGGATCGTCGTATCCTCCTTGGTGGTGAAGGCGTTGAGTTCGCCGCCGAGGTTTTCGAGCCGGCAGTTCACCTGGTAAGCCTTGCGGTGCTCCGTGCCTTTGAACAGGGCGTGTTCGGTGAAATGGGCCAGTCCGAATTGATTCTTCAGCTCGTCGCGGCTTCCGGCGTTTACCAGCAGGGCGCAGTGCGTGACGTTGCCTTTGATCCGACGGTGAATGCCCCGGATGCCGTTGGGAAGCGTATAGGTAGTAAATTCCATCGTTGTCTTATTCGTTTTTCTCGCGGAGCGCCAGGTAGCGGCCCGTGTAACTCTCCTTGCATCCGGCCAGCCCGTCCGGAGTGCCTTCGAAGACGATGCTGCCGCCCCGGTCGCCCGCTTCGGGGCCGAGATCCACGACCCAGTCGGCGCACTTGATAACGTCCATGTTGTGTTCGACGATCACGATCGTATGACCCCGGGCGATCAGGGCGTTGAAGGCGTCGAGCAGCTTGTTGATGTCGTGGAAATGGAGACCCGTCGTAGGCTCGTCGAAGATGAACATCACGTTGCCTTCGGTGCTCTCCTTCGACAGGAACGAAGCGAGCTTTACGCGCTGGCTCTCGCCGCCCGAGAGCGTCGAGGAGGACTGTCCGAGTCTGATATACCCCAGCCCGACCTCCTGCAGGGGGCGGAGCCGTTCGATGATCCGTTTGCAGGTGGCGTTTTTCTTATCATCGCCGAAGAAGGCGATCGCGTCGTCCACCGTCATCTCCAGTATGTCGTAGATCGATTTCTCGCGGTAGCGGACTTCGAGAATTTCATCCTTGAAGCGCTTGCCGCCGCAGGCTTCGCACACCAGCTCCACGTCGGCCATGAATTGCATGCCGACCTTGATGAATCCCTCGCCCTGACACTCCTCGCAACGGCCGCCGGCGATGTTGAACGAGAAGTGCGAGGGGTTGAATCCCGACCGCTGGGCGTAGGGCTGGTCGGCGTAGAGTTTGCGGATCTCGTCGTAGGCCTTGATGTAGGTCACGGGGTTCGACCGCGAGGATTTGCCGATCGGGTTCTGATCGACCATTTCGACCGAACGAAGCGTCGAAAGGTCGCCTTCGATGGCGTCGAAATCGCCCGGTTTGAGCCCCGTATCGAACAGCAGGCGCCGCAATGCGGGATAGAGGATGCCTTTGGCCAGCGACGATTTGCCGCTGCCGCTCACGCCCGTGATGCAGGTCATCACCCCGAGCGGAATCCGCACGTCGATATTCTTCAGGTTGTTCTGCCGGGCACCTTTCACGGTGATCCACGCTGCCGGGCTTCGCCGCGAGGTGGGCACTGCGATTTTGCGGCGTCCCGTAAGGTAGTCGGCCGTCAGGCTTTTTTCCTCTTTCAATAAGGCTTTCAGCGGTCCGCTGAAGACGACCTCTCCGCCGTTGTAGCCCGCCTCCGGACCGATATCGACGATCCAGTCGGCGGCGCGGATCACCTCCTCTTCGTGCTCGACGACGATCACCGTGTTGCCGATGTCGCGCAATTGTTCGAGCACACCGACCAGACGGTTCGTGTCGCGCGGGTGCAGGCCGATCGACGGCTCGTCGAGAATGTAGAGCGAGCCCACGAGGTTGCTGCCCAGCGAGGTCGAAAGATTGATGCGCTGGCTCTCGCCGCCCGAAAGCGTCGAGGAGAGCCGGTCGAGGGTCAGGTAGCCCAGCCCCACGTCGGTGAGGTATTGCAGGCGGTTGCGTATCTCGGTGAGAATGCGTGCGGCGGTTTTAGTGTCGTGAGCATCCAGTTCGAGCGAGGCGAAGAAATCGGCGAGCGTCTCCACCGGCATCACGACCAGGTCGGCGATGGTTTTGCCGCCGATTCTGACGTAAAGGGCCTCTTTGCGCAGGCGCGAGCCGCCGCAGTCCGGACAGACGGTCTTGCCCGTGTAGCGGGCTTTCATCACCCGGAACTGGATCTTGCGCCGTTCGCTGTCGATGTAGGCGAAGAAATCGTTCAAGCCGTGAAAATACTCGTTGCCGCGCCACAGGAGCCGTTTCTGTTCGGCCGTAAGCTGGTAGAACGGCGTATGGATCGGAAAATCGAACTTGTAGGCATTGGCTACGAGCTGGTCTTTCCACGCCCGCATGGTCTCTCCGCGCCAGCAGGCCACGGCGTCCTCGTAGATGGTTTTGCGTTTGTCGGGGATCACCAGGTCCTCGTCGATGCCGATGATCTTGCCGTAACCTTCGCACGTCGGGCAGGCGCCCAGCGGGTTGTTGAAGCTGAACAGATGTTCGGTCGGAGGCTCGAATTCGATGCCGTCGGCCTCGAAACGGGCCGAGAACTCTTTGACGCCTTCGGGCGTGACGATTCGGCAAACCCCGTTTCCATAGGAGAAAGCACGGGCTACGGAATCCCGCAGGCGGGTCGGCAGGTCGCCGTCCTGCGAAACTTTGGCACGATCGACTACGATCGAGATATCTTCGGCACGGGTGTTTCCGTCCACGCGGGGCAGAAAATCCTCGATCGGCAGAGTCTCTCCCGCCGCATGTACGCGCAGGATGCCTTCGCCCAGCACCAGGGTCAGCTTTTCGATGACGCCCTGCCCTTCGCGCAGTTGCAGCGGCGCTGCGACGGCCACGCGGCTGCCTTCGGGCAGGGAGAGGATATATTGCGCCACGTCGTCCTCGGTGTAGCACTTGACCTCCTGTCCCGATACGGGCGAGAAGGTGTGTCCGATGCGGGCGTAGAGGAGTTTAAGGTAGTCGTACAGTTCGGTCGTGGTGCCGACCGTCGAACGCGGATTGCGGGTATTGACCTTCTGTTCGATGGCGATGGCCGGAGCGATACCCGTAATGACATCCACATCGGGCTTGTTGATCTTGCCCAGGAATTGTCGGGCATAGGCCGAGAGGCTCTCCACGTAGCGGCGCTGCCCTTCGGCGAAGATCGTGTCGAAAGCGAGGGTCGATTTGCCGGAACCCGAAAGTCCCGTAATGACGACCAGTCGGTTGTGCGGAATTTCGACCTCGATGTTTTTGAGGTTGTGCACCCGTGCACCTTTTATATAAATGGACTTTTGTTCTTTTGTCATGTTTTTTTACGTGGATCCGGTCCCTGCGCCGTGCGTGTTCCGGGCCGGACCGATATTATTTCATTTCGAGGGTCACGCCCCCGATCTTTTCCAGTTTGCCGATCATACCTCCTGCGAGACTTTGCCGGATAGCCAGCGTCATTCGGCAGAGGTTGTCGAACTGCTGTGTCAGCACCCGGGGCTGTTCTTCCTTGACCACGCGCATCACGTCGTTCATCGCCAGGTACGAAAACTCCACCTCCACGACGGTATCGACCGTCCGCTCCACGATTTCGGCCGCTCGGATCGCTTCGGCCGCCGACTCCTTGTAGGCACCGATCAGGCCCGATACTCCGAGTTTCGTACCGCCGAAATAACGCACCACGACGATCAGGCAGTTGACCAGTTCGTTGGACAGAAGCTGACCGAGGATCGGCTTGCCCGCCGTGCCCGAAGGCTCTCCGTCGTCGTTGGCGCGGAACGTTTCGCCGTGCGGACCCAGCCGCCACGCGTAACAGAGGTGCGTCGCGTCGTAATATTTCTTGCGCAGCGCATCGAGCAGCGTGCGAATCTCCTCCTCGCTTTCGACCGGATAGGCATAAGCGAGGAACTTGCTGCTTTTCTCTTTGTAGATGGCTTCCGCAGGCCCGGCAAGCGTATGATAACTGTCCGAGGTCACGACTACCCTTGTTTTATTTGACTTTGGTGAACATCCTGTTCCAGCGGATGTTCGCGGGGAAGCTCTTTTCGGGATCCAGCGACAGCCAGATGAAGGAGGCTTTGCCGACGATGTGGTCTTCGGGAACGAATCCCCAGAAGCGGGAGTCCGCCGAATTGTGGCGGTTGTCGCCCATCATCCAGTAATAGTTCATCCGGAAAGTATAGGTGTCGGTCTGTTCGCCGTTGATGAAGATCTTCCCTTCTTCGTCCACACGCAGGTCGTTGCCTTCGTACGTTTCGATAATCCGCCGGTACAGGGGCAGGTTGTCGGCCGTCAGCGCAACGGCCGTTCCCGCTTGGGGAATCCAGATCGGGCCATAGTTGTCCTGATTCCACGCATAGCGGCGATCCTGCGGAAAGACATCGAAATTGGGACTGCGGGCGATGTATTTCTGTACGGAAGCGACGTTGTCCAGCTTCTCCAGTTCTGCGGCGTTTTCGTCGGTGAGCGCCATGTAGTAGAGCGTGCCCTTGTTGCTCCATTCGGTGATACCCAGATTGTCGAGTGCGTATTGGGTGATCGGCGAGGTGGTTTCCACCAGATACATGAACTGTTTTCCGGCGACGGGCTCCTGCGGCTTTCCATTGACGTAAACCGCCGTTTCCTCGATTCGTATCGAATCCCCCGGGAGGCCGATGCAGCGTTTGATGTAGTTTTCACGCTTGTCCACCGGGCGCGTGATGACCGTGTATTCCTGCATCAGCCGTTCGCGGCCGGCCTGATGTCCGAAAGTTTGCTGATATTGCCGCAGCACGTCGTAGTACGAAACGTCCTGTCGTTCGAGCAGCACCGTATCGCCTGCCGGAAAGTTGAATACCACTACGTCGTTGCGCTCGATTCGGCCCAGTCCCTTGAGGCGGTGATAAGGCCATTTGACGCTTTCGGAGAACGATTTTTTGGTTTTCGAAAAAGGCATCGTATGGTGTACGAACGGAAATGCCACCGGGGTATTGGGCATCTGGGGACCGTAGGCTACCTTGCTGACGTAGAGATAGTCCCCGACCAGCAGCGATTTCTCCATCGACGACGAGGGAATCACGTACATCTGAAAGAAGAAGATGTGTACCAGCGACGCTACAACGGTGGCGAAAATGATCGCATTCACCCATTCGTAAACGGCTTTGTAACTTTTGCTTTTCTTGCACATCTCGGCGTTGTGCCGCCAGACGTACTTGTAGAAATAACGCGTGATATAAAGGTCGAAGATGACGATTTCGCCCAGCAGCAGCCACCAGTTGCCCGTCCAGAGGACGAACCAGAGGATGTATAAAATACTTGCCAGGGTGAATCCCACCCATTTGTTGCGGAAGAAAGCTTTGATTTTTCCCATGTTCTGTATCGTTTATTTCAGCAGGTCGTCCATCGTATAGACACCCTTTTTGCCGCAGAGGAACTCCGCAGCGACGACGGCGCCCAGAGCCAGTGTCCGGCGGTTTTTGATCGTATGTTTGAGTTCGATCCGGTCGTCGTCCGATTCGTAAGTTACCGTGTGTGTACCCGGAACCGCTCCTTCGCGCAGGGAGGTGACGACGATTTGCGAAAGATCGTCGCTGGGTTCATTCACCCAGCCCGTCTTCCGCCCGATTTCGCTGATGATCCCTTCTGCCAGCGTGATGGCCGTGCCGCTCGGAGCATCCTTTTTCTGTGTGTGGTGAATCTCTTCGATCCGTACGTCGTAGGCGTCGAAGCGCTCCATCATCCGGGCCAGCCTGCGGTTGAGGCGGAACATCAGGTTGACGCCCAGGCAGTAGTTCGAGGCGTAGAAGAGCGCACCGCCTTTTTCCCGGCAATAGCTGCGCAACTCCTCCAGACGATTTGTCCAGCCCGTCGTGCCGCTGACGACCGGAATCCCTGCGTCGATGCACGCCCGGATGTTGCCGTAGGCCGCGTCGGGGGTCGTGAACTCCAGTGCTACGTCGATGCCGGCCAGGTGTGCGGCATCCAGTTCCGATGCGTTCGCCTCGTCGATGACGGCGCCGATACGGTGTCCCCTTTCGAGGAGTATTTTTTCGATTTCACGGCCCATTTTGCCGTGTCCGATGATCGCTGCTTTCATTGGCTGAAGGGGATTTTACGGTATATTATCGCAAATATAGCTATTCGCCGCCGAAATAAAAAATAGTTTCAAGTTTATATGGTTTGTTGGCACGAATTGAAAATAAAGTGTTAATTTTGTCGAATTAAATTCGCGACGGATCGAAACTTAAACGTCAAAAACAATTATAAATTATAAGTATTATGGCAAATAATCAGAAAATGCGTACGGAGAGCGACCTGCTCGGCAGCGTAGAGTTGCCTGCCGACGTACTTTACGGTGTCCAGACCCTGCGGGGTATCGAGAACTTTCGAATCAGCAAATTCCATTTGAACGAGTATCCCCTCTTCATCAAGGGACTCGCCATTACCAAGCTGGGAGCTGCGGAAGCCAATCACAAGCTGGGGCTGCTCACCGACGAGAAGTTCAATGCGATCGCACAGGCCTGCCGCGAGATCATGGACGGCAAGCACCACGACGCATTCCCCGTGGATATGATCCAGGGCGGTGCCGGTACGACGACCAACATGAACGCCAACGAAGTGATCGCCAACCGCGCGTTGGAGATCATGGGCCATCAGTACGGCGAATACCAGTACTGCTCGCCCAACGACGACGTGAACTGTGCGCAATCGACCAACGACGCCTACCCGACGGCTATTCACCTGGGTATGTACGCTACGCATCTGAAGCTGGTCGAGCACCTGAAGCAACTGATCGAATCCTTCGAAAAGAAGGCTGCGGAGTTCGCCGATGTCCTCAAGATGGGCCGCACGCAGCTCGAAGACGCCGTGCCGATGACTTTGGGCCAGACTTTCCACGGTTTCGCCAGCATCCTGCGCGATGAGATCGTTCACCTGAACGAAGCTGCCGAGGATTTCCTGACGATCAATATGGGTGCTACGGCGATCGGTACGGGTATCTGCGCCGAGCCGGGCTATGCCGAGCTGTGCACCGAGAACATCGCTCGGATCACCGGCTGGAAGATCCGTTTGACGGGCGACTTGGTAGGCGCTACGTCCGATACTTCGTGCCTGGTCGGTTACGCTTCCGCCATGAAGCGTGTCGCCGTGAAGATGAACAAAATCTGCAACGACCTGCGCCTGCTGGCTTCGGGCCCCCGCTGCGGTCTGGCCGAGTTCAACCTGCCGGCCCGTCAGCCGGGATCGTCGATCATGCCGGGTAAGGTGAACCCCGTGATCCCCGAGGTAATGAACCAGATCGCCTACAAGGTGATCGGCAACGAGCTGTGCGTTACGATGAGCGGCGAGGCGGCCCAGATGGAGCTCAACGCCATGGAGCCGGTGATGGCCCAGTGCGATTTCGAGTCCGCCGAGTTGCTGATGAACGGCTTCGATACGCTCCGCACGCTCTGCGTGGACGGCATCACGGCCAACCGCGAGCGCTGTGCCGATTACGTGAAGAACAGTATCGGCGTGGTGACGGCTCTCAACCCGATCATCGGTTACAAGAATTCGACCAAGATCGCTAAGGAGGCTCTCGCTACGGGCCGCGGCGTCTATGATCTGGTGCTCGAGCACGGTATTCTCTCGAAGGAGGAGCTTGACACGATTCTCAAGCCCGAGAATATGATTCGTCCGGTGAAACTGAACATCAAGCCGCGCAAATAATCGCGGGATAGTATAGATGCGGGGTCGAAATCCTATCGGGTTTCGACCTCGTTTTTTATGGAGCGGAGTTGGCGTTCCGGATTTTATTATCTTTGACATAGTCTTAAATAGGTTGCGTCTCGGAAAACTGGGAACAAGTGCCCGTTTTCTGTCGGCTTTCACTATCTTTGCGGAAGATGGGAGGCGGTTCGGCAATCTTTGCGTGCAAGCCCGCACGATTGCTCTCACCTTTCACTATCTTTGCAGAGTATCATGGGTTCGGATTCTTTTTGCGAATGGAGATCCGATCAGCCGTGATTCTCGGCTCGGGATCGAAAGATTCGGGACGAGCCGGCTGGGATTCCTCCCGAAATGCGGGGACTGCCTGCAAGATGTGATAAATGGAAAAACGATGCGTTATTTTATCGAATTGAGATACAACGGCGGAGCCTATTGCGGTTGGCAGCGGCAGCCCGATATGCCGTCGGTACAGCAGACGATCGAAGGGGCAATCTCTACCCTGCTCCGTGAACCGATTCTGTTGACCGGTGCCGGACGCACCGATACGGGAGTGAATGCCTCCTATTACGTGGCGCATTTCGACACTTCCTCTCCCGTCGCCGATCCGGAACAGGTCGTTTTCAAGCTCAACCATATGCTTCCCGGCGATATCGCCGTAAGCCGTATCGTGCCGGTCGCGGCCGATGCCCACGCCCGTTTCAGTGCCCGGGAGCGGGAGTACCGCTATTATATCGAACCGCGCAAGAATCCCTTTACACGAGCCGCTTCCTGGCAATATTACGTCCCTCTGGACGTGGCGGCGATGAACCGTGCGGCCGACGTTCTGATGGAGTATGAGGACTTTACCTCCTTCGCCAAACTCAATTCCGACAACAAGACCAATATCTGCCATCTCAAACGGGCCGACTGGACGGTCGGCCGGGACGGTACGCTTTGCTTTACGATTCGTGCGGACCGCTTTCTGCGGAATATGGTGCGGGCTATCGTCGGCACGCTGGTCGATGTGGGCCGGGGACGTTATACCGTTGAACAGTTCCGCGACATCGTCGCCAGCCGCGATCTTTCGCGGTCGAGTGCCGGAGCACCCGCCCAGGGCCTTTTCCTGAGCGATGTGCTCTATCCGCCGGAAGTATTCGTGCGGGAAACCCGGCTGCCCGCTCTCCGCTATTTTTCATCGGTGGAAAAGTAGAGGCCGCCTTCGCTTCGATCCGGCAGCCTGTTTTCCCTTATGTTCGGGCGGTTTTCTCTTCGATTGTTTCGTTCGGCCGCTTTTCTTTTCATTCAATCGCCGATCGTCCCGGGGCCATGATTCCTTCGGTGTTATCGATTACTCCTTGACGGGCGTATGCAAATGAAACGGGGACGATCCTGTGCAGGCCGTCCCCGTTCGCATTGCGGTAATTTTCGATTTATACGTGGATCGCGGCACCCAGAGCTACCTCGGCCGCCTCCATAACTCCTTCGTTCATGGTCGGGTGTGCGTGGATTGTGTGTGCAATTTGCTGCGCCGTCGCTCCCAGCGATTTGGCAAGCGTCGGCTCGGCCAGCATTTCGGTTACGTTCGCTCCCACCAGATGTGCGCCCAGCAGCTTGTCGTTCTGGTCGAAGATCAGTTTTACGAAGCCGTCGCGGTCGCCTGCGGCGGTCGCTTTGCCCGAAGCGGTGAAGGGGAAGCGTCCCACTTTGTAGTCGATGCCCTTCTCCTTGACCTGCTGCTCGGTCATACCGACCGAAGCCACTTCTGGCGAGGTGAATACGCACGAGGGAATCGTCGTGTAATCCACCGGCTCGGAATGTACGCCGCAGATGGCATTCACGCAGCAGAGCGCCTCGGCCGACGCTACGTGCGCCAGGGCCGGGCCGGGTACGATGTCGCCGATGGCATAAACGCCCGGTACGTTGGTGCGGTACTGTTTATCGACGAGGACTTTGTCGCGCTCGGTCTTGATACCCAACTCTTCCAGGCCGATGCCTTCGATGTTGGATTTGATGCCGACGGCCGAGAGGACGATGTCGGCACCCAGCGTCTCTGCGCCCTTCTTGCCTTCGATCTCGACGTCGCACTTGCCTTCGGCGTTTACTTTCACCGATTTCACGGTGGTCGAGGTGAGGATCGTCGCTCTCAACTTGCGGAAAGCGCGTTCCATAGTCTTGGCGACCTCTTCGTCTTCGAGGGGCATGATCTGGGGCAGATATTCGACGATGGTGACCTTCACACCCAGTGCGGCATAAAAATAAGCGAACTCGCTGCCGATGGCACCCGATCCCACGACGATCATCGTTTCGGGCAGTTTGGGCAGTACGAGCGCCTGCTTCGAGGAGATCACGTGCTCTCCGTCGATGGGCATGAACGGCATTTCGCGGGGCCGTGCTCCGGTGGCGAGGATGATGTGGTCGGCTTCGTACTCCGTGCCGTCCACGTCGATCCGGCCGTTTCCTTTCAGTTTTGCGAAGCCGTTGATCAGCTCCACGTTGTTCTTTTTGAGCAGGAACAACACGCCTTTGTTCATCGTTTCGGCCACGCCGCGCGAGCGGGCTACGATCTTTTCGAGGTTGGGCCGCACTTCGCCTGCGAAGTTGAGTCCGTAATGTTCGGCCGACTTGCAATAGTTGTAAACCTGGGCGCTCTTGAGCAGCGCTTTGGTCGGGATGCAACCCCAGTTGAGGCATACGCCGCCGGCCTCGGCACGCTCTACGACAGCCACTTTCTTACCCAGTTGAGCAGCGCGGATGGCGGCTACGTAACCGCCCGGACCGCTGCCGATCACAATGATATCGTATTTCATATTTTTTGTATGTGTTTATTGAATTACTTTCAGCACTTCACCGTGGTCGGCTACTACGGCGCGTTTCCACTTTTCGTTATAGCCCGGGAACTGGATCTTGTCGGGAATGTCGCGCCCGTTGCCGTTGTCGAGGAATTTACCCGGTTCGGTTTCGCTCTTCAGGTTGCCGTCGATGTATTTGACGAGCAGGTACCGGTCGAGTTCCGTCCAGCGGTCGAAGAGTTGCCGGGCCATATCCACCGAATAACGGGTAAGCCGTTTCTGCCGTTTCTTGGGCGAGTCGCCCTCTGTGGCTGCGTCGATCTGTTTGACCTCCTCCAAACGGGTATTCTCCCACTCGTCAACCACCTTGCGGATGTCGGCCGCGATCAGATCGTAACGCAGATAGGCGAAGTTGGTTACGCGGTTGAAGAGCCAGAATGCCGACGTGGGCGAATATTTGAGCATCGTGCCGTTGCCCTCGCGGAAACATTCGGGAACCTCGGTTGCCGAGCAGTAGATCGGCGTCAGGCAGGATGTCGCTGCGTCGTCCACCCCGAACCAGAGGATGCCCATGTCGTCCGGCAGCCAGGGCCGGGCCTGTGCCACGAACCAGAATCCGGTCTGCTGGGTTGCTACCGCACGCTCGTTCAGGTAGGTTACGCCGTCCACTTCGAAATCCATCGGGCGCCAGCGGTACGGCAGGGCATGTCCGCCCGCACCGATGTCCTGGGTCATGTCCATCGGAGTTCCTTCGTAGTGGTCGCGCATGGCGTCGAAAACGGTCTTGGGATCGACTTTGGTGCGGGGTTTCACCCAGAGGGGCATCCGGTTGGACATGTTGTATCCCATTGCATAGTCCGTGTATTGATCCATGTCGTCCGCTACGGTGCGGAAGAACGCCCACACGCGGGCATCGCATCCGCGCACCGTGCCGAAATCGGCCGGAGCGTAGGCATCGCAGAAGCTGAACTCCTCGTCCGGGCCGTTGAAATAGCCCTTTTCACGGGCGAAGGAGATCACGTCGGGAGCGTAGAGGCAGTTCTCGGGATCGTCGAGCGGGAAAGTCGTGATGCGCGACTGGTTGGCGTGTGCCGAAACGTATCCGTCGGGAATGCGGCGAGCTACCCAGACGATGCCCTTGCGGGTGTTGTTACCCTCGGCATCGAGCTCGCAGCCCTTGCCGATCAGCTCCATGATCCAGGCTTCGTTCTGGTCGGCGATCGAGAAGGATTCGCCGCTCGAAGCGTAGCCGTAGGTGTTGGCCAGATCCACGATGATCCGGATCGCTTCGCGGGCAGTCTTGGCGCGTTGCAGGGTGATGTAGATGAGCGAGCCGTAATCGATGCGACCCGTCGAATCGGCCAGCTCCTCGCGTCCGCCGTAGGTCGATTCGGCGATGATGAGCGAATGTTCGTTCATGTTGCCGATCGTGGCGTATGTTTGTGCCGCTTGCGGAATTTCTCCCAGGTAGCGGCCCGAGTCCCAGTCATAGACCGGGAGCATCGTGCCGGGTTTGTAGCGCCCGGCGAAGGTTTTGTAGAGTGCGCCGTAGAGCTGGTGGGAGTCGGCGGCGTAGGAGACCATCACCGAGCCGTCCGAGGAGGCTCCCCGGGTGATGATGAAGTTGGTGCAGGCGTCTGTCGCCTTGAATGTCAGACAGCACAGGGCTGCGGCAAACAGGGTTCGGAATAGTTTTTTCATGCGAGAATTTTTTATTTTGAGTGAGAACGGCGCGTATTCCTTGAACGATGCGGTTCCGTGTTTCCGGAATACGGCCGGTCCGGGCAAAAGTTATTTTCGCAAAGATAGCATAAACCGGAAATAAAACAAAACCAGCCGCATCCCTTTTTCCGGAATTCAACCGGTATCGTAAAAACCGGGACGGGATGCGTCGGGAGCATTTATGCCGGATGTTGTCCGGCCGGTTCGTTCGTTTCGGATGCGACGGGATGTTTTTCGACGGGAGGCGGGAGCGGCTGTCCGCTGTGCTCCTGCCGGGGGGCGGATTCGGGCTCCCGGCTCGCCCTGAGGGGCCGAAAGGGACATTATTCTCCGAAAAATTTGAATTGACCGCAAGTTGAGGCACATAACTTGCCGTGTATTTCGAAAAATGCAGAAACTATGTGTTACAGATCGTCTTCAATTCCCTTTATCCTGCTCGCGCTCTCTTTGCTCGCGGTTTCCTGCGGTTCCCGTTCCGGACATACCGGGCAGATGCCGCCGATGGAGATCGAAATCGCTGTCGCCGAGTTCGATTTGCTCTATACGCGGCGGAGCTTCATTTCCCAGATCAACAGCGATAACGAAGTGGTGGTCGAACCCCGTGTGAGCGGGTTTCTCGTAGCCCGGCACTATAAAAAAGGTATGCCCGTGCGCAAGGGTCAGTTGATTTTCGAAATCGACGACAGTGAGTATTACACTGCCCTGCTTTCGGCTCAAGCGGCTCTGGAGTCGAGCCGTGCGCTGGCGCTCGAAGCCAAGAACAATTTCGACCGGGCGGTGCCGCTGGCCAAGATCAATGCCATCAGCGGTACGCAACTCGACCAATATACGGCGCAGTACGCCGCTTCGGAGGCCGACGTGAAGTCGGCCCGGCAGGCTCTGCGGAATGCCCAGCTCAATCTGGGCTACACGAAGATCTATGCACAGATAGACGGCATTATCGAATCTTCGAACGGCTCCGTCGGTGATTATGTCGGTCCGGGTACGCAAATTCCGACCCTCACCACGATTATGAATATTGATACGGTCCAGGTCCCCATTGCGATTCCGATGACGCAATTCCTTCGGTTGGACAGCAATCGGACGAATATCTACGACAACGCCGAACTGCTTTCGGAGATCGTGCTTTACGAGGCGGACGGTACCCGCTATCCGCTTTTCGGCAAGTACGATTACACCCGGACGGCCGTATCTTCGGCTACGGGGACGATCGTGCTGATCGTCCGCTTCCCGAATCCTTCCTACCGGCTCAAGACCGGACAGTTCGCGCGTGTCGAAGCCAATATCGGGGCGAAGCTGCCCCGTGTACTGGTGCCGCAGCAGAGTGTCGTGCAGACTCTCGACGTATCGTCGGTCTGGGTAATCCGGCCGGACAGCACGGCCGAATACCGCAAGGTTACGCCGGGCGAGACGTTCGGCGGAATGTGGGCCATCGAGTCGGGCCTGGAACCGGGAGAAACGGTCGCTGTGACCGGTTTGCAGAAACTTCGTCAGGGAATGCGGGTCGTTCCCGTTAAAAAATAGGCAGGTATGGGAAAATTTTTCATCGCGCGGCCCATTTTCGCCATTGCGCTGGCGGCAGCTATCGTGCTGCTGGGTATCATTTCTATATTCGACCTGCCGATCGAGCAGTATCCCGACATTACGCCTCCTGTCGTCGAAGTTTCGACGACCTATCCCGGTGCCGATGCCGAAACCGTGAACAATGCGGTCGCCACGCCCGTTTCGCAGAGCATCATGGGTGTCAGCGATATGCTCTATATGCAGGCTACGAGCGCCAACGACGGGTCGATGAATCTGCAGGTGACCTTCGATATCGGATCCGATCCGAACATGGACGCTATTTTTACGCAGAACAATGTTTCGACGGCCCTTTCGCAACTTCCCGCGTCGGTGACCCAGCAGGGCGTCACCACGCGCAAGACCATGACCGGCTTTCTGATCGTCTATTCGCTCACCAGCGACGGACGCTACACCGGCGATTTTCTCTCCAACTACGCCTATATCAACATCCAGAACGAACTGTTGAAGATCGACGGCGTAGGTAAGGTGGACATTATGGGCGCCGGTGAATACGCCATGCGTATCTGGCTGAAGCCCGACCTGTTGGATTACTACAAGATCTCGCTCGACGAGGTTTTTGCGGCTGTCGAAGCGCAGGGCGGCATCTTTCCGGCGGGCAAGTTCGGCGGGGAACCCGCTGCGGGCGACGTGACTTATACCTATACGGTGACCATGCCGCCCCAGATCTACGATGCGGAGCAGTTCGGCGACATCATTATCTCCACCACTCCCGAAGGCGAGCAGGTTCGGTTGAGCGATATTGCTGACGTGGCTCTCGGCAG
>ULTV01065406.1_pt1 | contig 14595 bp, 9 predicted proteins | sample 1957931 | NCBI WGS metagenome assembly ULTV01 (sample SAMEA4835743, study PRJEB28245) | human gut metagenome | biome: gut microbiome; material: fecal sample | place: Denmark | collected 2008
GCCACGATGAAGCTGGTGCGGCCCTGCATCATCCGGGCAAAGGCTGCCTGGATACGCACCTCGGTGCGGGTGTCGATGGAGGAGGTGGCCTCGTCCAAAATCAGCATCGGGGGCAGACAGAGCATCACGCGGGCGATGCAGAGCAGCTGCTTCTGGCCCTGGCTGATGTTGCCGCCGTCCTCGGCGATGACGGTGTCGTAGCCCTCGGGCAGGCGGCGGATGAAGCTGTCGGCGTGGGCTGCCTTGGCCGCAGCCACCACCTCGTCGAGGGGGGCGTCCGGCTTGCCGTAGGCGATGTTCTCCCGCACGGTGCCGGCCCGGAGCCAGGTATCTTGTAACACCATGCCGTAGCTGCCGCGCAGGGAGGCGCGGGTCACGTCCCGGATGTCGGTGCCGGAGACTTTGATGGAGCCGCCGTTGACATCATAGAACCGCATGAGCAGATTGATGAGGGTGGTCTTGCCGCAGCCGGTGGGGCCGACGATGGCGATGCGCTGGCCGGGCTTGACGTCCAGAGACAGGCCCTCGATGAGCGGGCGGTCGGGCAGATAGCGGAAAGAGACGTCCTCGATCTGGACGTGGCCGTCCGGCACGAGCTTTGCGGCGTTCTCCGCTTCGGGGGTCTGGTCTTCAGCGTCCAGCAGCTCGAACACGCGGGCTGCGCAGGCCAGAGCGTTCTGCAGCTCGGTCACGACGCCGGAAATTTCGTTGAAGGGCTTGGTGTACTGGTTGGCGTAGTTCAGGAAGATGCTCAGCTGACCGATGGTGATGCCTCCGGCTACGGCATAGATCGCGCCCACGAGGCCGACGCCTGCGTAGACGATGTTGTTGACGAAGCGGGTGGCGGGGTTGGTCATGCTGGAGAAGAAGATGGCCTTCAGGCTCACGTTCTGCAGTCGGCCATTCACCTCGTCAAAAGCCTCGAGGCTCTGGGCCTCGTGGCCGAAGGCCTGCACGACCTTCTGACCCTCTATCATCTCGTTGACAAGGGCAGTCTGCTCGCCGCGCACGGTGCTCTGGCTCTGGAAATACTTGTAGCTGCGCTTTGCGAGAAAGCTGGCCACCACAAGGCTCAGCGGGGTGATGCAGACCACCACCAGCGTGATAGGGACATTCTGCTGCAACATGAAGAGCAGGGTGCCGAGGATGGTCAGCACACCCGAGAACAGCTGGGTGAAGCCCATCAGCAGGCCGTCTGCGAAGGTATCCACGTCGGCCACCATCCGGCTCACGATGTCGCCGGAAGGATGGCTGTCGAGGTAAGAGAGGGGAAGGGTCTGGATCTTCCGCATGGCGGCGTTGCGCAGGTCACGGCTGACTGCGAAGGTGATGCGGTTGTTGCAGACGCTCAGCAGCCACTGCGCAAAGGCGGCGACAACAGCCACCACGATGATCTCGTAGATGATGCGCAGCACGCCCGCGAAGTCCACGGCACCTTTGCCCAGCATCATGTCGATGGCGCTGCCGCAGAGGATGGGGATATACAGCTGGGCCGCCACGCTCACAGCGGCCACGATGAGGCTGCACACCACGAAGAAGCCGTAGGGCTTGATTTTCTGCAGCACCCGGGTCATGGTGGCCTTCTGCTGTTCAGGGGTCAGCTTGCTTTTTGCTTTTGCACTCATTTCTGCGCATCCCCTTTCTTGAACTGGCTCTCGTAAATTTCCTTGTAGACCGGGCAGCTTTCCAGCAGCTCGGCGTGACGGCCAAGGCCCACCATGCGGCCATCGTCCAGCACGATGATCTGGTCGGCGTGCTGCAGGCTGGCGGCACGCTGGCTGACGATGAAGACGGTCAGATCGCCCGGCAGAGCGGCCAGAGCTTTGCGCAGGGCCGCGTCGGTGGCGTAGTCCAGTGCGCTGGCGCTGTCGTCGAGGATGAGGATGTCCGGCTTGCCTACGAGGGCGCGGGCGATGGTCAGACGCTGTTTCTGACCGCCGGAGAGGTTGCGTCCGCCCTGCTCCACCGGCTCGTCGAGGCCGAGGGGCTTGGCTTTCACGAACTCCGCAGCCTGTGCCGTTTCCAGCGCAGCCCAGAGGTCGGCGTCGGAGGCATTCTGGCTGCCCCAGAGCAGGTTGGAGCGGATGGTGCCGCCGAAGAGCTGGGCCTTCTGCATGACCACAGCCACCTTGCCGCGCAGGTCGGCGCGGGGGTACTGCCGGACCGGTCGGCCCATGATCTCCACACTACCCTCGGTGGCGTCGTAGAAGCGGGGAATGAGGCTGATGAGGCTGGATTTGCCGCTGCCGGTGCCGCCGATGACGCCGATGGTCTGGCCGCGCTTGGCGGTGAAATTGATGTCAGAGAGGCTGGGTGCGCCTGCGCCCTTATAGGTCAGGCTCACATGGTCGAAACGGACGGCGTCGTCGGACTTTTCCGCCGGAACATTGCCGGTGAGCTCAGCCGGGAACTCCATGCCGGGCCTGGTGTCCAGAACCGCCTGCACACGGCCTGCACAGGCCAGAGCCTTGCTCACCTGAACGATGAGGTTGGCCAGCTTGACCAGCTCGACCAGGATCTGGTTCATATAGTTGACCAGCGCGATGACGTCGCCGGAGGCCATGCCGCCGATGCTTATCTCGATGCTGCCTACATACAGCAGCGCCACGATGGCAAGGTTGATGATAACGTAGGTCAGCGGGTTCATCAGGGCGGAGATGTGGCCTACGTGGAGCTGCATTTTGGTCAGCAGCTCATTGGCGTCCTCGAAGCGGTCCACCTCGCTCTTTTCCTTGTCGAAGGCGCGGACGACGCGCACGCCGGTCAGGTTTTCGCGGGTGAGGCCCAGAACCCGGTCGAGGCGGGTCTGCACCGACTTATAGAGCGGACGGGTGATGACCATGACGCCGAAGACCACGACGCTCAGCAGCGGGATAGCCACCACGAAGATGAGGGCGGCGCGGAAGTTGACCGTAAAGGCCATGATCATGGCGCCAATCACCACGAAGGGACTGCGCAGGAACAGACGGAGGAAGAGGTTCAATCCGCTCTGTACCTGATTGACGTCGCTGGTCATCCGGGTGATGAGGGTGCTGGTACCCATGGTGTCCATCTCGGAAAAGCTCAGCGTCTGGATGTGCTCAAACAGCGCATGACGCAGGCCAGTGGAATAACCCACGGCGGCTTTGGCCGAGAAGTATTGGGCCGTCAGGCTGCACGTGAGGCCGACGATGGCCAGAAGCAGCAGGATGCCGCACCGCACGAGGATGTAGTGGAAATCGTGGGCCGCGATACCCACGTTGACGATGTCGGCCATCACAAGCGGCACGAACAGGTCAAACGTAGCTTCCAGCATCTTGAAAAGCGGTGCAAGCACGCTCTCGCGCTTGTAATCGCTAAGATAGCGAAGCATTTTGTTCAAGGCTCGATACTCCCTTTCTTTCATACATTTAGTCGAGACGCTCCTTATTATAACGCACTCCCAACAGGAATGCTATGTTTTTTGCCAAAGAAAACCGGCTCTGGATGCAGATTTCAGCTGCGGAGATTGAGAAAACCGGAAAATCCTGCTATACTGGAAAGGAATCTCAACGGAAAGAATGGTGGATGCAATGGCAAAAGATGGTGCGGCACGGCTGCGGCTGCGCCCGGTGGGCGCGGCAGACCGCAAAAAGCTGCCGGAATACGGGCCGCTGGGTACGGGCTGTCCGGCGATAGAGCGGGCTGTGGCAGCGCTCTATAAGGGCCAGAACGAGGAGAGCTTCTGGGCGCTGATGAACGCCATCAACTATGCCCTCGAGCTGGACACCAGGGTCCTGGTGCCGCTGGAAGCTGCGTCCGACCAGCCGGACGGGGCCGCCCCGTGGGCGGAGCATCCTGTCCCGGCGGAGAAAGCGAAAGACCTGCAGCCCTGGACCCTGCGTACCCAGAAGGGCCGGTGTTACCTGCCGGTGTTCACCTCAGTGAAGATGGCGGAGGCCGATAAAGGCACGGCCAGCCGCCCCATGGCGGAACGGCTTCTGGCTTCCGCCATGCAGATGGCGCTGGACTCGGACAGCATCGACGGCGTGGTCATCGACCCATGGACCAGCTCTGCCACGCTGGACTGCTCACTTTTGAACGGTCTGCTCCATGCCAGCCACGACACCGATGAGCCGGGCGAAGCGGAGCTGCGGGCCGGCAACCGTGCCATGGCCGAGGAACGCTGGGACGACGCGATGCACTATTATCAGCTCTCTGCCGAAGAGGGCTGCGCCGAGGGCCTTGCCATGATGGGCGAGATGCTCTACGAGGGCCGGGGCTGCCGCAAGAGCCCTGCACAGGCCCGCAAGTTCTGGAAAAAAGCTGCCGACGCCGGCGATGTGGCCGCATGGGTGGCGCTGGGCGACGATGCCATGGTGCAGGGAAAAGGGGCCGGTGCGGCCCTGCGGGCCTACCGCAAGGCCCAGAAGCTCTGCGCCTCCACCCCCGACATCGCCTATATGCCGCAGGTCTGCCTGCGGGTGGCCCAGTATGAGACCCAGTATATCTCCCGCAAAAAGGCGCTGGCTCAGCTGGCTGAGGCGAAGCAGGGCTTCCTCGTCCGCAAAGAAGAAGGGGACGAGACGGCCCAGAGCTGGCTGGACGAGACGGAGGCCGCCATCCGCCAGCTGCTCGAGAGAGAATGAGCGGAAACACAAAATCTTTACAAATGCTCTAAGAAATCGTCATACGGAACCGATATGATATTGAAGGAAAAATATGCGCGTCGCAAAAACAGAGAGGACGACCAGAATGAGCAAAGTGATCGGTATTGACCTTGGCACCACGAACAGCTGCGTGGCAGTGGTGGAGGGCGGCAAGCCCGTCGTCATCACCAACGCAGAGGGAGAGCGCACCACCCCCAGCGTGGTGGCGTTCACCAAAGACGGCGAGCGTCTGGTGGGCGGCGCGGCAAAGCGCCAGCTTGCCACCAACTCCGGCCGGACGGTGTCCAGCATCAAGCGGCATATGGGCAGCGACTACCGCGTCCACATCGACGGCAAAGACCTGACTCCGCAGGAGATCAGCGCCATGATACTGACCAAGATACGCCGCGACGCCGAGAGCTACTTGGGTGAGCCGGTGACGGAGGCCGTCATAACCGTCCCCGCTTACTTTGACGACAGCCAGCGCAAGGCCACCCAGGATGCGGGCCGCATCGCAGGCCTGAACGTCCTGCGCATCATCAATGAGCCTACCGCCGCCGCTGTGGCCTACGGCCTTGACAACGAAGCGCCCCAGAAGATCCTGGTCTACGACCTCGGCGGCGGCACCTTCGACGTCTCCATCATCGAGATCGAAGACGGCACCTTTACGGTGCTGGCCACCGGCGGCGATACCCGCCTCGGCGGCGACGACTTCGACCAGCGCATCGTGGAATACGCCGTGGCAGAGTTCAAGAAATCGGACCGCATCGACCTCTCCCGCGACCCCGCCGCCATGGGACGCTTGAAAGAAGAGGCCGAAAAGGCCAAGAAAGAGCTGTCCAGCGCCCTCTCGGCCCAGCTCAATCTGCCCTTCATCGCTGTGGGCAAGGACGGCCCCCACCACCTCGATCTGACCATCTCCCGCCCCCAGTTCGAGATGATGACCGGCGACCTGCTGGCACGGACGGTGGCCCCGGTGCAGAACGCACTGCGGGATGCCGGCATCTCGGCTTCGCAGCTGGGCAAAGTCCTTCTCGTCGGCGGCAGCACCCGGATGCCTGCCGTCGAGCGTCAGGTGAAGGAACTGCTGGGCTGTGAACCGAGCCACAGCCTCAACCCCGACGAATGCGTAGCGATGGGTGCCGCTGTGCAGGGCGGTCTGTTACAGGGCGGCGGCAAGCTGGCTGGCGCTTCTGGTGCAGCGGCGCAGGGCCTTGTGCTGATGGACGTCACCCCGCTGACCCTCTCGATCGAGACACTGGGCGGCGTGGCGACACCCCTCATCACCCGCAACAGCATGATACCCACCCGCAAGAGCCAGATATTCACCACGGCCCGCCCCATGCAGACCAGTGTGGAGATCAACGTCCTGCAGGGTGAGCGGCATTTCGCCCGCGACAATAAGAGCCTCGGCAAATTCAAGCTGAACGGCATCCGGGCCAGCTTCTCGTCCAAGCCCCAAATCGAAGTTACCTTTGATATTGACGTCAACGGCGTCGTGAAAGTCTCGGCCAAAGACCTCGGCACCGGCCGGGAGCAGAACATCACCATCACCGGCAGCACGAACCTCTCGGAGAATGAGATCCAGCGCGCCATGGCCGACGCCGCCGCCTACGAGGCCGAGGACAGCCGCCGCAAAGAGCGGCTTGACCTCCACAATCAGGCCGAGGTTCTGGCTTATAAGGTAGACGAGGCCCTCTCCAAGTGCAAGAAGGAGCTGGATAAGGAGGAGAAAAACCGCATCAAAGCCGATGTGGCGAACCTCCGCCGCTGCCTGCGGAAGGATAAACCCGAAAAGATGAACGAGACGGAAGAAGCGAACCTCCGTCAGGCCAAGAGCCAGCTCGAAGCATCCGCAAACCACCTGATGGTGCTCTATGCATCGGAGCAGAGCGAGAACGGCTCGGACGGGACCATTTGATAAACAGTAAGACCCCCGCTGTGTTTGCAGCGGGGGTCTTTTGCGTCTGAGGGAAAAGTATCTATGGAAAACGAAGAGGAGAGAGGGAAAAGCTTATCGGCCAACGATGAGGTCGCGGCGGCTGCGGAAGCCCACGGTGAGGTGAGCGTTGCTGCCGAGGTGGCGCAGAGTGACCCGGGTGCCGGGCTTCTGGTCCTGGCACAGCAGAGTCAGGTTCAGGGTGGTGGAAGTCTTGTCGGTCTTGAGCACCAGAGTGCTTACGCCCTGATTCATCAGGGTCTGCATGTCGAGGATGGTGGTGCGGAAGGTGGCGTTGTCATCGGGGGCGTCCAGCGTCAGCACGCGGCCTTCCTGACGGGCGGTGTAGAGCACCTGCTTGCCCAGCAGGCCCTTGACGGTGTAGCGGGCTTCGCTCTTCTCCACCGGCGTGTCAGAGGGCAGGGGAGTCTCGTCGGAGATCATCATCACGTTGCCCTGAATGGGGTTCTCCACCGGGGAAGCGTAGCCGCCGTAGTTGGGGTCTACCTCCCCCACCGGAACGTCAGAGTGGAGAGCGATGTCACCCTGAACCATGACCTCGGACGACTGAGGGGGCAGATAACCGGCAACGGTCACGTCCTCGGCGTCGGCAGCAAAGGCACCCACGCTCATGGCGGCGGTCATGGTCAGCAGAGCGGCAGCAGCAGCGGCGCGGCGGGCAGTGTTCTTGTTCAGCAGTCTCATAGTAGTATCCTCCTGTAGTTGTAGGGAGTCAACCTCTCCGTCAGCGCTGGTGCGCTGACGGAGAGGTTTATCCCAAATGCTTTTATCAGCGGTACGGCGTATCAGAAAACCGCCGTATCTGTAATGAATACGGATACGGCGGCTGGATTATTGCAGAGATCCTATTTTAATTTTCGCTGGAATCTTTTTCCTCAAGGATAGCCATAAACTCGTCGCCGGTGATGGTCTCCTTTTCATAAAGGTACTTCGCCAGCTCGTCGAGCTTTGCACGGTTGTCGGTGAGGATCTTGATGGCCTTTTCGTGCTGGGCCTTTACCAGCTCCACGACCCGCTGGTCGATCTCGCGCTGGGTCTGCGCCGAGCAGGCCAGCGAGGTGTCGCCGCCCAGATACTGGTTGTTCACCGTCTCCAGGGCCACCATGTCGAACTCTTTGCTCATGCCGTAACGGGTGAGCATGGCGCGGGCAAGCTTGGTGGCCTGCTCGATGTCGTTGGACGCGCCGGTGGTGATGGAGCCGAACACCACTTCCTCGGCAGCACGTCCGCCGGTGAGGGTGGCGATCTTATTTTCCAGCTCTTCCTTGGTCATCAGGTAGTGGTTGCCTTCTTCGACCTGCATGGTGTAGCCCAGTGCGCCCGAGGTGCGGGGGATGATGGTGATCTTCTGCACGGGTGCGGAGTGATTCTGAAGCGCCGCCACCAGTGCGTGGCCGATCTCATGGTAGGCTACGATGCACTTTTCCTTGTCGGTGAGGATGGAGTTCTTCTTCTGGTAGCCGGCAATGACCACCTCGATGCTCTCCTCGAGGTCGGCCTCGGTCACGCTCTTGCGGCCAGCGCGTACGGCCCGCAAGGCGGCTTCGTTGACGATGTTGGCCAGCTCTGCGCCGGAGGCACCGGAGGCCATCCGGGCCACGGTGTTGAAGTCGATGCCGGGGGCAAGAGCGACTTTCTTGGCGTGGACCTTCAGGATCTCTTCGCGGCCCTTGAGGTCGGGCAGTTCCACAGGAACACGGCGGTCAAAGCGGCCGGGACGGGTCAGAGCCGGGTCGAGGGAATCCGGACGGTTGGTGGCCGCGAGGATGATGACGCCGCTGTTGCCCTCGAAGCCGTCCATCTCGGTGAGCAGCTGGTTCAGGGTCTGCTCACGCTCGTCGTTGCCGCCCAGCTGGCCGCTGTTGCGCTTCTGGCCAATGGCGTCTATCTCGTCGATGAACACGATGCAGGGGGCTTTTTCCTTGGCCTGCTTGAACAAATCACGGACTTTGGACGCGCCCATGCCCACGAACATCTCCACGAACTCTGAGCCGGAGATGGAGAAGAACGGCACGTTGGATTCGCCCGCCACGGCCTTTGCCAGCATGGTCTTGCCGGTACCCGGAGGGCCGACGAGCAGGATGCCCTTGGGCATCGAGGCACCGATCTCTTCATATTTCTTGGGGTCGTGCAGATAATCTACGATCTCCTGTAAGTTCTCTTTGGCCTCATCTTCGCCGGCCACATCCGCAAAGCGGATGCCGTGGGTGGACTGGACGTAGACCTTGGCGTTGGACTTACCCACGCCGCCGAACATCATTGAGTTCGCGCCGCCGGCCTTTTCCATGAGCTTTTTGTTCATGAAATTGCCCAGACAGACGAAGAGGACGATGGGCAGCACAAAGCTCAGCAGAAAGCTCATCAGCGGCGAAGCCTGCTCGACGATCTCGCTGGAAAACTGTGCGCCTGCGTCGTAGAGGCGCTGGGTCAGGTCAGGGTCGTTCATCAGGCCGGTCTTGTAAATTTGCTTTTCGTCTTTATCAGTAAAGATGATCTGGTTCGATTCCACATCCACCCGGCCGATGTCTTTGTCCTCGGTCATGGACATGAAGGTGCCGTAGTCCACTTCTTTTACCTGCCGTTCGCTCATCCACGGCACGAGCACGAAGTTGAGCAGCATCAGCACCAGTAATACAATGGCGTAGTAAATAGCCAATGGCTTTTTGGGGGTCTTGACTTCTTTCATGGGGGTTCCTCCTTACGTTGCAAACAGCATACCACGACGCCATTTCAGAAACCAGCGTTTCGAGGCGAACTTTGCAAAAACTTCGCAGATTCTTAACAAAGCAAAGAATCCATCCGCAAATTTTGAAAATTTATGCTGCTATTTATGTGAAATCGTTTCATTTTCAATGTGAGCCAAACTTCTTGACAGGGGCGGCGGCTTTTGCTAAAATGAAACCACTTTGAACAAAGCGCAAATGCGTTGACGGGGAAAAAACGATTTTCTTCTGCGTGCAGAGAGCCGCCGGATGGTGCAAGGCGGTGCAGAGGGTCTCGGTTACTGGCCCCTGAGCGGCAGGACTGAAGCAGACAGTAGGTCCTGACGGAAGCCCACCGTTATAAGGGCAGCGATTCGCTTCAAAAAGCCGATCGTGCAGAGCGGCTGTGCTTTTGGCACAGCAAAGAGAGTGGTACCACGGGTGCCCTGTAACAGAAATTACAGGCTCTCGTCTCTCAGGGGATTTCGTCCTTTGAGAGACGGGAGCCTTTTCGTTTGATAAAAGGAGTCAACCTCTCAGTCAGCGCTGACGCGCTGCCGTAACCCGGCCCTGTCGAGCGAATGCGAGACCGAGAGGTTGACACAGCAAAAATGGAGGACAAGAATTATGATGGACGCTACCAAGTACGCACCGGGATATTACCCGGTCCCCGCCGGCTATGACAGCTGGGTCAAGAAAGACCACATCGAGAAAGCTCCCACCTGGTGCAGCGTGGACCTGCGCGACGGTAATCAGGCCCTTATCGTCCCCATGAGCCTCGAGGAAAAGCTGGAATTCTTCCAGATGCTGGTCAAAATTGGCTTCAAGGAGATCGAAGTCGGCTTCCCGGCCGCCAGCGAGACGGAGTACGAGTTCCTCCGTACCCTCATCGAGAAGAACATGATCCCCGACGATGTCACCGTGCAGGTGCTGACCCAGTGCCGCGACCATATCATCCGCCGCACCTTCGAGGCTGTCAAGGGCGCACCCCGTGCGGTCATCCACTTCTATAATTCCACCTCCGTCGCCCAGCGCGAGCAGGTGTTCCACAAGTCTAAGGAGGAGATTAAGCAGATTGCCATGGACGGCGCAAAGCTGGTCAAGCAGTTGAGCGAGGAGTATGATGGCAACTTCCTCTTCGAGTACAGCCCCGAGAGCTTCACCGGCACCGAGGTGGACTACGCCGTTGAGGTCTGCAACGCGGTCCTGGACATCATGCAGCCCACCCCCGACCGCCCCATGATCATCAACCTGCCGGTCACGGTCGAGATGAGTATGCCCCATGTCTATGCAAATCAAATTGAGTATTGCGATAAGCACCTCAAGTACCGCGACAGCGTCATCATCTCCACCCACCCGCATAATGACCGCGGCACCGGCGTCGCCTGTGCAGAGCTGGCCGTTCTGGCAGGCGCTCAGCGGGTGGAGTGCTGCCTCTTCGGCAACGGCGAGCGCACCGGCAACGTGGACGCTGTGACCCTCGCCATGAATATGTACAGCCACGGCGTAGACCCGAAGCTGGACTTCTCCGATATGCCCGCCATCTGCGCCACCTATGAGCGGGTCACCCGGATGCACATCTACGAGCGCACCCCCTACGCCGGCCAGCTGGTGTTCGCCGCCTTCTCGGGCAGCCATCAGGACGCCATTGCAAAGGGCATGGCCTACCGCAAGGAGAAGGGCGACCACCGCTGGACCTGCCCCTATATCCCGGTGGACCCCCACGACATCGGCCGCACCTACGACGCCGACGTCATCCGCATCAACAGCCAGAGCGGCAAGGGCGGCATCGGCTTCGTGCTGGAGCAGAACTACGGCTACAACCTGCCCGCCAAGATGCGCGAGGCGCTGGGCTACAAGGTCAAGAGCGTGTCCGACCACAGCCACAAGGAGCTGAGCGCAGGCGAAGTGCTCCACATCTTCGAGGATACCTTCCTCAACAAGTCCAAGCCCCTGTCTGTCATCGAGGCCCACTTTGCACAGGTCAACGGCATCACCGCCACCGTCACGCTGGATCTGAACGGTCAGCGCAAGGTGGTCACCTCGGTGGGTAATGGCCGTCTGGATGCTGTGGCAAACGCTATCCAGAGCGCCACCGGCATGGACTTCCACCTGGAAACTTACTCCGAGCACAGCCTGGACGAAGGCTCCACCTCCCGCGCCGCTTCCTACGTCGGCCTCGAGTGGGGCGACGGCATCGTCACCTGGGGTGCAGGCACCGATACCGATATTATCGTGGCCGGTATCCATGCACTGGTCAGCGCGATCAACAATAAATAAAGAGAGATTTTTGAGAGAGTATCAAAAGGAGAATGAACCATGGGAATGACCCAGACGCAGAAAATTCTGGCCGCACACGCAGGCCTCGCCGAGGTCAAGGCAGGCCAGCTCATCAACGCCAAGCTCGACATCGTGCTGGGCAATGACATCACTACCCCCGTCGCTATCAACGAGTTCGAAAAGGCGGGCTTCAACGGCGTGTTCGACAAAGAGCACATCGCCATCGTCCTCGACCACTTCGTTCCCAACAAGGACATCAAGAGCGCGACCCAGTCCAAGCAGTGCCGCGAGTTCGCCAACAAGTACGACATCCTCAACTTCTACGATGTGGGCCAGATGGGCATCGAGCACGCTCTGCTGCCCGAAAAAGGCATCGTGACAGCCGGTGACTGCGTCATCGGCGCCGACAGCCACACCTGTACTTACGGCGCACTGGGCGCATTCTCCACCGGCGTTGGCTCCACCGATATGGCCGCCGGCATGGCTACCGGCATGGCATGGTTCAAGGTGCCTGCCGCCATCAAGTTCGTGCTGAACGGCAAGCTGCCGCCGAAAGTTTCCGGCAAAGACCTCATCCTCCACATCATCGGTATGATCGGCGTGGATGGTGCGCTGTATAAGTCGATGGAGTTCACCGGCCCGGGCGTCGCTTCCCTCTCCATGGACGACCGCCTGAGCATCTGCAACATGGCCATCGAGGCCGGTGCCAAGAACGGCATCTTCCCCGTGGACGACGTGACCAAGGCTTATCTCAAGGGCCGCAGCCAGCGCGAGCCGGTGTTCTATGAGGCCGACCCGGACGCCGAGTATGAGAAGACCATTGAAATCGACCTCTCTGCCCTCGAGCCCACTGTCAGCTACCCCCACCTGCCCGAGAACACCCACCCCGCCAGCGAGGGCAAGGACATCAAAATCGACCAGGTGGTCATCGGCAGCTGCACCAATGGCCGCCTCGAGGATATGGAGGCCGCTTACAACATCCTGAAGGGCAAACACATCGCAAAGGGCGTGCGCGGCATCATCATCCCCGCCACCATGGCCGTGTACAAGGAGTGCATCCTCCGCGGCTGGACGACGGCCTTCATCGACGCGGGCTGCATCGTCTCCACCCCCACCTGCGGCCCCTGCCTCGGCGGCTACATGGGCATCCTCGCCGAGGGTGAGCGCTGCGTCTCCACCACCAACCGCAACTTCGTGGGCCGCATGGGCCACGTCAAGAGCGAGGTGTATCTGGCTTCGCCCGCTACCGCTGCCGCCAGCGCACTGACCGGCTACATCACCGACCCCCGCACGGTCTGAGAAAAGGAGAGTCACCCATGAACAACGCAAACGGTTCTGTTTTCAAATACCCGGATAACGTGGATACCGACGTCATCATCCCGGCCCGCCACCTGAACACGCAGGATGCCAGAGAGCTGGCCAGCCACTGCATGGAGGACATTGACAAGGACTTCATCAACAACGTCAAGGACGGCGACATCATGGTGGGCGGCTGGAACTTCGGCTGCGGCTCCTCCCGTGAGCACGCACCGCTGGCCATCAAGACCGCCGGAATCTCTGTCGTCATCGCCAAGAGCTTCGCGCGCATCTTCTACCGCAACAGCATCAACATCGGTCTGCCCATCATGGAATGCCCCGAGGCCGTGGACGCCATCAGCGCAGGCGATACGGTCAGCGTGAATTTTGATACCGGCGTCATCACCGATGAGACCACCGGCAAGACCTTCCAGGCCGAACCCTTCCCGCCGTTCATCCAGAAGATCATCGCCGACGGCGGTCTGATGAAGTCGCTGACGAAGAAATAAGGAGCCTAAAATGGAAAAAAACATTGCTGTCATCTGGGGCGACTGCTCCAGCCCCGAGATCGTGAAGCAGACCCTCCGCGTTCTCGATAAGGTGGCCGAAAAGTACGGCCACAGCTTCCACTATACCGACGCCGCAATGGGCGGCGAGGCCATTGACAAGTACGGCGACCCGCTGCCCCAGCATGAGCTGGACAAGTGCCTCGCGGCCGACAGCGTCCTTCTGGGCGCAGTCGGCGGCCCCAAGTGGGAGGGTCTGCCCGGTGAGCAGCGCCCCGAAAAGGGACTGCTCCGTCTCCGCGCCGGCATGGGCCTCTACTCCAACAACCGCCCGGCCAAGATCTGGCCCCAGCTGGCCCCGGCCAGCCCCCTCAAGCCCGAGATCGTGGCCAAGGGCATCGACTTCATCATCGTGCGTGAGCTCATCGGCGGCGTCTACTTCGGCAAGCACGAGACTTACACGCTGGAAAACGGCGAGAAGCAGGCTGTGGATTCCATGCCCTACTCGGAGCATGAAATCGAGCGCATTGGCCGCATCGGCTTCGAGACGGCCATGAAGCGCCGCAAGAAGCTCTGCTGCGTGGATAAGGCCAACGTGCTGGATACCAGCCGCCTCTGGCGTGCGGTCATGCACCGCCTGCAGGCTGAGTACCCCGAGGTGGAGTACAGCGAGATGTTCGTGGACAACTGTGCCATGCAGGTCGTCAAGGACCCCAGCCAGTTCGACGTTATCGTTACCGAGAACATGTTCGGCGACATCATCTCCGACGAGGCCTCCATGATCACCGGCTCCATCGGCATGATCCCCTCGTCCAGTCTGGGCGACGGCACCCGGGGCCTGTATGAGCCTATCCATGGCTCTGCCCCCGACATCGCGGGCAAGGACATCGTCAACCCTACTGCCTGCATCCTCTCCGCCGCTATGATGCTGCGCTACTCCTTCAGTATGGCTGAGGAGGCTGACGCCATTGAGAACGCGGTGAATAAGGTGCTGGACAAGGGCCTGCGCACCGCCGATAACATGAGCGAGGGCTGCACCTGCCTCGGCTGCACCGCCATGGGTGACGCTATCCTCGCGGAGATTTGAGTTTACCGGAAAGTAATAGGATAAAGTGGTAATACCCCGCCGCTGTTCACTGTTTGGTGAATGGCGGCGTTTTTTCTATAATACAATGTCAGCAAATTCCGCTTTCTGCCTTAAACTGTGAAATAGATTCATTTGACAAATCAATTTATGTAAACTA
>ULTV01035258.1_pt1 | contig 14209 bp, 8 predicted proteins | sample 1957931 | NCBI WGS metagenome assembly ULTV01 (sample SAMEA4835743, study PRJEB28245) | human gut metagenome | biome: gut microbiome; material: fecal sample | place: Denmark | collected 2008
GTTTTCATACATATATCAAGCTTTCGAGGGATTTGAACGGCGAAACGGACTTTTTTGAAGGAAAGGGTAAAGATTAGGCATAGACAGATTAAAGAAGGGTGAATGGATCTTATCCCTGTCGTCCCACCAAGAAACTGTCCCAGTAGCGCGTCCCACTTAGGAACATCCCAGTAGATGTGCATAGGCAAACTCAGCAAAGGATAATAGGGATGTGGTGAAGTTTCTTTTATTGTTTGTATAAGGATTATTTAATTCTACATTCTTGATAATGTCATGCAGTAGTTTGATGACGAATTCGATTATTGGGGAGCTGCAAATCATAAGAGGCACTCACCGACTATGTCGTGGCTCTGTTTATCGGCATGATGAATGTCTTGACAGTTCCGTTAGGTGGTGAAGGTGGAACTTCTAACGATTTGCCGTGAGGACGGAAAGAGGATGAAATGGAACTGCTCCTTCCTTGATGCCTGATGCCGTAAATACTACACTACGCTCGCAAAGTTCTCTATAAGCCGACTGTACCGAGAGAAGAAAGCGTTTCAACTTGCCATTCGTTGCCATCGCCTTTCGGTTCTCGCTGTTCAGTTTGTTTTTTTGAGCGTTCCACAACTTAGGATCGCACGAGAACTTGTAACTAAATTGGGCAATTGTTTGCTCATATGTTACTCATTTCATTATCGGAGCTTGTTTCGATTTGTACAATTTGCTCTTTTTCAGGTAGAGTAACACCTTGAATTTGCTTGTTTGCATATGCCTCTTTTTATGGACAAAGTTACCTGTTGTTGAACAGATCTTCACTATGCAAAACATTGTATTACAAAGAATAAGCACTGCAATGACAGAAAAATGAGTCGCCGAATACTCTTCTATCAGTTATTTTCTCCTACCTCATTACCATTCAGGAAAATAGATTAACAATCTGATAACAGAACTTCTGCTCAAATTCACATTCTCTGCACTTTGTTTCCCTTGCGTAAAGTGCTGATATATAACGTAAATCCTACTCATCCCCATTTGTTTTCCCTCCACCTCTCTCTAATTTCCTTTTCTCGAGTAGTTCCTGATGAGAAATAGGAAAACAAAAGGATTCTTAGAATTAGGATTAAAATTGAGTATGCTAGCAGCGGTATAAAAATATGCTGTATTGTCAAAGAACGGTTCGGATACCATAAATTCTGCTTCGAAAATATGGTGATTATTATTACATGTGGATTACATTATTTTAGAATCAGCCATAAAATAAACCATGTAGCAATTAATCTATATAATGTTTACTGATATTAATTCTTTAATATTTGCATAGTTATTTTTTTTTTCCGAATATTGTCCCGTGTTAGTTGAATGAATATATTAAGAAGTTTAATTTTGAGAACTAAATTCAGTTTATGACTCTCAATGATCAGAAACGCATAATAGATTTATGGGTACAATTTTGGGGTGGAAATGAAATGGCATTTTCTCAATTGTACTGTTTATGCTTTGATGATTTATTAGCTTATGGTCGTAGAGTGGGGGGAGATAATGAGATGGTAGAAGACTTGATTCAAGACCTGTTTCTGAAACTTTATCAGAAAAAGATAATTCTTGAAGATAATACAAAGTTACGTTCCTTCCTATTTCGTGCATTAAAGAATTTGATTTATAATCAATTACTTCGTAATGCGAAACTTCAATCATTGCCGGATTATGACTTTGCATTTGATTTGGATTATACAATTGATGAGCAATTGTCTTGGATGCATGACCAAGGGTTGTCAGATGAGGTTCATCATATATTGAAAGGACTTACCGGACGTCAGAAAGAAATAATCTATCTTCGCTTTATCCATGAGATGAGTTTTGAAGAAATCTCAGAAATAATGAAAATTAATATCCAGTCTGCCCGAAATCTATTGTTCCGTTCTATGGAAAAGATTAGGAAAGAATCTTCATCCGCTACTATTTTATTTCTTATTAATGTGCTTTCTATATAATTGTATAGTAACTTGTTATAGCATACTTCTTTCATTTTTACTTATCCCGTCTGTCTTTTTTTGATTTTTTTTCTCCTGATGAGTATAAATTCATCTGCTCGTTTGTCATCATAGAAAATAAGGCAGAAAATGGCTCAATATACATTTAGAGATATAGAAGAATTTTTGTTGGATGATGATTTCTTCCAATGGGCAAGATATGGTTTTTCTGATAATGGGTTTGATATTAAATTCTATAAGATTCAGCATCCCGGTTGTGAAGAAAAGATAGAATTGGCTATTGCGGTGATTCAAAATATGAAAGTGGTTGAAGATAGCAAACCTGTATCTGAGGAATATAAGATGCAAAGTTTTGCCAGAATGATGGATAGGCTTCAACATGAATCTTCGCAACCGGTACAGCTTCACAAAAAAACATTACCTTATCGGAGAGTAATGGCTTATGTGGCAAGTGTGGCAGCCTTACTATTCATCTGTTTGGGGACTTATTATATTCTATCCAAATCCAATTTGCAGAAAACTACAGATGTTACAGCCAATATTATAGACTCTTTAGGTCATTCAGGGCAAATACAGATTATTTTGGATGGTAAACAGGCCGTTGGTTTGGACAAAAATAATGCTGAAATCCGGGTAGGTGAGGACGGTACAGTTACAGTGGACGAACAATTGGTAGTTGCTTCCAGAGGAGAAAAGATATCGGTGAATCAGATAATGGTACCTTATGGGAAGCGTTCTAAAATAATCCTTCCGGATGGTTCTTTATTGTGGATTAATTCCGGTTCATGCATATCATATGCTTCGGACTTTCCGGAGAATAGAAAGTTGAATGTACAAGGAGAAGTATATTTGGACGTTCGTAAAGATGCTAAGCACCCTTTTGTCGTGAAGACGAATCGTTTAGAAGTTACTGTGCTGGGAACATCATTCAATGTAACCGATTATGTAAAAGATACGGAGACAGCAGTGGTACTTGTTCAGGGAAGTGTAGATGTGACAGTAGATAATAAAGAGAAAAAGCGCTTGCTCCCTAATCAACGTCTTTCAAAAGACAACGGTGCAGTAAAAGTGAATGAGGTGGACGTATACAACTATATTTGTTGGAAAGACGATGCTATGAATTTCGATGGACAGAGACTTTCTGATGTGCTGAAATCACTGTCGAGATATTATGATACAAAAATAGAAATATCAGGAAGTTTGAAAGATGAAAAATATTATGGTAGTCTTGATTTGAATTGTACACTTGACGAAGTATTGGAGGCCATCTCATTGACTACGCCATTAAATATAACTAGGCGAGGGGATGTAATATACATCATGCCTTGAGAAACTCAAATGAAGTATAACCTTTAAAAAGAAAGAAATGAAAAATATACCACCTTAAAATAAAACAGAAAAAACCGGATAATATCTGCGAAATATCATCCGGTTCACATTAGAATTAAAAATAACTCAGCAAAGTTATAAATCTAACAATACAAAAATATGAAAAATAACTCTCAGACAAGGAATAAAAGTAAATATTTAACCAATATTGGTTTTCGATTTTTACTTTTATGCATTCTTTTAACGTCCCATTTGCCAAAGATCTCGGCAGAAGATGGGTTTATGCTACTTCAATCCACGGATGTAACGTTAAATCTGACAAATGTCTCTTTGGAAACCCTGTTTAAAACACTGGAAAAGAAAAGTAATTATGTCTTCTTCTTTAAAGAAGATGTCTTGCAGAAAAATGAAAAAGTAACAGTCAAAGCACAAAACGAATCAGTTGTATCTATTTTAAATAGAATATTACCCCCTCGACAACTGACATATACAGTAAAAGGGAGACAAGTGATTATTGTCCGCCTTCCCCAAAAAGAAGAAAAGAAAGCAGAAGTACCGGTAGAAATCAAAGAATATACTGTAAAAGGAACAGTGGTTGATGCTAGCGGACAGCCGTTGCCGGGTGTAAATATTACGGTACAGGGAACGACCAATGGTGTTACCACAGATCTGTCCGGTGGATTTACGTTACGGATAAGAGATGGTAAGCGTGCCTTACTTGTTGCTTCTTATATAGGTTTTAGCACAAGAAAAGTCTGGGTATCCGGTGAAACTAATTCTTTGAAAATAATGCTTGAAGAAAGTTCGGCGTCTTTGAATGAAGTCGTGGTAGTAGGATATGGTACACAGAAAAAGCTGAATCTGACAGGAGCCGTGACAACTGCTTCCGGTGAAATCCTTGAAAACCGCCCTATCGCTAATATTGCTCAGGGTTTGCAGGGAATGGTTCCCAATCTGAATATTACTTTCAATAGCGGTCAACCAAACGAAGCAGCCAAGATTAATATTCGCGGAAATACCTCTTTGAATGGCGGGAATGCTTTGATTTTGGTCGATGGAGTGGAAATCTCCGACCTGTCATTGATTAATCCTCAAGATGTGGAGAGTGTGTCAGTGTTGAAAGATGCTTCTGCCGCTGCTGTTTATGGTGCACGTGCTGCCTTCGGTGTGATGCTTGTCACTACAAAGAAAGGAAATCGTAATCAGAAAACGCGGGTGACCTATAATAATAACCTTTCATGGAGTTCACCGGCCCGTTTACCGGAAATGCCCCGTTCGGATGTATGGGCGCGTATGTGGAATAAGGCATACGAGTATGATACTCCGGGTGGATATTACTTTAACGAGAAGTTTATGGAGAAACTTGATGCACATATTGCCGACCCGGAACACAATCCTGCAATCTTGGTCGATACCGAAGGCATTCAGAATTCAAATTATAGTCCTAGCAACCCGGGATGGGCCTATGTGGGCAACACCGATTGGTTATCTGAGTTCTATCAAAAGTCAGCTTTCATGCAGCAACATAATGTGAGCCTTTCGGGTGGAACCGAGCGTAACAATTACTATGCTTCTATTGGTTTCAAAGACCAGTCGGGTATTTTTCGCTACGGAAATGATTCTTATAAGCGCTTCAACTTGGCGTTCAGTTTCGATACTAAACTAACTAATTGGCTGGACGTGAGTTTTGTTACTCGCATGAGTAACATTAAGAATGATGAACCCTATATGGATAATGGTGGTAGCAGTGCTCAAACTTGGTATTATGAAGTATATCGCATGTATCCTACACTTTCCATCTTTTTGCCTAACGGTGATTTTGCCGGTATGTATCTCAATAGTGGTAATTATAACGTTATTGGCAAGATGGCTTTGGCCGGACGTAACAAGAAAGAGACTTGGGATCAATGGTACATAGGACGTTTTGATTTACATCCATTGAAAGGACTTTCTATTAAGGGCGATTACTCTTGGAATCGTTATTCTACCGTTCAGAAGTTCCACCGTAAAGAGATTAAGCAAACTTTTCCTGAAGGCGGTCCTGAATGGATTATAGAGACTCCAAACTATGTGAGAAACTATAATTCGAACAACATTTACCACGCTATCAATGTATGGGCCGAGTATAAAACGTCGTTCAATGACGTCCATAACATTTCGGTAATGGGTGGTTATAACCAAGAGGAGAAGAGTTATGCTAATACCTCATATACCATGACTGACTTGTATGATAACGAGTTGCCTATTTCCGACTTGGCCATCAACTACAAAGACAATGCTGAAGGTGCAGACATTTGGCGTGTACAGGGGGCTTTCTTTCGTTTGAATTACGATTATCGTTCCAAATATCTACTTGAGGTAAATGGTCGTTATGATGGCTCTTCTAAATATGCCAAAGACGACCGTTGGGCATTCTTTCCCTCAGCTTCTATCGGTTGGCGTATTTCGGAAGAAAAATTCTTCGAACCACTTTCCAAAGTAGTAGACAATTTGAAACTTCGTGCCTCTGTTGGTGCTTTGGGTAATCAGATAACTAACGGCTATCATGACTATATGTCTATTCTTTCAGGTAAAGTGTTGACCAACTATATGATGGATGGCAAAATGGTCAATGCGTTGAATATACCTTCTTTGCCTAGTGTAGTGACTTGGGAGAAGGTTGTGACGAAAGACTTGGGTTTGGACTGGTCATTGTTCAACAATCGTTTGATGGGCACATTCGATTTCTATGTACGTGATACCAAAGATATGGTACGTTCGGTTACACTGCCTGCCGTATTGGGTACTTCGGGTGGTAAAGAGAATATTGCTGATATGCGTACCACTGGTTGGGAGTTGGAATTGACATGGAAAGATCGTATTAAGAATGTGTTAGGAAGTCCTATGGACTATTCGCTTACCGTAGGTTTGTCTGATTATCAGGCCGAGATAACCAAATACGATAACCCCAACGGTTCGTTGGCTGGTGGTATGTATTATGAAGGACAGAAATTGGGTGAAATCTGGGGGTATGTGACTGATGGTTATATTATGGACGATTTTGAAGCAGCCAAGATGAATTATGTACAGAAATACATTTCTTCTAAGTGGTATCCGGGCGATATTCGCTACAAAGACTTAAACGGTGATGGCATGATAGACCAAGGTAATCGTACATTGGCCAATCCGGGTGACCAAAAGGTGATAGGTAACTCTACTCCTCGATATCGTTTTAATTTACAAGGAGGTATTGGTTGGCGTGGTTTTGATATCCGTGCTATTTTCGAAGGGGTGGGTAAACGCGATATGTGGACAAGTAGTGATATCTTTTGGGGATTCTCTAGAGGCATCTATAACTCTTGTGTAACCCAATACCATATCGACAATATTTGGACTTATGAGAACCCTACAGCTTACTATCCTCGTTTGAATGCTAATGGCAATAAACGTAGTAAGCAGATTCAAACTAAATACTTACAAAATGCGGCATATATCCGTTTGAAAGATATTACTTTGAGTTATACTTTACCCAAGAGTTGGTTGACCAAGATGAAAATGGAGCAGGTACGTATCTATGTAAGTGGTATGAATTTGTGGGAGAAAACCGGTTTGCCCCCATTTATGACTCCTGATATTGTAGATCAAATAACTGATAATAGCTTGTCTAGCGAGAACAGTGGTAAAGAATATGCATTTATGAGAAGTTATTCATTCGGTATTAATATAACATTTTAAAAATTGATAGGTATTATGAAAAAATATATATTTTCATGTATTTGCATTTTGTGCTTGTCACTGTCCGGATGTGATTATTTGGATACTGAACCGGGTGACGCAATTTCTAGTGATCGTTTCTGGGAGACTTCTAATGCGGCCGCATTAGAGCAATATTGCAATCTTTATTATCCTAAACTCATCAAGGGACATGGTGATCCTTTGTCTTGGAATATTGGAAATATGATTATGCAAGAGTATCAGTCTGATAATCTTTTAGCAGCTGGTGCTAGTAGTATTACATTTGGTCAAAACACTGTAATGACTAGTAGTGCTGACTGGGACTGGTCTACAGTGAGAGGTTGTAATGCTTTTCTTGAAAATTATGAAAAGTCTCCCGTTTCGGATATTGATAAAAAGAAATTTGCCGGAGAAATCTTATTTTTCAAAGCTTTTGATTATTTCAATAAGGTGTGTCTTTTTGGTGAGGTACCTTGGTATGACTCTACGTTGAATAAAGATAATCCCGAATTGTATAAAGGTCGTGATTCTCGTGATTTAGTGATGACCAATATTTTGGCTACCATTAATAAGGCTATTGAGTTTTTACCTCGCAAGACTAAAGTTTATCGTGTGAGTCGCGATGCCGCTTTATTACTCAAAGCCCGTATCTGTCTTTATGAAGGTACTTGGCGCCGTTATCGTAATGTAGAGGGCGATGTAAAATTCCTCGAAGAGGCTTACAAAGCTTCTGGAGAGCTGATGGGGTATGGTTATGAATTGTATAAGGCATCGGGTACAGACGATAGCTATTTCGATCTTTTCATACAAGATAATTACAATGATAATTCGGAGGTAATTCTCTCTCGTGAATATGATCCTGCCCTTAATATGGGGCACAACGTGCCTAATAGTATTCCTAATAGCGAACAGGGTATGAGCCGTGACTGTTTCGAAGAATATTTGTGTGCTAATACAGGAAAACCCATATCTCTTTGTGGTTGTCACAATCCCAACATGGGGTATAATGCTGAGATGAAGAATCGCGACGGACGTCTGTTGCAAACAGTATGTTTGCCCGAATCTGGTAGTAAATATGCTCGTTTTTTATATCGTACTACTGGAGGTATGTTAAAAGGTGGAGCTCCTAATATATTTTCCATTCTTCCCAACTCGGATACTCGAACCTTCTACGCTGCATCTTGTACCGGATATTCGGTATGTAAGTTCTATAAGGCATCTGAGCATTATGTGGGTAATCACAAAGGTGGTATTGACGCTCCTGTTATGCGTTATGCTGAGGCCTTGTTGATTCGTGCTGAGGCTGGTGCTGAGTTGGGGAAAGATCCCGAATTGGATAAAACCATCAATCAGCTTCGTGCCCGTGTAGGATTTACTTTTAAGTTGGAAGCTGATCCGATAGCTGATCCGGATTTAATTGCTAAATATCCTAATGTGAAAGGTGATAACGCTAACTTGATTCGTGAAATCCGTCGCGAACGTCGCATTGAGTTGTTTGCCGAAGGTTATCGTTGGGACGACGTTTGTCGTTGGAATGTAGGCGAGGTCGTATTTAACCGTGTGCGTCGTGGTGCTAAGATGGACCCCAATTTGTACTCTGCCGATGAGATAAAGACTATTAAAGATCAAGTAGGATTCGATGCCGATGGTTTTATTACTCCCTATGCTAAGCGAGTTACTTATAGTATGAATTTTACGGCTAAAAATTACTTGTACAACATTCCGTTGGACGAAATATCATTGAACCCGAATCTACTTCCTCAGAATCCGGGTTGGAAATAAATCATTAGTGTCCCATTAAAATTGGGACGAATTAAAAATTAAATAAACTTGGCCCATTTGGTCCGAATCGTTCTTTGTCATTTTGAAATTTAGTTTTATCAAAGAGGTCTCTCAGATGAGTCTTATCAGTCAATGAGATGCTCAGTATTTATAACACTTCATATGTACTTCTGTTCAGTTGCATATCGTGTTGAATGATTGCCACCAAACAGTAAGCGCATATAGCAGCATATATCTGTATTCGAACAGCATTCTCTGTAGTTCTCCAAAATCTTTTGATTTTAAGGTGCTGCTTGAGCCATTTGAAAAACAGCTCTACCTGCCAGCGATTTTTATAAAGTTCAGCAACTTGAAGCGCAGATATATGCATCGCATTGGTTATGAATGTAAATTCTCGTTCTTGTTCTTCATCCCAATATTTAACCAATCTAAGTGGCTCTGGATAATATTGTTTAGGATAGAATCCTGTCAGAAGTACACTTGCGTCTGAAAGCACATTCTTAGGCAGCCTACGTTTCCATTGGATGGATTTGTACCCGAGATTCTTTTTTGCTCTGACAACAAAGTAGACTTCAATTTGATGAATTTTATACAGCATTTTGAAGTTGTTATAACCGCGGTCAAAGATGTAATAAGAGCTTGGTTCATAAGGAATTTCAATCATAACTTTAGAATCGTGTACGGATGCTTCCGTGATATGAAAGAATGCAGGAATCTGTGTTTCCACATCATATAATGTATGCACTTTGATACCACCTTTCTTTTTGCGGAATTTTGCCCACCAAAAGACTGAAAGGCACAGGTCAATAGTTGTCGAATCGAAAGCATAAACGTTACCGTCAAGTTTGAAAATATGATTAGCACACTTTTGTCGTGCTTCGCTAACCAGGTCGTAAGCATATTCTTCAAAGATGTGATAGTCTCTATCTTGATTTGCTCTTGCCAGCGATGACTTTGATACATTTTTACCCATTCCTAAATGATAACATTTGGAATGATGAGCTTCAAGAGCAACTATCAAATCTCGCAGACTTTCACGATTGGAAAGTTGACCAAACATCAAAGCAAGTAGTTGATTCCAGCAGGTGAAGTGCTTCACATATTTATCACCATCATACTTGGTGACTATGCGGTTAAACTTACTTCGATTCAGAAATGAAGCCAATTGAGCGAAAACGTATTTGTCTTGGAACATATGCCATCGGATTAATCTGATGCAAAGCTACAAATTCAAGTCCGTTCGCTCGGAAAATCGCTGTAACTAACTAAATTTCAAATATTTCAAAGAACTCTTTTAGATTTTAATGGGACAGCAATGGAAATAAATAGTCAATTACTGTAAATGAAAAGAAAAATGGAAAATATGAAATACACTATGTCATACATTGCAAAGAATTTTCGAGTAGCATTGATGCTGTCACTCATGATGTTATTGTGTAGCTGTTCTAGTGAAGATAAATTGGAGCTTCACAAAGGAGCCACACTTCCTATTATGCAAGGAATAGCCGATAATGTGCCTTACATTCAGTCGGTAGAAAAAGAATTAACTTACGACTTGTATGATGGGGTACGCATTACCGATGTCATCTTTACCTATTGCGCCAAACCTACCCGTATGATTATTGCGGAAGTAGATTTAAACAAGAATGTGACCATAGTTACCTCTACACCTGATAATAAGCCGGAGGTGGGTAAAATTCTTCAACAGGTAACTGTGCAGGCTGAGAAAGCCGAAGCAGCCGGACGCAAAGTGATTCTGGGAACTAATGGCGACTTTTATTCTAAGAAAAATGATCTTTGGATTCCTGGTGGGTTATTCTACAAAGATGGTGTAGCCATCAAGACTGAAATAGGTTGGGAGGCTGATCATGTATTCTATATGCTCAAAGACGGTACAGCACATATTACTTCTGTTCCCGAGTTTAAATTGGTAGAACAAGAGGTAGTGCATGCTATTGGTGGTTGGCAAAGAATGGTGCAAGACGGCGAGGTAGTGAAGAGCTTTACTGTAAATGACAACGCCATGCAATTCCATCCACGTACCTTTGTAGGTGTATCTGCCGATAATCGCAAGGTTTATCTATTTGTTGTTGATGGTCGTCAGCCCGAATATTCTAACGGTATGCGTCTTGAAGACATGATGTTACTCTGTCAAGGTGCTGGTTGCTACCAGGCGTTCAATATGGATGGCGGTGGTTCTACCACTATGGTACGTCGGGTAGAAAAGGGCAGTTCTGTATCATTTGAGGTAATGAATCAACCTTCAGACAATCCTGCCAGATCGGTGATAAACGGCTTGCAAGTTATTGAAAAAACTAATTAAAAACGGAATAGTATGAATACATATAATATGAAATTCCATGCTTGGTTTAGGGAGGTGTTGGGGTTGTTCTTGGTAGCTTTCATAGCTTCGTGCGATGACTTCGATTTGATACGTCGCGTTGAACCAACTCTTGAAATTCAAGATGAATTGTTGATGGGGCCTGTCGCTTCTCGTCAGGTAATTGATTTACACTCTTCGTATCCATGGTTTGCCGAAGCTTCCGCTTCATGGATTAAACTGAAACGCTATCGTGGGCAAGCTTTGTTGCCCGACTCTATAGTGGCTGAAATCGAAGAGAACCCGGAGATGGCATTGCGTGAAGGCTGGATTGAGATTCGTTTGATGGATCAAATGTCGAAACGCATTGTTGTGAAACAAAACGGTCGTGGTTCATTGATTACGTTATCTAAGGAGGTACTTTACTTTAATATTAATGGTGGTGAAGCTGTTTTGGATGTAGTAACCGATCTTGAATGGAATGTAGAAGAGGAACAGATTGGTGGATTTACCTTTAAGAAAGTAGACGATACTCATTTGAAAGTTAAAGTAGCTAAGAACACCACTGGGGCCGAAATAAGAAAGAGTGTTATTTTATCCGACACGGGTAAAACTACGGAAACCAAATTGACAATTGTTCAGACCAATGTGGAAAAGATGTTGTCTATTTCTTTATCCGAAACAGAGAAAAATATGATTACCGACAAAAAAGGAATGCAATTTAATATTCCAGTCTCTTTAAATATACAATTTGATTGTAAGGTTTCTCATTCTTGGATTCATGTGGGTGAACTGCCTGAGTTTAGCGGTGATATTGTGCAGGATGTAAACATTCCTATCGAACTGGATGCTAACGACGGATTTGAAGACAGAACAGGATATATAGTTGTCAAGAATCAGGGCGATGTGGTAGAAGTATCGGATACTCTCTATGTTACTCAGCGTCTCTACAGTCAGATTGTTTATGTGAAAGCTGGAGCCAATGGTGATGGTTCTAGCTGGGAGAGAGCGTTTGGCACTATCGAAGAAGGTCTGTCAGCCTGTGCTCACTATGGTGATATGCAAATGTGGGTAGCTGCAGGTGACTATTATTTGAAAGATTGGATTGAATTTAAGAAGGTGAATTTTTACGGTGGTTTTGAAGGAAAAGAGACTACAGTGTCTGAACGTACCATGAAGCGTAAATCTATTCTTCATGCTGCATCGTCTAATGTTTGGCCTTCTGTTTACATGTATAAATTGACAGAAGGTGCAACACGTGTTGTTGATGGTTTTGAATTTGTAGACTCTAAGGGAAAAAAAGGTGAAGGCGCTTTGGTAGCTTATGAGTATTGGATGATTAGAAACTGTGTGGTGAGAAATAATACTTGTGCCCGTGATGCTGGTGGCGCATATTTTTTGTGTACATTGATTAACTGTGTGATACGTGATAACGAAACATTAAGTACATCTTCTACAATAAATGTTCAACAAAGCACTTGTCTATATAATGTGACTGTGGTCAACAATAGAAGTGCTGGTAGTAGTGCCGGTGTTCGTTTAGGTTCTGGTACCTGCCAGATGGTGAATTGCGTGGTATGGGGTAATGTTCATACTAAAGGTGATTTACACAGTGGCTATTTGGATCAGAACAAGGCTGCTATTTTTAAGAATTGTGCTATTCAAGGCGGATGGATTTATAATGGTGGAAATACTCCTCAAGTTTCTAATTGTATTAATCTGAATACGGATAATGCCGCTACCGATGGTCCTCAATTTGCTGATGTAGCAGGTAAAAACTATCAGCCCACAGAGAACTCTCCGTTGGTTGATGCTGGTTTGAACTCTGTGGTAAAAGATTGGAACTTGCTACTTGATATTCAAGGAGGTGCTCGTATATCAAACGCTGGAATTGATATCGGTGCATTTGAGTGGCAAGCCAATAAATAAAATATAGTGTAATATAGAAAGCAATTCTCTATAGTTCATAATAAAGAATTGCTTTCTTTATTTGTTTACCTAATTAAAAATAATATGAAAAGTAAATTCTTAACAATGAAGTTTATATTGGGAGCACTGATATTATCTTTTAGTTGTGCTTGTTCTAATAGTAATTCTGAAGAGGCTATGCCACAAACCGCCATAGGACGGCAATTGGTTGAATCTGGTATGGCCAATGATGTGACTTTAGATAACGAGAGTGTAGTGCGTGATGGGGTAAAACTGAATGAATTGGCTTTTAAAACGTTTGGAGAGTCTCAGCATATTTTCGTGGCTACAATCGACTTAAACAAACTTACTTTTACTCCGGCTACAAAAGACGATAAGAATGTACCGGCAACAGGGCCTGAATCTAGTGCGCCTCTCCCGATTCATGCTTTTGCGGCCGAGGCAAACGGCAAAACTGTTTGGCTGGGTGTGAATGGTGATTATTATGCTGACAATCCACGTCGTGTTATGGGGGTTTTCTATAAGGACGGAGTGTGTATTAATTCGCAGTATTTTGAAGGGCACGATGAGGTGTTGTATCAACTGAAAAATGGTGAGACCTATGTGGGACAAGCTGATGAGGCGTTGGCTCACGAAGCCAATCTGTTGCATGCGTTGGGAGGATATGGACTATTAGTTAAAGATGGGGTGGTTCAAAATTCTTACGAAGAAATGGGTGATTTGCAGAATACCCATCCGCGTACTAGTGTAGGGCTTTCTCAAGATAGAAAGACCATGTATATATTTGTGGTGGACGGTCGTCGAAAAGACTCTTTCTTTGCATTGGGACTTACTTTGCCCCATCTGGCTTCTATGATGAAGGCTGTGGGATGCTATAATGCTATCAACCTTGACGGAGGAGGATCAACTACGCTTATAATCCGAAAGGTGAATGATGGTGGGAAGCCGACTTTTCCTATTTTGAATACACCGGCCGATGATCGGGTACCCCGTAAGGTTACCAACAGTATGTTGATTATAGAAAAGAAGTAATTGTATAAAGCCGACTTAATAGATTTAAAAGAAAATAGAATAATGGAAAAGATTTTATATGCCGCTATGTGTGCGATATTGTTCCTTTGTTGTAGTTCCAGCGATGAATCCGAAGCAAATTCCCAATCCC
>ULTV01052532.1_pt1 | contig 14063 bp, 19 predicted proteins | sample 1957931 | NCBI WGS metagenome assembly ULTV01 (sample SAMEA4835743, study PRJEB28245) | human gut metagenome | biome: gut microbiome; material: fecal sample | place: Denmark | collected 2008
TTATCACATCCGGATCACTCATTTTGGCGCATATCTCCTCAAACCTCGACTCTACCGCCGCTAATTTATCAAACATTCCCTGTTACCTTTTCTATTTTCTTAATATTTTTTTCGATCTTAACTCTGGGCGCCATAACCTCATGACCGCAGCCGTCACACCTTATTTTAAAATCCATTCCGACGCGTAAGACCTTGAATGTATTGCAGCCGCAGGGATGATTTTTTTTGAGTGTGATCCTGTCGCCTGTTGAAATATCCATAAGTCAGCCTCCGAAAGTTCTCAAAAGCAACGACGGCGACCCTTTAATGCAAAAGAGCCGCCGGAAGATTTAAACATATTTTCCGTAAGAGTGACCGATGCCGTCACCCGTCAGGATATTACTGCTTGTCTGCCGCGGCGGTGTCGTTACCGGTAAGCTTACCGTAGAGCTTGGTACCGTCGACCTCTTTCGGTCTTTCCGGTCTGTCTCCGGTGTTTGCAGGAGCAGCAGTCCTCGCCGCTCTGCCGCCAAAGCCCTGACGCCTGCGTCCGCCGTCACGGCTTCCGCCTTCTCTGCCGCGTCCGTTATACGGACGGTAGGGCTTGCCCTCAACGCAAATAACAACGCGCCTGTTGGCTCCGTCACCTATAGACATTGATGTCACTCCATCAATTCCCTGAACGGTGGTATGTATTATTCTGCGCTCGTAAGGGTTCATCGGCTCAAGTGAGCGGTTACGCCCGGTACGGAGCACCTGTGAAGCTGTTCTGCGCGCAAGCGACTCCAAAGTGACCTCGCGCTTCTCGCGGTAGTTTCCGATATCTATAACAATTCGGTAATAACCGCCGCCGTTTTCGTTGGCTATGAGCGATGCAAGATACTGCAGCGCATCAAGCGTCTCTCCGCGTCTGCCTATAATAACACCCAACTTGTCGCTTCCGGCAAGGGTTATCTTAGAGCCGCCTTCAACATCGGCAATAGTGGCGCTGATGCCGTCGCAGCCTAATTTACCAAGAATTTCCGAAAGATAAGCATATGCTCTGCCTGCCGGAGAGTTCTTATCCACCTGCTCCGCAGGAACACCTACAGACTCCTCTGCCTCTGCTGCCGCCTCGACCGGTGCCTTCGCAGCTGCCGGCTTTGCGGTTTCGGCTTTCTTCTGCTGAACCGGTTTTTTATCAAACTTCTTTTCTGACTTCGGCTGGCGGTCCTGTCTTTGCTTCTGAGGCTTGTCCTCAACCTCGACATAAGCTCTGACCTCTGCCATACTTCCGCCGAAAAGTCCAAGCACCTTTTTCTTAGGTAACGCTATTACATCGACCGAAACATCCTCATCAATTCCGGCTCCCAGTTTTTTAAGCGCGTCTTCTCTTGCCGACTCAACGGTGGCACCGACGCCTCTTGCTTCCTTAATTATCAACTTGATGATCCTCCTTAAAGATCAGTCGCTTTTACGGTCAAGCCTCTTTGCCGCCGTTTTCTTGTGCGGCGCGGCTTGCAATTCTTTCCTGTTCTTTCTTTGCCCTTGCTACGATCGACTTGCCCTGATCCTTTGCAATTATAACGGCAGGACCGTAAACCATCTGCATAACTATCTGCAGTCCGCCGGAGATAAGGTTGGAGCAAGCCCAGTAGAATCCCACGGCGCCCGGAACACCGAACGCAATAACAAGCGAGATGATCGGCATGAAAAGCATCATACCGCCCATACCGGGCGTATCGGGATTGGCTTTTTTCTGTATATTCATCGATACTATGCTCGTAAGCACCGATGTTACAAACGACATTATAGGTATAAGCCATATTATCTGGAATTCAGAGAAATTCCATGAAAATTCCGGTGTGTCGGTAAGATTTATACCGAACAGATCAAAGTTTGTAGCGTTGATCTTGTCAAAATCACCGCCGTTTTTGATGAAAATATCGACTATCATGGGATAGGTGTATTTCCCGTCTGCATCGGTCGAAAGATACTTTGCGATCTCGACCTCACGGACGACCTTTGACTTTTCAACGGCTGACTTAATCTTTTCCTCAACCGAGTCCTTTGCGATGCTGTCGCTGCCTTTAAGCGCAGTGGTGTTTACGATAGCCAGCTTTGCGTAGTGTCTGACCGAATCCTCGCTGCCGTCGCCGTATTTTTCGGCGTTCGCCTTGACGGCGTCAGAGGTCATCATATCATCAAGTCCGGCAGCATTCCAGTCTATAGACTGATCCTCAGCTACCTTCTCGTAAGCCACCCATTCCTTAACCGATTTTACCGCACTCGTGTCTATCTGCATAACGTAGGTGAAAGGACTTGCGACCGCCCAGTAAACACCCATCATTATTAAAAGTCTTAATACCATCGGCAGACAGCCGCCGGACATTGAAACATTCTCTTTGGTATAAAGCTCGTTCATAGCCTGAGAATATTTCTGCTTATCGTTACCGTATTTTTTCTTCAAAGCGTCGAGCTTAGGTTTAAGCTTTGCCTGCTTTGCAGTTGATTTCTGAGTTTTCATGGTGAGCGGAAGCAATATAATGTTCACAAGCACCGTGAAAGCGAGGACCGAAAGGGCAAAATGGTTGCCGAAAAGGCCACTCAGCCGTGCCAACACCCATCCCATAGCATAACTGATATAACTCATAATGTTTCCTTACTTCCGACCGTGAGCCTTGTCGGATAAAAATAATATGTCTTTATCGGGGTCACACTTAACTCCCCTTGCTTCGCCCTTTAAGGGCACTGGATCATATCCGCCTTTGCAGAACGGATTGCATCTAAGTATCCTTGACACCGTCAATGCCATGCCTACTATGGCACCCCTCGTTCTGAGCGCCTCGATAGAATATTCCGAACAGCTCGGAATAAATCTGCAGCATCTGGGCTTTAGCGGTGAGATCAGCTTTCTGTACGCCTTTACAAGCGCAATGAGCAGATATTTCATCTTTATTTTCCTTAATATAAGCCCTCTGCCTCAAGGTGTTTTCTCATGATTGCCGCGATCTCGCCGCTCTTTGCAAACGGCGTTTTGGCACGGGCGACAAACACAATGTCAGCCCCTGACGCTGCGTCGCCGATACATTCGCGCGCCGCAGCCTCTATCACACGCCTCGCGCGGTTGCGCCTGACAGCACAGCCGACCTTTTTGCCGGTCGTTATCCCGTAGCGGATAACGCCGCGGTGGTTTTTCATCACATAGGTAACCAGAACCGGGCTCACATGACTGTGTCCCCTGCCGTACAGCCGCCGGAAATCCTTATTCAGATTGAGCTTACAGGACTCCATATTCCGACATCCGTTCCGTGCATGCCGGACCCGTGATCCGGCGCTGCACTGATTTTACACCCGATATATAAGAATGTATCGGGATGATCTTTTAAAGGTGGGCGGAAAATCCGCCCGTCATTCGCACTGTCCTCTTTAACAGCAATCAGTAAGTGAGGCTCTGTCTGCCCTTGGCTCTGCGGCGGGCAAGCACCTTGCGGCCATTGGCTGTAGACATTCTCTTGCGAAATCCGTGCTCCTTCATTCTGTGGAGCTTCTTCGGCTGATAAGTTCTCTTCATTTTGCAAACCTCCTTTGCCATGCGTTACGGTCATGAAGATATATATAGATGTATATACACGGGAATTTTCCGTTTGATATCCCGTACAGGATACAGTGATCAACATAACCTATCAATTTAGAATTATATCGCAAGTCATATATGTGTGTCAACTAAAATTTGCATGTTTAAAGAAAAAATATTCCCACAAAAGCCGGTGTGCCCGTCTCTATTTACCCATCTGGTCCCGTTTTTCCTTTTCGGCTATCATGACTCTGGTCGCGACCTCAATGGCATCGAGCAGCTTTTCCCTGTCCTCCATGCTCATAGGCATGCCGTTCAGCATAATGCCGCTTCCGTGCATTATCCTGTCGCGCATCTCGGTTATTATATCCGTAGCCTCGCTTGACAGCTTGCTGACTCCGAGCAGACTGTCGGTCGTCACCGAAAATACACTTCCGATCTTGACCAGCATTTCGTTATCCGGACTTCTGTGTCCGCTTTCGTACATTCCCACCGTGCTTGTTGACACACCAAGTCTTACGGCAAGCTGATGCTGCGTCATACCTGACTCTGTCCTGAGCTGCTTGATCCTTTGCCCGATCATATTCATACCGGTCGGCCCTCCGTTTTTATAAAAATAATGGATCCATATGTATTTTAACACACTTCGTGTTAAAATTCAACTGCAAGATTCGTTATTATATTTCAAAAGTTGGTGCAATTTTTGTACAACTTTTATATTTTAACACGAAATGTGTTAAATTACCGCAAAATAACTTGAAATTTAACACATAACGTGATAATATATAAATATCAGCCGATAAGACTGCAAAGAATTCTTTGGAAAACTAAAACAAAATAACACATTATGTGTATCACGGAGGAAGAAAATGGAGTTAGTTGATTTAGGATATGAGTACTTAAGGCGTTCTGAAGAGCTCATAAATCATATCCACAATTTAAAGGAGCAGTGTGAAGGCTTGTGCGGCAATGAAAAGGTAGTAATGAAAAGGCGGATATATTCACTGTATTCCGATGCGGCGAGCTGTCGGCAGCTCGCTCTTATGATGATATCATACGGAAGGCATGGTGATAATGAATGAAGCGCGCAGATTTCAGTCTTGAGGTATTCGGCGACCGCATCCCGATGCATGATATTTTTTCTTCGGGTGAGGACAACTCAAAGCAGCTGGCAACTATGAAAAAGGCGCTGAAAAGCGCCATTGCCACCGAGCTGACGCCGCGTCAGCAGGAGATGCTGTGTGAATACTATTTTGACGGTCAGACCGTAACATCCATTGCCAACAAGTACGGGCTTTCAAAGTCCACCGTTTCAAGACACCTCTCGCGTTCAAGGGAAAGACTGAAAAAGGCTTTGAGGTACGGAATGTATGTGATGTGGAGCTGAACACAAAAACGCAAAAGCGAAGGCGCTCTCCGAATGCGGAGAGCGCCGAAAAAATATCAGAAACACAAACAGCGTTTACAGCAGATAAAGACCTGAATCGAGAACAACAAATTCACGCTCGCCGATACGCAGATACTTGTGCACCGGTTCCTCAAAAACGGCGCGCTCCATAACGGTGTATGTTTTCATATCGACCTCAAGCAGGTTATTGCCGGTCGAATTGCAGACGAGCAGCTTGCCTGCCGGCTGGTCTATCCACATGCCCTCGGGAGCGGAAAACGATGAGTCGTTTGAGCCGCCGATACGCAGCTCCTCCCTCATGGTACGGAGATTAAAGCGTATAAGTGCGTTCTTCTCGGAAAACGAAGCCCACAGAGTATGCCCGAAATGAGCTATCGCGGACGGACCGAAGTCCTTGTACCTGATAGTCCCCTGCCATTCGGTACAGCCGTTTGGCTCAACTATTTTTGCATCGCCGCTTTTTGATACGATAAAGAGCCTGCCGCCGTCAAGCTCGACGCAGCTGCTGGTTATAAAATTATCGACCTGAAAATTTACGGTGCTGTAATTCGGACCGAATTTTACAAATTCATAATCCGCCTTTGTCCTTTTGGTAACGACTCCGTTTTCAAGTGAAACCGACTTGTAAGAAACGACCACCTTATCATCTATTTCAGGCCGTCTGTATACAACGATAAACCCGTTTCCCACTTCGAGTATATCATATATTTTATCCGAAAACAGCTTTTTCACGGTATCCCTCATCTTCATAGTAAATGTGCCCGTTTTCCCGGCACATTCCGGCTCACTGCCGGTTGCACATGAATTCACTATTATATTGTAGCCTAAACCGATCACAATTTCAATCTGTTTTTTAAAAAATATTAATATTTTAGCCGATCGCCGTCGCTTTGTGTCGCAAAACGCGTCAATCGGTGCTGTGTCCGCTGTGGGACATGCGGCATAAAATATATAAAAACAAAAACATGACTAAACCGGGGATATAAAGGCAAAAATACTATCACAAACAATGTCAAACGGAGAGTGAAACAAAGTGACAGTAAAAAGAGGAGAAATATACTACGCAGATCTCAGTCCGGTAGTCGGCTCGGAACAGGGCGGAATACGTCCGGTACTTATAGTTCAGAACGATGTCGGCAACAAATACAGTCCTACCGTTATCGCCGCCGCGATAACGAGCCAGCAGGACAAGACCGAGCTGCCGACCCATATAAAGGTCGACGCCGACGATTGCGGACTGTCCAAGAACTCCATAGTCCTTTTGGAACAGGTGCGGACGATAGACAAGCAGCGCCTCAGGGAGCGCATGGGCAGTCTCGGCAGCGGCGCAATGAACCGCATCGACCGTGCATTGTCCGTAAGCTTCGGGCTCGGCAATACACTTTAAATTATATTGTCTTAAAGTCACTTACAGCGACTCCGGTTCCTCCGGAGTCGTTTTCCTTTTGTGCTTTTTATAGCGGTCCTCCTCACTGAATATGCAGCCGCAGTACTTCTGCATATAAAGTCCGGCTTCGCGCGCCTTTTCCTGACCTTCCTTGAAATACGGTCTGAAATCGCGGTACAAAAACTCAACGCCGTATTTTTCGGCTGCCTGTCCGGCTATTTCCTTCATAAGCTCATGGTTCTGATACGGACTGATAAAAAGTGTAGACGTAAAGGCATCATAGCCATTGTCCGCGGCAAATTTTGCGGTCGTTTCAAGCCGCGTTTTGTAGCAGTAAGCGCATCTGTTATCAAAATCGGGATAAACGCCCTTTATGAATTCACGCAGCCCGTACCCGTTTTCCAATATCAGCTTTGCACCGACCGATTTTGAATACTCGACAAGAGTATTTTTTCTCATTTTGAATTCCTTCAGGGGATGTATGTTGGGGTTAAAAAAATACAGCACCGGCTCAATATCCTCATATCTCAGTGTTTCTATACACATGACCGAGCACGGAGCACAGCATGTATGCATAAGCAGTTTCATCTTTATCGTCCTTTCATATGTTGATTATACCGCCTTTAATATGCATTTGTCAATCTCCGCAACGCGCACCGCACGCAGGGAGACATACTCCCTGCGTGCGGCTGTAATTTATAAGCGTCTGCTGTTTACTGCCTTCTGCAGCGACAGGCGCGATAGATTATCCAGATTATCAGCATAAGTGCCAGCACTACGGCAAGCACGATGAACGCGGCAAGATTTGAAAAAATAGCCTCTGCCGCAACGGCGCCCACTATCAGTCCGACCGTTGCGAAGAGAGCGGCTATCAGTATTCCCGGTATGAGAAAAAGGCAGACAAGCCTTCCGCATGACATTCCGCCGCTGCACTGCATCTGAGTGTTTAACATAAGCTTAGCCCTTCCTTTAATTTGTTATTCTGAAAGTCCGGCTTTCCTTACATACTATGCCGGGAGGTCGGCATTTGTCACAAATCGCGGACGTTTTATGTACAAAAGGAAGTGCCTTACAAATTGCAGCGGCTGTATTCTATATTTCTCACATATTATTTGTAGCAATGCACAAACAAGGCAGTCCTCTTTCTACACAAATGAGCCTCTTTGGTGCTTGATTTTACCGCTTTGTTGGTTTACCTTTTAATCAGAAAGGAACGTGATATCCATGACGCATTTCACATTTTCAAAGACAAATTTAAAGAAATACTCCATTGTTTATCCGCGCTTCAATATGTCCTATCTTGTAACACTTGAACTTGAAAAGCTGAAAAAAGCGATAAAGGCAATAACCGGCAAAGAGCCTAAGCTATACCCCGATGACGGTAAGGAGCATATATATGAAATAGTCGTTGCAAACGCAAAGAGAGACGACGCGCCGGCAGCGCCGGATGGCGACGGCTATGTAATAGTGCCTGTCGGGTGCAGGCTGTTTGTGTCGGGCAATAAGCCCCATTCGTCAGCAGCTGCCGTGGCAAGGCTCACTTCACTTATTAAAAAGCATAACAGACTTGATAGTGCGGTATACGGCAGCTACAGTGAAGATATAAAAAGCGGCAAAGGTTACCGCCTTACATGGGGAGACGACTTTGACGGCGACGAAATAGACACCTCGAAATGGGAAATATTCTACGGCGACCGGCTTTGCTATAATAAGGGTGTGAACGGCAAAAAGACCTGCCGCTGCCGTGAGGATGTTCCCAATACATATGTAAAGGACGGGAAGCTAAATATATGCGCCGTCGAGACAGACGACACATACTACGGCGGCATGCTCTGCACCGACGGCATAATGCGGTACAAATACGGTTATATTGAGATAAGCACGCAGCATCCAAAAGGTCTGGGCTTCTGGACAGCACTCTGGATGAACGGCGCACCGGGCAAAAACGGCGACTATTTTGCAGAAATAGATGTTGAGGAATGTTACGGCAACGACGGCGACTGGGCGTACGGCAACACCTTTGCGTGGCCTACCAAGGAATGTAAGGAAAACAAAAATGGCAAGCTCGTACACGTTAACAATAAAGTAAGCGCAAAAAACGACCGGGGATTTTTCATGGACCTTCACACCTTCGGCTTTGAGTGGGATGAAAAAAAGGTCACCTTCACCTGCGACGGATTTCCCTACGTCACACAGGATATAACCCAAAACCCCGCAGAGGTCGAAGCACTCAATATGCCGTTTTTCTTAAGACTCAGCATGGCGCTCGGATTTTCCTCACGCGGCGGAATAACCGATTCAAAAGAGGAATGGGAAAATACCAACCGATATATAGTTGATTATGTAAACATATATCAGAAGCCGGGGCAAGCCTTATATCTCGGAAAGGAACAGACCGAGAAGATTATTAAATAACAATTCGGGAGTTTTGATTTATAAACATCAAAATGTTACTTGACAGACCCCTTTTTTGTATGCTATAATTTCAGCGTGATAAACGGCTTTTCGGAACTGACGGATAAGTGGAGCACCACATGAACCGAAAAGTTATAACGCCGACCGTCTGGGCATACTTATCCTGTTTTTAGGATAAGTATGCCCTTTTTGATTTTCGGAGGAGATGCAAATGAAAAAAATAGCAATAATTATGGGCAGCGACAGCGATCTCACTGTTGTAAAAAAAGCGATGGATACGCTTGCCGGCTTTGGAGTGCCGTATGAAGCGCACATTTTCTCGGCGCACAGAACGCCTGAGGCTGCAGCCTGTTTCAGCCGCAGCGCCCGTGACAACGGCTTTGGCGCAATAATAGCGGCTGCCGGGATGGCGGCTCACTTAGGCGGTGCCATTGCCGCGAACACAACGCTCCCGGTCATCGGCATACCCATAAAATCAGGTAACTTAGGCGGTATTGACGCACTGCTTTCGACCGTGCAGATGCCATCGGGCATTCCCGTTGCAACGGTTGCTATTGACGGTGCAGTCAATGCCGCTTTGTTGTGTATAGAAATTTTGAGCGTTTATGATGACGCTCTTGCGAAAAAGCTGGCTGCCAAACGTGAAAGTGACGCAAAGGCAGTGCTGGAAAAAGACAAGAATCTCGGCGAAAGATCATATAACGGAGGAATTTGAAAATGGAAAAAGCAGCACAACTTTATGAGGGAAAGGCAAAAAAGGTCTATGCAACAAGCGACCCCGGACTTGTTATCGTGTCGTATAAGGACGATGCCACGGCGCTTGACGGTCAGAAAAAGGGCACGATAGCCGGCAAGGGTGCGATCAACAATAAAATGTCAAACTATCTTTGCCGACTGCTTGAAAGCAACGGTATCCCGACACACTTTGTAGAGGAACTGAATGACCGTGAAACGGTGGTCAGAAAGGTTTCCATCGTTCCACTTGAGGTCATAATCCGCAACATTTCGGCAGGCTCCTTCGCAAAGCGCTACGGCGTCAGTGAAGGCATAGTTTTTGACGAGCCTACAATTGAATTCTCCTATAAAAACGACGAGCTGCATGATCCGCTCATAAACTCATATCATGCGCTCGCCCTGGGTCTTGCGACAAAGGAAGAAATAGAAACGATCAAATCACTGGCGTTTAAAATAAACGATATACTAAAGAAATATTTTGCGTCGATCAATGTAAAGCTTGTCGATTTCAAGCTTGAGTTCGGAAGACTCAAGGATGGCAAAATAGTTTTAGCGGACGAAATCTCGCCTGACACCTGCCGTTTCTGGGATGCCGACACAAACGAAAAGCTTGATAAGGACCGCTTCCGCCGCGATATGGGCAAGGTTGAGGATGCTTACAACGAAATGATGAAAAGAGTTTTCGGCGACAGGTGATTTGGAGGCTTAAATGAGCAGTTTAAGAGAAGAATGCGGAGTATTCGGGGTTTATTCCGCAAAAAAGAGTGATGTTGTCAGCACCGCATATTACGGTCTGTTTGCACTTCAGCACCGCGGTCAGGAGTCCTGCGGTATAGTTGTGAACGACGACGGCGTTTTCGGATGTTTCAAGGATACCGGACTTGTGAACGACGTTTTTACCCCCGATATCATGAAAAATCTCGGCGAAGGCAACATCTCGGTCGGTCATGTCAGATACGGGACCACCGGTTCAAATGACCGCAGCAACGCGCAGCCGATAGTTGTGAATCATATTAAAGGCAAAATGGCACTCGCCCACAACGGAAATCTTATAAATTCAGGCGAACTCCGCCGCGAGCTTGAGCTTGAAGGCTCGATTTTCCACACTACGAGCGACACCGAAGTAATATCCTATATTATAACCAAAGAGCGTCTTACCGCCCCATCGATAGAACAGGCGGTTAATGCCGCGATGAACCGCATAAAGGGAGCATACTCGCTGGTCGTTATGTCGCCGTCAAAGCTGATAGCCGTAAGGGATGAAAACGGCTTCAGACCGCTTTGCTACGGCAAAACAGCTGACGGCAGATACATCGTAGCGTCCGAAAGCTGCGCGCTCGACGCGGTAGGAGCAGAATTCATAAGGGATATAAGACCCGGCGAAATAGTGGTGTTTGATAAAAACGGCGTCAGATCAATAGACGATCACTGCGGCAGAACGCCCTGCTCGCTTTGTGTTTTTGAATACATCTATTTTGCCAGACCCGATTCGGTCATTGACGGCTGCTCGGTCCATGCGGCAAGGCAGAGGGCAGGTGCGTTTTTGGCTCTTGAGCATCCCGTACAGGCAGATGTGGTCATAGGCGTTCCCGATTCGGGGCTTGATGCGGCGCTCGGCTATGCCAAGCAGTCGGGCATACCTTACGAAATAGGCTTTATAAAAAATAAATATATAGGAAGGACCTTTATCGCTCCCGGTCAAAAAAGCCGTGAGGACAGGGTCAAAATAAAGCTCAACCCGATAGCCGATGTAGTAAAGGGGAAAAGGATCGTCATGGTGGACGACTCGATAGTGAGAGGTACGACCAGCGCAAGAATAGTAAGACTTCTGAGAGAATCAGGCGCAAAGGAGATCCACATGCGCGTATCGGCTCCGCCCTTTATGAATCCCTGCTATTACGGCACCGATATCGATTCGAGGGAAAATCTCATAGCATGCAACCACTCCATAAAAGAAATCGAAAAAATAATCGGGGTCGATTCACTCGGATACTTAAGTGTCGGAAACGTAAAACAGATAGCAAAGGGTGTCTGCGGCAGTGGATACTGCACCGCGTGTTTTGACGGCAATTATCCCACCGCGGTACCCGACGCCCCGATGAAAAACAGATTTGAAACGAAAATTTCCGAAAATAAGGAGAACGGCAATGAATAATTCGCAGTCAAGGTCATACGCCGAGGCAGGCGTTGATATCACAGCAGGCTACAAATCGGTCGAGCTCATGAAGTCGCATATTGCAAGGACAAAAACCGCAGGCTGCCTTGACGATATAGGCGGCTTTGGCGGCTGCTTTGCTCTTGATCTTAAGGGCATAAAGGAGCCTGTGCTTGTCTCGGGGACCGACGGCGTCGGCACCAAGATAAAGCTGGCAATGCTTTTGGACAGGCACAACACCATAGGCATCGACTGCGTGGCGATGTGCGTAAACGACATAATCTGCTGCGGAGCGAAACCTCTTTTCTTCCTTGATTATATCGCCTGCGGCAAAAATGTACCTCAAAAAATAGCCGATATAGTAAGCGGCGTTGCAGAAGGCTGCGTCAGGGCAGGGTGTGCGCTCATAGGCGGTGAGACTGCCGAGCATCCGGGACTTATGCCGGAAAACGACTATGACCTTGCAGGCTGCTGCACCGGCATTGTCGACAAAGGAAAAATGCTATGCAAGGAAACAGTGTCGGCAGGCGATGCCGTGATCGCACTCCCCTCCTCCGGTGTTCATTCAAACGGCTTTTCGCTTGTACGCCGTGTGTTTGACATTGAAAACCGTGATCTTACGTCTCCTCTTGACGAGCTTGGCGGCAGAACGCTCGGCGACACGCTTTTAGAGCCGACAAGGATATATGTAAAGCCCATGCTGGCGCTTTTTGAAAAGGTTAATGTAAAGGCGGTATCGCACATAACCGGCGGCGGATTTTATGAAAACATTCCGCGCGCGCTGCCGGACGGATATTCAGTGAAGATCGACAGGTCCTCTCTTAAGATCCCTCCGATATTCGAGCTTATCGCAAAAACCGGAAATATTCCCGAAAGAGATATGTTCAACACCTTCAACATGGGTGTCGGCATGAGCATAACCGTGGCGGACTGCGATAAGGAAAAAGCTCTTGAGATCCTCCGCGCAAACGGTGAGGACGCGTATATAATAGGAACCGTCATAAAATCTTGCGAGGGTGTTGTAATTGAGTAAAAAGGTCAGGATAGCCGTGCTGGTATCGGGCGGCGGCACAAATCTTAGGGCGCTTATAGACGCGCAGAACAGCGGTATTATTAAAAGCGGCGAAATAGTTCTGGTTATATCAAGCAAAGCCGGTGCATATGCGCTGCGGCGCGCCGAGGCGGCAGGCATCGCAACCGCCGTCTGCGAAAAGGGCGGCAGGCAGCAATCGCTTTTTGAACAGGATATCCTGTCGGAGCTGAAATCGGCTGACGCTGAGCTGATAATTCTTGCCGGCTTTATGAACATATTGAGTGCCGATTTTGTAAAGCATTACCCCGATCGTATCATAAACGTCCATCCGTCACTTATACCGTCATTCTGCGGTTCCGGCTTTTACGGACTGCGCGTTCACAAAGCCGCCCTCGAATACGGCGTCAAGGTGACGGGCGCTACCGTACATTTCGTAAACGAAATTCCCGACGGCGGCAGGATCATAATGCAAAAAGCCGTTGAGGTAGACCCCGAAGATACACCCGAAACACTGCAAAGACGTGTTATGGAAAACGCAGAGTGGATAATACTGCCTGCCGCCGCAGAAGCGGTCTGCAAAGAAATAGGTGAAAATAAATGAGCACATATAAAACACATAATATATCGGACATTTTAAAAGGCAACAAATACCCGGGACGCGGAATAATCATCGGCACCTCACCCGATAAAAGATACGCTGTATGTGCATATTTCATAATGGGCAGAAGTGAAAACAGCCGCAACCGAGTATTCGTGAAGCACGGCGAAACACTGATGACAGAACCGTTTGACCATTCAAAGGTCTCAGATCCGTCGCTTATAATATACAACGCCGTTCGCAAGGCAAAAAACAGTCTTATCGTTACAAACGGTGACCAAACCGACACCGTATATGACCTGACATGTAAAGGGCTCAGCTTTAAAGAGGCGCTCGAAACGCGCGAGTTCGAGCCCGACGCTCCCAATTTCACCCCCAGGATCAGCGGTATGCTTCATTTTGAAAACGGCTTTTGCTATGAAATGAGCATACTCAAAAGTATAGATGAAAGCGGGACGGACTGCTGCCGTTATACATATTCCTATCCGTCGGCAAAAGGTCTCGGACACTTTATACACACCTATGACTGCGACGGCGACCCTCTGCCGACATTTACGGGCGAACCGCACCGGGTAAATATCAAAGCATCCGTTGATGAGTTTTCGGATGAGATCTGGGAAAGCCTTGACAAAGACAACAGAATTTCGCTTTATGTTCGTTACACCGATATAAAAACCGGAGAGTATACCGATAAGATAACAAACAAAAACGGGTGATATAAATGAAAGAATTTGAACTGAAATACGGCTGCAATCCAAATCAGAAGCCTGCCAGAATATTTATGGATAACGGCAGCG
>ULTV01008976.1_pt1 | contig 13626 bp, 8 predicted proteins | sample 1957931 | NCBI WGS metagenome assembly ULTV01 (sample SAMEA4835743, study PRJEB28245) | human gut metagenome | biome: gut microbiome; material: fecal sample | place: Denmark | collected 2008
GCCGGCTCCAAGGCGTACCTCGCTCCCGTGTACGACATGGCCAGGCAAGGGATCGTGGCCTGGGACGTGAGCCGCAGTCCGGACCTCGGGCAGCAGAAGCGCCTGCCCGCCGGCGCGGAGCCGATCCTGCACTCGGACATGGGATGGCAGTACCAGCACCAATGGTGGAGGAAGGAGCTCGAACGCCTCGGCATCCGCCATTCCATGAGCCGCAAGGGCAACTGCCTGGACAACGCGGCGGCCGAGCAGGTCTTCGGCCACTTGAAGGACGAGTTCTACCGCGGCCGTGTGTTCGACTCGTACGAACAGTTCAAACGCGAGCTGGACGCCTACATCATCCATTGGAACACCAGACGACGCCAGATACGACTCGAGGGACGCACCCCGGAGGAGTTCCGGAGCATGTCCCTCGCGGTCTGACCCTGTATCCCAATTAACAACGTCCAACAAACGGGGCGCAGTTCAATAACCGCCGGGGCCTTCACATAGATGGATGTATTCAGTTTGTCGCCAAAGAATCGTCAGACGCGTGCTCCATCATCGAATTCGTCGGTATGCGTTTCACGATGCCCTTTATGCTGCACGATGAGGCCAGCGGCGCCGACCAGCGCACACAAACCGAAAATCGAACCAAGAATCGAAGCCAACGCCGGAACGAACACGGAAGCGATAATGCCGATGACGCCGGCCACCAACAATATCCAGAACACCAGTTTTGACAGTTTCACATGGCCGATTTCAGGATTCGGCGGCACGAAGTCGTCACCGTAACGGTCCATGACCCGATCCGTGTCAAGCCAGCTCGAACCAGTGAAATCGCGCGGCCCACGACCATTCGCCGGCGCATCATTGGTGAACGTGCCCTGATCCAAGTCATCGATGGACAGCAAAGCCTCTTTTTCCCGACGTTGCGCATGCTTCTCGAAACGTTTCGCACTACGCGAACGTTCCACGGCCTTCAAATCGTCAGCATGCGAATCCGCAAACTCGGCCCAAGCCGCATCCAAGTCGTCCATTGGAGAGCCGCCACCATGCGACGCGTCATTTGGGCGTTCTTCATCGTCATTGCTATTGTTGAGGTCAGTCATACTTATACTCTAATCGGGCGGAGGCCAATCCGCCGGGAGGATCGTGAAGAATGCTCTATTGGTTTTTCGTAAAAGGCTTGGGACCAATCGCCATCCACCGTTTGGGACCGACCGCGCAAGGACTTGAGAACATTCCGCACGAAGGTGGCGCCATCATCGCAGCCAACCATCTTGCCGTCATCGACGATGCGTTGCTGCCGTTGACCTGCCCGCGCATGATTCATTTCATGGGCAAGGCCGAATATTTCGAAGGCAAAGGCATCAAAGGCAAATTCAAGAAATGGTGGTTCACGTCAGTCGGCGTGTTCCCCGTGGACCGTTCCGGCGGTTCCAAATCACTTGGCGCACTGAACCACGCCCGTGAGATCATCGAGGACGGACATCTGTTCGGCATTCACATCGAAGGTACTCGCAGCCCCGATGGACGTCTTTACAAAGGACACACCGGCGCGGCGCGTCTGGCATTCGAAACCGGTCGCCCCATTATTCCGGCCGCCATCATCGGTTCGCGTGAACTGCAGAAGCCAGGACAGGTCATTCCGAACAAAGGCAAGTCCAAGGTGATTTACGGCAAGCCGATTGAAGTCGAGAAGAAATCCGCCGACCAGATTACCCACGATGATTTGCGTTCGCTTACCGACCGCGTGACCCGTGAGATCCAGAAGATGAGCGGACAGGAATACGTCGACGAATACGCGCAGAAGGTCAAGGCCGAGCTCAAAGCCCAGCAGGAGGCCGAAGCGCAGGCACAAGCCGAATCCGCTGCCAAGAAGGCATAAGTTTTCAGCGAGGTTCATTCCAAACCAATCAGGGGCGTCTGTTCCGAAGAATGTTTTCGGAACAGACACCCCTGATTTCTATTTTGTAATCAGGATAATCAGTCGAACAGCGACGAATACATTTTCAAGGTGACGGTATTCGGCGTGCCATCCTCCTGACGCAGTCGCACCTCGGTGCCTCCTACCGGATCCTGCGAAGCGACCTTCTTGTCTTGACTGGAGTCAAGTGTCAGTTGCGAGCTGATCTTCACACTGAATCCCAGCTTCTCCAATGCGGCTTTGGCAGCGGCGGCTTTCTGTCCGACATAATTCGGCAGCGTTACGGTTTCCGGTCCCTTCGACACCACCGCATTGACGCTATCGCCCCAGTGCAACTCGTCTCCGGTCTTCGCGGAAGCGGAAATCACCTGTCCTTGCGGAATCTTGTCATCGAATTGCTCGGTCCAGTTGACGGTGAGCTTGAGCGCATCAAGCGTCTGCTGCGCCTCATCCTTCGATTTGCCCACGACGCCCGGCATGGTAACCGGTTTCGGTCCTTGGGACAGCGTGACGGTAATCTTCGCGTTATGGGGCAGAGTCGCGCCGGGATCCACGCTTAAATCAAGCAACGCGCCCTGAGGTACGTCCATGGAATACGCGTCATCATTGGCCGGAGTCTGTTCGATGTTGTCGAAGCCGGCACGCTTCAACGCGTTGATCGGATCCTTGCCGTTCGCACTGGTGGCATCGAGAATGTCTGTGGGAACAGTGCCCTGCTTAATACCCTTGGACACTACCACCTTGACCTTCTGATGATGACGTTTGCTCACATGCGAACCGACATTCTCCGGGTCGGTGGAGATGACATTGCCAGCCTTGACGGAATCACTGAACGCCTCGGTCTCTTCGTACTCGATGTTGGAGAATTTCAGCAGTTCCTCATAGGCGTTCCATTTGATGTTGGAAATACGGCAGGGCTCCGAATCGGAACATGTGAGATCTGCCGGCTGAGGCATGGTCCAGTAGCTGCCCGGTCCTCGGAAATACCACCAGGCATAGCCGCCACCGCCTGCGCAGGCAAGCACGATGGCTGCTACGACGGCGATGATGACAGGTGCACGCTTGCCACTGCGTTTCGGCTGTCCACCACTGACCGGACCGTTCGAGGGGGAAGCTGGAACGTTGTTGGCGGGGACGTCGTTCTTTTCCAAAGCCAAGCGGGTGGTTGCCTCCGGATCTGCCTGCTGCGCCGGCATGACGGTGGTTTTGTTCGGGTTTTCCGGATTGAACTGTCGTGTACGATCGTCGTTCTGACGCACAGGCGGTGCTGGGGGAGCGGGCGGTAGCGGCATCTGCCGGGTGCCATCGCCGGGCATGGTGTCGGCGGCATCGTTTGCGGCCGGGGAAACGGCTGACAGACGGTATTGCCAGTCGTCGATGGTGAGGTTCGATTGCAACTGCTGCAATTCGTCGAATGCCACGGACGCATCCTGGGGACGGTCCTCGACCGCGCGCGCCGTAAGACGGGCGAGGAATGCGGCCACGCCTGCATTGATGCCCGGACAAGCGGTCGTGATATCCGGCACATCCTCATGCACGTGCTTGAACACCAGCGTCACCGGATTGTCCGCGGTGAACGGCACCTTGCCGGCCAGCATCTCCCAAGCCATGATGCCTACGGAATACAGGTCTCCCTGCGGCGTTGCCTGATTGTGCTGAATCATTTCTGGCGCCAGATAGGCGGCCGTGCCCAGCAGCATGCCGGTGGAGGACAGCGTGGCCTGCGACACCGCCTTGGCCAGGCCGAAATCGGTGATCTGCACATGTCCTCGGTCATTGAGCAGAATATTCTCCGGTTTGATATCGCGGTGCACCACGCCTGCGCGATGCGCCGAAGCCAAGCCGTCCAACGTCTCACCGACTATGCGTAGCGTCTCACGAACGCTGAACGTGACTTGCTGGTTCATTTCGTACCGCAGGTTCACGCCATGCACGTACTCCATGACAAGAAAATCCAGTCCATCGAACTCACCGGTGTCATACACCTGCACGATATGGGGATTGGCTATTGCTGCTGCGGAACGGGCCTCGCGATGGAAACGTTCCACGAACTGGTCGCGTTGTGGGCCCTGTGCCAGCTGCGTGTGCATGATCTTAATGGCGACGGTACGTCCCAGACGCTCGTCAACAGCTTGATACACCGTGGCCATGCCGCCATCGGCGATTCTGCTGACGACTCGGTACCGGCCTTCGATGACCTGGCCTTCGGGGGCATGCTGGGCTTCACTCATGGCTAATCGGTACGATTCCTTCTTCAAAAAACGTTTCGCGACAAAGATGTGTTCACTTGTAGTCTACAAGGAATGGTTTGCGGAAGATGCGATGAACACGGGTCTTTCACAGTGCGGCGGCATCAGCCCTGTTCCCGCACAATCGGTACGAAACGTGCGCATGCTTCGGTAAGCGTGTCTTTGCGATCCTGCGATAGTTCAAGCGTCTCGATGGCGGCCTTCGACTCGAGCCACAGACCGGCGATCCGTTCCTTGGAACGTGCGATGGCACCAGTGGACTCGAACAATGCGATGGCACGCCTAACATGTGCCTCGTCACGTGATTCGGCTTCCCACATGTCGATGAGTTCACGTCGTTCGACATCGCCGGCAGCCTCAATCGCATCGGCCAGCAACACCGTGCGTTTGCCTTCACGGATATCACCGCCCACCGGTTTGCCGGTATTGCGGCTCGACCCGATGACGTCCAGAAGATCATCCGCGAGCTGGAACGCCAAACCAAGAGGCAATCCAATCGCCAGTGCGAGCCTGCGCGCGTCCGCAGGGGCGAGGCCGGCGGCAAGCATACCGAATTCCAAAGGTGCGATAGTGGTATAACTGGCGGTCTTCCAACGGAAGACATTCAAAGAGGCCGACGCCAGCTCTTCAGGATCGTCTAACGTATTGAGTTCCACGGCCAAATCGAGTACTTGGCCGATTTCCACTTCACGGTGCATATTCAGGAAGGCCGACACCACGGAAGACCCGGAGCCAAGCCGGCAAGCCGCTTTATTGGCGATATCCACGCTCGCGGTGGCCAGCATATCACCCAACATGATGCCCAAACCATGGCCGATGGCATCACTATGGGTATCCGTGGCAAGCGCACGATGAGCGGACGGCTTGCCACGGCGCAGATCGGAATCGTCGATGATGTCGTCATGCACCAACGCGCCGGTCTGAAACACTTCGATCGCGCATGCCAGATCCAACACCGCATCCATATCACGTTCCGCCACATCCTGCGGCGCGAACGCACGGAACGCATCCAACGTCAGCAACGCCCGCAGACGTTTGCCGCCCTCACTTGACGTGACCGCCTGCTGCGCCACCGCATCAGCGACGGCTTTGCAGGAATTCGCCACCGGATCGTCCGCATGCAGGAACGAAAAATCCCTTACCAGCGAGAGCGTGCGCGTTTCAATCTGTTCCAAATCGGAAGAGCTAGTCATGGGTCAAGGTTATCCACACACATTCGACAAGAGGAAAACATAATGATTGCAGCGGGTGAGACGGTGCCGGACGTTTCGTGACACGCCGAGCTTCACGTTCTCCGACCACAGGGGTGCCGAAACGCCTCATTGCATTGCCGGATGATGCATAGTTCCAACAAAGCGGCCTGCATCAAGCGACCGCTCCGATACGCCAAGGAGGACGAGACATGAAGACGATCGACGAGCCCATGCCGATATGCGAAGCCGAGATGGAACGGCTTGAAGACCAATTGGTGGAGGATTGCAAATCGCTGGGCATGGCGGAGAGCATACGCGATTTCCTGCAGGAGCCATTCTCGGAATGGATGGATGAGCTGGCCGATGAATCGTCGGGAGGTGACGATTCATCGCCAGAATGCAGACTGTCCAGAAACGGTGCGGGAGCACTTGCCATCGCCATGCAGCAGACCATGGCGGTGCGTGACGCGCTGCTGGTCTCCATCATCGTGGATGAACGACGTTCGTCACGTGACTTTCTCATGGGATTCATGGCCAATCCGACACTTCCCGGCAACACGCGTCATCTGGAGGAATCCCTCAACGGATCGTTCCGTGACGCATCAAGAAAACCCGACACGAAACGTTGCGACAACGGCGTCAACATGATGTTCGACATCATCGGGATGGTCCCCGAACGGTATCATGTGCAGCCATTGGCCATCATCAGTTATGTGCTGTGGTGGATGGGCGATGAGCGCGCCATGCTGTGCGCGATGCGTGCGCTCGCGTTGGATGAGAATTGTTCGCTCGCGGCGATCATCTGCTCCGCGGCGCATCGTCATATCGGACCGGTATGGGCCGAAGAGACATAGAGCAACACGCCGAAAGGAAGCGGTACTTGCGCATGGTGAGCTCAACACGCGGGAATAATCGTCCTCGCAAGATGGTTAACTCACATAGTTGACGATTTGCCCTTGCCAGAAGTGGGTCCATATGGTATACGCTTCCGGCGGGATCAATAGGAGGATAAGTTTGGCCACCAAGGAAACGACGGTAAATACGGAACAGACTGATCTGACCGAAAAGACCACCTCCGGAAAAAAGGCCTCCACGCGCAAGCCTGCTGCCAAGAAGAGCGAGTCCTCAAAGACCGCTACGAAGACGTCGCGCAAGACGGCCGCGAAGAAGACCTCCGCCGTCAAGAAAAGCAAGAAAGCGGAAGAAGAAGAGAACCTGATCGAGCAGGACGCTCCTGAAGACGATCCCGTCGAGGATGCCGATCTTGATGATTTCGACGATGACCTTGATGACGTGGACGACGAAGGGGAGGATGATGACCTCGACGAGGACAATATCGACGAGGATGACGATTCCGAACTGGAAGACGATGACGAAGACAAGCGCAAAAAGCCGGAAGAGCCCAAGGAAAAAGGCGCTTTCGTGGTGCGTGACGATGATGACGACGACAATCTGACGCCGTCCGGCAATCCGAAGCGTCGTGTGATCGCAGCCGGCGCCACCGCAGATCCGGTCAAGGATTACCTGAAGCAGATCGGCCGAGTGAACCTGCTGAACGCCGAACAGGAAGTCGACCTGTCCGAACGCATCGAGGCCGGTCTGTACGCCCAACATCTGCTGGACACGGAATCCGACAAGATGGATTTCAAGCGCCGGCGTGAACTGAAGTGGGCCGCGAACGACGGCAAGCGCGCCAAGGACCATCTGCTGGAAGCCAACCTTCGACTCGTGGTCTCTCTTGCCAAGCGTTATACGGGCCGTGGCATGCTGTTCCTCGATTTGATTCAAGAAGGCAATCTTGGTCTGATTCGTGCCGTAGAGAAGTTCGACTGGAAGAAGGGCTTCAAGTTCTCCACGTACGCCACATGGTGGATTCGCCAGGCCATCACCCGTGCCATGGCTGATCAGGCCCGCACCATTCGTGTGCCTGTGCATATGGTGGAAGTCATCAACAAGCTGTCCCGCGTGCAGCGCCAGATGCTTCAGGACCTCGGCCGCGAACCTACGCCGGACGAACTGGCCCGTGAGCTCGACATGCCGGTCGAGAAGGTGCAGGAAGTGCAGAAGTACGGGCGTGAGCCGATTTCCCTGCACACGCCGCTGGGCGAGGATGGCGATTCCGAGTTCGGTGATCTGATCGAAGACACCGACGCCATCGCACCGTCCGATGCCGTCGCCTTCTCGCTGTTGCAGGAGCAGTTCAAGCAGGTGCTTGAAACGCTGTCTCCGCGTGAGGCTGGCGTCATCAAGATGCGCTACGGTTTGGAGGACGGCCAGCCGAAGACGCTGGATGATATCGGACGTGTGTATGGCGTGACGCGCGAACGTATCCGCCAAATCGAATCGAAGACCATGTCCAAGCTGCGCCATCCGTCCCGTTCGCAGACGCTGCGCGACTTCCTGGACCAGTGATAGTAATCAGACGCGAGTAAATGAAGTCGAGAAACCGGCATGAACGCAGGGTTTCTCGACTTCATGTCTTGTAAGGCGACAATTGAAAGGGAACATGGCTAAGGATAATTACGGTGCTGAGAGTCTTACCGTGCTCGAAGGCTTGGATGCGGTGCGCAAACGTCCGGGCATGTACATCGGCACGACCGACAGCCAGGGCCTGATGCACTGCCTATGGGAGATCATCGACAATGCCGTCGATGAGGCTCTTGCGGGAGCCTGCAACCACATCATCGTGACCTTGCATGACGATGGTTCCGTTGAAGTGGCGGACAATGGCCGAGGCATTCCGGTGGACGTGGAGCCGAAAACCAAGCTCACCGGCGTGGAAGTGGTGCTGACCAAGCTGCATGCCGGCGCCAAATTCGGCAATTCCTCGTATGGCGCTTCCGGCGGTCTGCATGGTGTCGGCTCATCCGTGGTGAACGCATTGAGCTCCCGTCTCGACGTGGAAGTGGATCGTGACGGCAAAACCCACCACATGGCTTTCCATCAGGGCCACCCCGGAGTGTATTCCGACGTTGATCCGGAACACCCGTCTCCCGATTCGCCATTCAAGAAGACGCGCAAGAATCGTCCCACCGAACTTGAGATCATCGGCAAAGTCAGTCCGAAGACCACGGGTACCCGCATCCGCTATTGGGCGGATCCGGAGATTTTCAACGACACCGCTGAATTCAGCTATGACCAGCTCATCGACCGTGTACGGCAGACCAGTTTCCTGGTGCCAGGGCTGAAAATCACCGTCATCGACGAGAACATTCCCGAAACCGGCGACGAGTCCATTGACGAAATGCTGGAAGTCGATGACAATGTCATCGAACAGGTGACGGAAGAGAACACGTCCGCTGAAACGGATGATATCGGAACCTCTGCCGACATACTGCAGGAGGATTCAGCCGAAGCTGATGAATCAGCCGAATCGCAAGAAAACGATGCTGCCACGCAATCGCAGGAAACCGTTTCCCAACCCGTGCAGCCGAAATATCCGCATGCGCGCGTCGAAGAATTCTGCCATACCGGAGGCGTGAAGGATTTCGTCGACTTCCTGTCCAAAGGCGAAGCGGTCTCCGATATTTGGCGCATCGCCGGCGAGGACACGTATGTTGAAGAAACGCAGGCGGTCGGAGACGATGGTGAACTGCATGCGCAGAAGGTGACGCGTGATTGCGCAGTCGATATCGCCATGCGATGGACCAACGGCTACGACACCACCATGCGCAGCTTCGTCAACGTGGTGGAGACGCTCGGCGGCGGCATGCACGTGGACGGCTTCCTCCAAGGCATCACCAAGCAGGTGCGCAAGGCCATCGAGGACAACGCGCGCAAACTCAAGGTGAATCTCAAGGATTCCCATATGAAGGTGGAACGTGACGACATTCTCGCCGGTCTGGTGGCCGTCGTCACCGTCCGCATCGCCGAACCGCAGTTCCAAGGCCAGACCAAGGACGTGCTCGGCACCGCGCAAGTCAAGCCGATCGTCTCCAGAATGACTGATAAGCAGTTCGGTGAGATGATTACCGGCTCCAAACGCGGTTACAAGGAACAGTCCGGCCGCGTGCTGGAGAAAATCGTCGGCGAAATGCATGCCCGCGTGCAGGCGCGCAAGACCAAGGAAGTCACACGCCGTAAGAACGCGCTTGAATCCGCGTCCATGCCGCCGAAACTGTCCGACTGCCAGCCCGGCAATGACGATGTGGCCGAACTGTTCATCGTCGAGGGTGATTCCGCATTGGGCACAGCCAAGGCCGCCCGTAATTCCGGTTTCCAAGCGTTGCTGCCGATTCGAGGCAAAATCCTCAACGTGCAGAAGGCATCGCTCGCGCAGATGCTGTCCAACAAGGAATGCGCAGCCATCATCCAGGTGGTCGGCGCAGGATCCGGCGCAAGCTTCGACATCGAACAGGCCCGATACAACAAGATCATCATGATGACCGATGCCGATGTCGACGGCGCGCACATCCGCATCCTGCTGCTGACGCTGTTCTACCGGTACATGCGGCCGCTTATCGAATACGGTCATGTGTATGCCGCCGTGCCGCCGCTGCATCGTATCGCGTTGACGGGTACGCATAAGGGCGAGTACATCTACACGTATTCCGATGATGAGTTGGCAGGCAAACTCGCCGAGCTTGATAAAAAGCACATCGGTTACAACGAGGACATCCAGCGTTACAAGGGTTTGGGTGAGATGGACGCCGACCAGCTGGCCGATACCACCATGGATCCGCGCACCCGCATGCTGCGCCGTATCCGCATGGAGGACGCCGAACAGGCCAGCCACATCTTCAGCCTGCTCATGGGTGATGACGTGCCGCCGCGCAAGGCGTTCATCGTGGAGAACGCCGACGATTTCGACCGTTCCAAGATCGACACCTGATATTGCATGGCGATTGCGATTGGCGGGTCTTGCGTTACGGCGGAGACCCGCTTTTCGTGTATGCACGATAATGCAAAAACGTCGGTCGATAGTGCAAGATACAAAATACCGTTTGGTAGGTAACTTTGGATAAAATAGCGGAGTATTTTCGTGATTTTATTGCCGCAAACATAAAACATACAAGGAGCTGACTGTGGCCAATTTGCTGCTCGCCGTGATTTACATCGCCTTCATCAGTCTGGGTCTGCCGGACGCGGTGCTCGGCGCCGCATGGCCGACGATGAGCGGCGACCTGCATGCGCCGATTTCCTGGGCGGGTGGCATTTCCATGACGATTTCCGCCGGCACCATCGTGTCCGCGCTGCTATCCGACCGCATGACCTTGCGGTTCGGTGCAGGCAAGGTCACGGCAGTGTCCGTTGCGTTGACGGCGTTCGCATTGTTCGGCTTCTCCATCTCGCCGAATTACTGGATGCTGCTGCTCTTCGCCATTCCGTACGGCTTGGGCGCGGGCGGCGTCGATGCGGCGCTCAACAACTATGTGGCAATCCACTACGAAAGCCGTCACATGAGCTGGCTGCACGCCATGTGGGGCTTGGGCACTCTGCTTGGCCCGTACATCATGGCAAGCGCATTGGGTGCCGGCCATGGTTGGGCGTGGGGCTACCGGACCATCTCCATTCTGCAGGTCGTGCTCACCGCGGTGCTGGTGCTGAGCCTGCCGTTGTGGAAGGCGCGTAAGACCGTCGAACCGCAGCGGACGAGTGAAACCTCTTCCGTGCAATCCGCGCAGTCCGAGCAATCGGAAGGGGAAACGGCTGACCGGCGCAAGCCGCTTGGTATTCGCGGTGTGCTCGCCATCCGTGGCGCCCGCGAGATCCTCGTGATGTTCTTCTGCTATTCCGCGCTCGAATCGACCGCCATGTTGTGGGCCAGCAGCTATATGGCGCTTGGCAAGGGCATCGACAAGACCACGGCGGCCATGTGGGGAAGCCTGTTTTGCATCGGCATCACCGTCGGACGTCTCGCCAGCGGTTTCCTGACCATGAAACTGAACGATCCGGCCATGATTCGTCTTGGCCAGGCGTTGGTGCTGACCGGCATCGTCATCATGCTCCTGCCGTTGCCGCACAATATCGGCACCATCGCGGGACTAATGGTCATCGGTTTGGGCTGCGCGCCGATCTATCCGTGCGTCATCCATTCCACTCCTGCTTATTTCGGCGAGGACAAATCGCAGGCCATCGTCGGCATGCAGATGGCTTGCGCCTATGTGGGATCGATGTGCATGCCGCCGCTGTTCGGGCTGATCGCGCAACATGTTTCGGTCAACCTGTTCCCGTTCTATCTGGTGGTGTTCCTAGCGCTGATGGTCGCCATGCATGAGACTTTGCGCCGCAAGTGCGGCGACCGTGCGGCCGCCTGACGACGCCATATGTGAGACGCTCGAATGCGTCAGCCGGGCGGTGTGCTCGAATGAGCCGACGACGGTGGATGACGAGCTTTCCGCCGGTTGTGGATGATGTCTGAAGGCGATGCCATAATCGAACGTATGTACGAATGCATGGACTTGTTCTCGGAGGCTACCAATGCCTGGTTCAAGCATGCGTTCAATGCTCCGACGGAGGCGCAACGTTTGGCATGGCCGGCCATCTGCTCCGGCGAGAACGTGTTGGTGGTGGCGCCCACCGGCTCCGGCAAGACATTGTGCGCCTTCCTTTCCGCAATCGACCGTCTGATGACGAAGGAGGGCGATGACTTATTGCGGACGTCCGGCGGTGGGGACGGCACGGCTGAATCCGATTGCAATGCCAAGAAACGTAAACCCGTCCGCGGCGTCAAGGTCCTGTATATTTCGCCATTGAAGGCTCTGGGCGTGGATGTGGCCAAGAACCTCCAAGCGCCATTGGCTGGCATCGCCGGACAGTGCGAGGCGATGGGATTGCCATCGCCGAAAGTCAGCGTGGGCATACGAAGCGGCGACACCACGCCGCAGGAACGGCGCAGAATCGTCAGCCATCCGCCGGATATCCTCGTAACCACGCCAGAATCGCTGTTCCTGCTGCTCACCTCCAAGGCGCGACGGATACTTTCCGCCGTTGATACCGTTATCGTGGATGAAGTGCACGCCATCGCGGGCTCCAAACGTGGCGCGCACCTGGCGCTGAGCTTGGAACGATTGGAAAGCCTTGCCGGCCGGTCTGTCCAACGCATCGGGCTTTCCGCCACTGTGGAACCGCCGGCCGAAGCCGCACGTTTCCTTGGCGGCACGCGGCCGGTACGCGTCATCAGACCCGAATCGCACCCCGACATGGATCTGAAAGTGGTGGAACCGCTTTCGGCCATGCGCGATCCCGTCTCCGACGACGCAGGGCGGAGGACAGGCGCCGTGAAACTTCCGAACCGCCATACCACGCATATTTCCGGGGTGAGTCCTGCCATGGAGGCATTGGCGGAACGTAAAGGACTGACTTCGGTCGGGGGAGACGAACATACCTCACGGGTTTCGACCGGAGGTTCGGTATGGCCGGCCATCGAACGCAGCGTGCTTGACGAAGTGCTGAAACACCACACCACCCTCGTGTTCGTCAACTCCCGTGGCCTTGCGGAAAAACTCACCGCACGGCTCAACGACCTGTATGCGCAATTGCGCACATCCCGGAAAACTGGGTCTGAAACCGCCGTCAAAGCGGACGCAGGGCGGGATGCGCTGTCCGACCGTAGGCTTGGCCGAACGGACTTGAGTGTGTCGGACAACGCATCCCAGCCGGAGTCCACAGCCAGTGATTCCACCCAGCCGTATCCGGATCTGGGCTCCCCGGAAGGCCGTGAAGGCTTCGCCAAACACTACGATTCCGTGGTCGGCTCCACCACCATGCTGGTCTCCTCGCATGCGGACGCCGACGCAATCGCCATGGCGCATCATGGTTCCGTTTCCAAAGACCGGCGCAAACAGATCGAAGAGCAGCTCAAACGCGGCCAATTACGTTGCGTGGTCGCCACGTCGAGCCTTGAACTCGGCATCGACATGGGTTCAGTGGATCTGGTCATCCAGATCGCACCGCCATTGTCCGTATCCTCGGGATTGCAGCGGGTGGGGCGCGCCGACCACAAGGTCGGGGGAGTCTCGCATGCGCTGTTCTACCCAATCACCCGAGAACAAATCATCGGCACGGCCGCAAGCATCGAATGCATGCGCTCCGGAGACATCGAAACACTGACCATTCCATGCACCCCCTTGGACGTGCTTGCCCAGCAAACCGTCGCCGCCGCGGCGATGGATGATCTGAAACCAGACGACTGGTACGTGACCGTGCGCAAGGCCGCGCCATTCGAAGATCTCGACAGAACCATGTTCGATGCTGTGATGGGCATGATGACCGGCGCCTACAACGGCGAGGATTTCTCCGCCTTCCGGCCACCACTGCAATACAACGAAGAGGCGGG
>ULTV01020725.1_pt1 | contig 13448 bp, 13 predicted proteins | sample 1957931 | NCBI WGS metagenome assembly ULTV01 (sample SAMEA4835743, study PRJEB28245) | human gut metagenome | biome: gut microbiome; material: fecal sample | place: Denmark | collected 2008
GCAGATTTTTAATGTGCTGCTGGGACATATGAGTTTGGTAGGGCCAAGGCCTTACTTGCCTAATGAACTGGAAGATATGGGCAAAGCGGCGGCGGTTATTCTACAGGTGAAGCCTGGCATAACAGGCTACTGGCAGGTCAACGGCCGCAGCAATGTGGACTTTGAAAGCAGGCTGCTTATGGACTGCTGGTATGTGAAGAACAGGACGCTGTGGATGGATATGAAGCTGCTGTGGCAGACGGTGGGCGTGGTATTGATGAGAAAGGGCGCGAAGTGAGCGCTGAGATATGTGCAAACGCAGCAAGTAAATGATGACCACAGTGAGTTGATAAACAGTATTAACTTTGCAAAAGGAGAGGACAGCGCATGGCTGACAAAAAGAAAATATTGTTCATTGTAGAGGCCATGGGCGGCGGCGTATTCACATACATCGTTGATTTGGCGAATGAACTGGCAGATACCTACGATATGTATGTCGCATATGCGGTTCGTAAGCAGACGCCGCGGGATTATAAAGATTATTTTGATAAAAGAGTTCATTTGATTGAAGTGAAAAATTTTGAGCGTTCCATTAATCCGACTAAGGATATCAGGGCTTTTTTTGAAATTAAAGACGTTGCGAAAAAAGTAAAGCCGGATGTAATCCATCTACACAGTAGTAAGGCCGGAGCTTTGGGGCGTTTCGCTTTTAATGGGAAGGATATTCCTTTGTTTTATACACCGCATGGCTACAGTTTTCTGATGCAGAATCACAGTGCCGTTAAACGGCTGATATATAAGGCTGCGGAAACGATGTGCGGAAAGCGGAAATGTATGACCATAAGCTGCAGCGAAGGTGAGCATCAGGAAACCTTGAAACTTACCAAGAATGCCGCTTATGTGAATAATGGCATTAATATGAAAGAACTTCAGAAATTGATAGATTCCGTAGGAACTGTGGCTGATCATCCGTTTACGGTTTTTACTTTGGGCAGGATCTGCTATCAGAAAAATCCTGTGTTGTTTAATCAGATCGCACTTGCTATGCCGGAGGTCAAGTTTCTCTGGATTGGCGACGGAGAGTTAAGGAATGAGTTAACAGCGAGAAATATAGAAATCACAGGATGGTGTAAGCGGGAGGATGCGTTGAAGTATTCACTCCGGGCAGATGTTTTTCTGCTGACTTCACTGTGGGAAGGTCTTCCGATCAGCTTATTGGAGTCTATGTATATGAAGAAGCTATGTGTTGTTAATGATGTGATTGGAAACCGGGATGTAATCCACAATGGAGAGAATGGTTTTGTTTGCGATGATGTTGACAGTTTTGCTAAGGCAATTAAATCTGTTAAAGATCATGAAGATTACATAGAACAGTATATAGAACGAGCATATGACGATGTGTTGAAAAAATATAACACAACGATTATGGCTGAACAATATAGCAATATTTATATGAACAAAATTATCGGGGGGGTACAGCATAATGTAATTTTTTATGCTATTGCCTGCTGTTCGATCGATTACAGCTCTATAGTATGCAGACCGACTGTCTCTGAAAGGCAGGTGGCCGCGTAATGAATTACAAATCAGATGTGGCGCACATTGTGTATGCTTCCGATGATAAATTTGCAGAAATTCTTGGAGTGTCGCTGGTTTCACTCTATGAGAATAGCAAGGATATGACCGATATTATGGTTTATGTTTTGGACTCCGGGATTAAGAAGCAGAACAAAGACAGACTGCTGTCGGTGAGTAGATGTTATGGCCGCAATGATATCATATTCGTTCCAGCGAAGAACATCAGCGAGAAGTTGTCGATGAATGTTGCAGTTGACAGGGGGAGTCTGAGCCAGTATGCAAGGCTGTTTGTATCGTCGGATCTTTCGATGGATTTAAACCGTGTTCTGTACCTTGACTGTGATATTATCATCAACCGTTCCATACGGGAACTGTGGGACCTTTATTTGAATGGAAAGACCATAGGCGCTCTGATGGATGCTTTCAGTAAATATTACCGACAGAATATCAATTTGGAAGATAACGATATCATGTTCAATTCCGGCGTTATGCTTATTGATTTAGAAAAATGGAGAAAGCAAAACATTGAAGAGAAGCTGATGAGATTCATTGCCAGAAAGAATGGCAGAATACAGCAGGGGGATCAGGGTGCGCTAAATGCGGTATTGAGTCATGATACATACTGCTTCGAGCCAAGATTTAATGCGGTAACAATCTTCTATGATTTTACATACAGGGAGATGCTGGTGTACCGTATGCCGCCGATGACCTACGCAGAAGGGCAGAGGTTCTACACAGAAGCGCAGGTGAAAGAGGCAGTGGAGAATCCGACGATCATCCATTTTACCACCAGCTTTAAAAGCAAACGGGCATGGATGAAGGGATGCAAGCACAGGTATGTGGGCGAATGGCTGAGATATAAGGAGATGAGTCCGTGGAGGGATACAGAACTTTGGGATGATAACAGACCAGAATGGAAGCAAAAAGCATTGAAAATTTATATGAGCTTACCGTCATGGTTGTCTGTAAGGATTGCTGGAGTAATGCAAGTGTACGGTAGGCCGATGATGAATAAGGTAAGAAAATAGGAGCGGTGACATGAAAGGCATTATATTAGCCGGTGGTTCCGGTACGAGATTATATCCTTTAACCAAGGTAACGTCGAAGCAGTTGCTTCCGATTTATGATAAACCAATGATTTACTACCCGATGTCTGTTCTTATGAATGCAGGCATTCGGGATATACTGATTATTTCCACACCACAGGATACGCCGCGCTTCCAGGATTTACTGGGTGATGGTCATCAGTTTGGGGTAAACCTTACCTACGCTGTCCAGCCTTCCCCAGATGGATTGGCGCAGGCATTTATTATTGGCGCGGATTTTATCGGCAATGACACAGTGGCAATGGTGCTCGGCGACAACATCTTTGCTGGACATGGTTTGAAGAAACGTTTAAAAGCTGCTGTGGAGAATGCCGAATCTGGCAAGGGAGCCACGGTGTTTGGCTATTATGTGGATGATCCGGAGCGTTTCGGCATTGTGGAGTTTGATAAAGCTGGCAAGGCTATATCTATTGAAGAAAAACCTGCACATCCAAAGAGCAATTATTGTGTCACGGGTTTGTATTTCTATGATAACCGCGTAGTGGAGTATGCAAAGGATCTGAAACCGAGTGCAAGAGGCGAGTTGGAGATTACCGACCTCAATCGCATTTATCTGGAGGACGGGACACTGAATGTAGAACTGCTGGGGCAAGGCTTTACCTGGCTGGATACTGGTACACACGAGAGCCTTGTGGATGCTACAAATTTTGTGAAGACGATTGAGCAGCACCAGCATCGGAAGATTGCCTGTCTGGAAGAGATTGCATATCTGAATGGATGGATCAGTCGGGAGGATGTGTTGGTGGTATACGAAATCCTAAAGAAAAACCAGTATGGCCAATATTTGAAAGATGTTCTGGATGGAAAGTATCTCGATGTTCTGCATTGAATGGATATAGATTACAGAATTATACAAATAAAGCTGAAATAGGGGAAGAACGTACATGAAGAAGTATTTAATTACCGGATGTGCCGGTTTTATTGGCTCAAATTTTGTTTACTATATGCTGAAAAAATATGATGACATCCTGCTGGTCAACCTGGACAAGCTGACCTACGCAGGAAATCTGGAAAATCTGAAGGGCGTGGAAGGCGATGCCCGTCATGTTTTTGTGCAGGGCGATATTTGTGACAAAGAGTTGGTTGCTAGCCTTTTTGAGAAATACGATTTTGATTATGTCATCAATTTTGCGGCAGAGTCCCATGTGGATCGCTCCATTGCCAACCCAGAGATTTTTATACAGACCAATGTGATGGGGACAGTCAACCTTCTCCAGAGGGCAAAGGAAGCGTGGTATGACGCTGCGTCTAAGACATGGAAAGAAGGAAAGAAGTATCTGCAGGTTTCTACCGATGAGGTTTATGGCGCACTTGGTGCAGACGGATACTTCATGGAAACCACTCCTATCAATCCGCACAGCCCGTATTCTTCTTCCAAGGCCAGTGCCGACCACTTTGTTCAGGCATTCCATGACACCTATGGTATGCCTATCAACATTACTCGCTGCTCTAACAACTATGGCCCTTATCAGTTCCCGGAGAAATTGATCCCGCTAATGATTAACAATGTGAAGCACCACAAGCAGCTTCCGGTTTACGGTGACGGTATGCAGATCCGCGACTGGCTGTATGTGGAGGATCATTGCAAGGCTATCGACATGGTGGCTAACAGTGGGAAAATTGGCGAGGTTTACAACGTGGGCGGTCACAATGAACGTCCGAATATCTTTATCGTAAAGACCATCATTGAGCAGCTCCATGATCGGTTGAAGGATGACGGCATTTCTGAAGATCTCATTAAGCATGTAGAGGATCGCCTCGGCCATGATCGTCGTTACGGCATTGACCCGACTAAGATCAAAAATGATCTTGGCTGGTACCCGGAGACTCCGTTTGAAAAGGGGATTGTTCTGACTATCGACTGGTATCTGGAACACGAGGACTGGATGAATAATGTGACCAGCGGAAACTATCAGAAATATTACGAAGAAATGTATAAAGCAAAAGCCGAAGTATAACGGATCACGGAGAGGTTGTGGGAAGATGAAGTTTTTTGTAACAGGCGTGAACGGCCAACTCGGCCATGACGTCATGAACGAATTACATAAGAGAGGACATGAAGGCGTTGGCTCTGATATTGCTGATGCTTATTCCGGAGTTGCGGATGGCTCTGCTGTAACAACGATGCCTTATGTTGGGCTGGATATTACTGACAAAGAAGCTGTGCAGAGGATTATAGCGCAAATCAAGCCGGATGCTGTGATTCACTGTGCCGCGTGGACGGCAGTGGATATGGCAGAGGACGATGATAAGGTAGAAAAGGTTCGTGCAGTTAATGCCGGAGGAACGCAGAACATTGCGTTTGCTTGCAAAGATATCGACTGCAAGATGCTGTATCTGTCCACGGACTATGTGTTTGACGGACAGGGCACAGAGCCTTGGAAAGCGGACTGTAAGGATTACAAGCCGCTGAATGTTTACGGTCAGACCAAGCTGGAAGGTGAGCTGGCTGTCAGTCGGACTCTGGAGAAATACTTTATTGTCCGTATCGCATGGGTATTCGGTCTGAACGGTAAGAACTTCATCAAAACCATGATCAATGTGGGAAAGATCCATGATACCGTTCGCGTGGTCAATGACCAGATCGGCACGCCGACCTATACCTATGATCTTGCCAGACTTCTGGTAGATATGTGCGAGACAGAGAAGTATGGATACTATCATGCTACGAATGCGGAAGTCTCCACGGAAGATGCGGATAAAATCGGCTGCAAGGCCGGATATATTTCCTGGTACGACTTCTGTTGCGAGTTCTATAAACAGTACGGGTTGAAAACAAAAGTTACTCCGGTAACAACGGAGGAATATGGACTCAGCAAGGCGGCCCGTCCGGTTAACAGTAGGTTAGATAAAAGCAAGCTGGTCGAGGCTGGCTTCAAGCCACTGCCGACATGGCAGGATGCAGTCAGTAGGTATCTGAAGGAGGCACAATTGTAAAATGGGACAGATAAATGTGGAAAAGAATGTCGGCGGCATTGAAGGGCTTTGTGTAATCACGCCTGCTGTTCATGGCGACAGCCGTGGATATTTCATGGAGACTTACAGCCAACGGGATATGGAAGAAGCGGGAATTAATATTACGTTTGTTCAGGATAATCAGTCCATGAGCACCAAAGGTGTTCTGCGGGGGCTTCATTTCCAGAAGAACTATCCACAGACGAAGCTGGTCAGAGTAATCAAAGGATCTGTGTTCGATGTGGCTGTGGATCTGAGAAGTAGAAGTGAAACATACGGAAAATGGTATGGTATCGAATTGACAGAGGAAAACAAGAAACAGTTTCTGATTCCGAGAGGATTCGCACATGGCTTTTTGGTTCTGAGTGAAACCGCAGAGTTTTGCTATAAGTGCGATGACTTCTACCATCCGAATGATGAAGGCGGTATGGCTTGGAATGACCCGGAAATTGGTATTGAATGGCCGGGAGTTGTTGGAGAGTATCACGGAAGTGCTTCTGCTGAAGGATATAGTCTGGCTGGAGTGAAGCTGAATCTAAGTGATAAAGATCAGAAGTGGCTGGGGCTGAAGGATACGTTTAAGTTTTAATTTGAATCGCGTGGAGGAACAACATGATTACACCCAGAGAGATTGAAGAAAAGACAATGAGCCCAGAAAAGAAAAAAAGCGCAAAAAACGATTATTTTGCGTTTTATGTAGGGCGACCGCTGTCATACATATTATCTATTCCGTTTCTATATACAAAGATTTCTCCAAATGCTGTTTCACTGATATCAATCGTGCCGTTAATTATTGGTTTCGTTCTTATGTGTGTAGGAAGGTCTAGAGGAATATTAGTGATTGGATGGGGTTGTTTCTTCCTCTGGAATTTGTTGGATGGCGTGGACGGAAATATTGCCAGATATAAAAAACAGTTTTCTAAAATGGGAAGCGTGTATGACGCCATGAGCGGGTACGTTGCCATGGTGTTGTCTTTTTTTGCATGGGGAGTTGCTGCAGCACACAATCCTAGCCGATTGCAATCCATAGTGCAGATTCCATTGGATGTATATATTATTTTGGGTGCTTTGTCAGGTGTTTTTGTCATTTTTCCGCGTTTTATCATGCATAAGGCAATCACAACTCTCGGAAATGCGAATTCAATGGACTCGGTGAAGGATAAATCGGAATACGGTTTCGCAAAGCTGGTAGCATTAAATCTGACCTCGATTTCAGGTTTCGTGCAGGTGTTAATGCTCATAGCAGTGCTATTTGAAATTACGGATTTATTCACTATAGGCTATTTTGCACTAAATGCTTTAGTTATGATTGTATCACTCCGATCAATTTTTAAAGACGGTAAATAATCTATTTTCAATTACAGGAAAGTGAATAAGAAAGATGTATGGAAGAATAGACAGAGCTTTAATTCGGCTGTCATCATTGGGCTTAATATCGCCGAAAATGCGGGCGAAGTTATTAAATAATAGGATAGGTACGGTTTCGCAAAATGTGAAGCGTATAAACAGCAATTGCTATTTTAGAGGCAATAGGATAACGATAGAAGAAGGAACATTTATAAATGTCTATTGCAGGTTTTTTTCACATGAGGCGGAAGATTCCGAAATATATTGGAAAGAACTGCACTATTGCCATGGGAGTGACTATTGATACACATACGCATGATATAGGAGAGCATTTGAAAAGGGCTTTAGAACCGCCTGCTTTTAAACCTGTCTACATTGGCGACGGTTGCTGGATTGGTGTAAATGTAACAGTGCTTCCGGGGGTAAGGATAGGTACCGGAACGGTCATCGGGGGGCAGCGTAGTGGTTCATGATTGTGAGCCTAATTGTGTTTATGCTGGCAATCCCGCCAGAAAAATAAGAGAATTGGAATAACAAGGAGATTGTGAAAATGAACATTGCCATAATTATCGCAGGAGGTTCAGGGCACCGGATGGGACAGGATATCCCAAAGCAGTTTATCAATGTGTACGATAAACCGGTTTTGATATATACATTAGAAAGCTTCCAGCGGCATCCACAGGTTGACGCTATTGAGGTGGTGTGCATAGATGGATGGCACAATATTGTCTGGGCGTATGCAAAGCAATTCAACATTGATAAATTGAAATGGATTGTTTCTGGAGGAAGCACAGGGCAGGAATCTATCCGCAATGGCGTATACAACTTGGAAGGAAAAGTTAAGGACGATGACAATATTATTATCCATGATGGGATAAGGCCACTTGTAGAATCTTCAGTTCTCACAGATGTAATCAGTAAGTGCCAGCAGTATGGAAACGCTGTCACTTCCATGCCATATAATGAGCAAATTTTTGTGGTAAACACGGATGATGCACAGACAACTACACAGTACATCCCTCGTGAAACACTGAGGCGGGTATCTACTCCACAGGCGTATAAGTTTGGGCTGTTGGACGCAAAGTACCATGAGGCTTTTGAAAAAGAAATAGGGATATACGGTTCATCTTATACGAATACAATGATGGTTGAGTTGGGGGAGAGATTGCATTTCGCGGCGGGATCCGATAAAAACATTAAACTTACTACGAAGGACGACTTGGAAATGTTTAAAGCATATCTGAAAGCGGATAAGGATACGTGGCTGAAATAATGAGAGGAAAAGTAGTATGAAATTAAACGATAACAGTGAATATAAAAAGGACTTATCATACGTTGCAAACATTGATCTTCCGTGGGAGAAACTGAAAGATAAGTCGGTCATGATTTCCGGGGCTACAGGATTAATTGGCAGTTTTCTGATTGACACTATTATGTGGAAAAATCAGAACGGAGATTTGAACTGTACAATATATGCGTTGGGCCGGAATAAGTCCAAAGCGGGAAATAGATTTGGATACTGTCGAAATGAAAGAACATTTAAATTTATTCCGTACGACATAAACTGTCCGTTGGTAGAGGATGGCTTGGGCGCGGTGGACTTTATCATTCATCTTGCCAGTAACACACATCCCGTGGCGTATGCTACAGACCCGATAGGGACAATTACGACGAATATTATCGGTACCCAAAATATGCTTGAGTTTGCAGCGGTTCATCATGCAGAAAGATGCGTGTTTGCATCTTCAAATGAAATATATGGAGAGAACCGTGGAGATGTAGAAAAGTTTGATGAGAAGTATTGTGGGTATATAGATTCCAATACTATGCGGGCCGGATATCCGGAAAGTAAACGGTGTGGAGAGGCACTGTGCCAGGCATACATAAAACAGAAAGGGCTTGATATTGTCATACCCAGACTTACCCGTTCATACGGCCCTACCCTGTTAAAATCCGATACAAAAGCTTTGTCTCAGTTCCTGCGTAAAGGCGTTGCTGGTGAGGACATCGTACTCAAAAGTGCGGGTACACAGTATTATTCCTATACATATGTGGCAGACGCAGTTTCCGGATTGCTTACCATTATGCTGAGAGGAAAATGTGGCGAAGCATACAATATTGCGGATGATGCTTCCGACATTATGCTGAAAGACTTGGCGGCCATTATCGCAGAGTATACGGGGAAGGAAGTCGTTTTTGAAATACCCGATGCTGTTGAAAGCTCAGGATATAGCAGGGCAACTAAAGCAAGGCTGGAAAGCGCAAAGTTACAAAGCTTGGGATGGAAATCCAATTATACAATAAAGGATGGAATATATCGGACTCTTGATATTTTAAAAGAAACTTGGAGTGAGGATAAATGACAGAGCTGAAGGCATCGGTTGTGATCGCAACATATAATGGGGAAAAATATATTAAAGAGCAGGCAAATACAATACTGGAGCAGACCAGGCTTCCAGATGAAGTATTAATATCGGATGACTGCTCCAAGGATCACACCTTGGGAATATTGACAAATTATATTGAAAAAAATAATTTGTCAGGAGCATGGAAAATTCATATAAATGAGAAAAATAAAGGCTATGCAAAAAACTTTTTAGATGCGGCTTTGCTTGCAGAGGGCGATATTGTTTTCTTCTGCGACCAAGACGATTTATGGTCTGCCGATCGAATTGAAAAAATGGCTGCTATCATGGAAACACATAGTGATATCAATCTATTATGCAGTAATTTGGAACCGTTTTATTATGAACGCGATACAAGAAAATGGAGCAAAAATGAACTGAAGGCCATGACTAATGATGGGAGCCTGGAAAGACCCATGTTCGATGCTTCAAATTTCCATTTGAAGAGATCTGGATGTACAATGTGCATTCGGAAAAACTTCCTGAAAGAGATTATTCCTTTTTGGAAGGAAAGGTGGGCACATGATGACTTTGTGTGGAAAATGGCAGTAGCTTCAGATTCGTGTGCTGTAATTCAATATTGTTCAATGAAGAGAAGAATGCACTCTAATAATGCTACTGTGATACGGGAACGCACCAGAGAAGGAAGAATGCATCAGCTTGACGACACGAATATGCAATACGAATCCTTAAAAAAATACATAAAAAAAGTAGATGGAAATCAAGAAAAAATTTCAATCGTTGATAAGAATATTGATTCAATAAAAATAAGGCGGCATGTAGTTGGTAAAAGACATATATGGGAGTGGCCGATACTTTATTTCAAATATCATGACTGCTATCCGCGTATTAAGGGATTATATTTAGACCTTTATTTTTCAGTCTTTAAAAAGTATAAGGGAGCTAATTAGGAAGCTAGTATTATGGAACGAGGGGTTTATTCTGTAAAAGTTGCAGTGCCTTTGTCACGATAAACGAAAATCAAGAATTATTGGTCTAACAAAGGAAAACGGTTTTAGACAAGCAATATGTGTTGGATTTTCTGTATTAAAGGTGGGGTGAAAAAATGGAGCTAGTATTTTTAGTATTAATATGGGAAATTGTCTTATTGCTAGTAATAATTTTAGATACGGCGTTTGACTATACTTGTCCTTCATTTATAACGTTGACGATGTTTTTGCTGTCCACAATTTCCCTTATTTTGAATTATCAGAATTGGAATGTAACATTCAGTTTAAAAACCTGTCTAATACTGATATGTGCTCTTACAAATTTAGTCCTCATTGAAATGTTTGTTAGAAACTATCATAGAAAAAATGTGAATTACCGAGAAGATGGTGGTTTTACAAAAGTTATAGAAGAGAGTCCGTGGATAACGGATGGAGTGATGAAGAGTATTATTCTTGTATCTTCGCTACTTATGATGGTGATTTATATAAAGGAAATCGGTTCAATAGGAAGTAGTTTAAATCTTACAACAATGATTTCGGCGATTGGAGCTGTTAAGCAAAGTGAATATCATACAAGTACGATTGCTACTTTATGCTTACGTATAGGGTACGCATTGGCAGGATTGTATGGGTTTATTTTTTGCCATAATGTTATCGTTGCTCATGATAAAGTCAGAAAAAATGTCTACTTATTAATTTCCATGTTTGCCGGAGTGGTTTCATCGTTTTATTCTGGTTCTAGGGGAATGATGGTAGGAACTATATTCAGCTTTATATTCTATTTTATAATTTTTTCGAGGATTGTAAGAGGGTGGAAGGAGTTTAATATAAAAAAATATTTGAAATACATTATACCTGTGGGAATTTTATTTATAATTGTATTTTACTTCTCAAGAAGTATTGTAAAAAACAGGGAGTATACATCGGGAATTATTGAATATATAACTTATTATTTGGGAAATTCACAACAACTATTAAATTTGGCTGTAGAAAATACTGCAATTCCTTTTCCTAGTGATAACGGTTTGCCAGGGTTGTATACTTTTCAATTTCTTTATAATGAATTGGATGGACTTGGTCTAATTTCATTGCCTGAAAGAATTAGCAGTGGATTCTTGTATTTAAACAGAAACACGTTGGTTAGTGGAAATGTATACACACTTTTTGGAGAACCATATAATGATTTTGGCTTTATTGGAATGATAGTTTATGTTGCATTGTTTTATTTTATTTTTTCTCATTACTATTATAGATACATTAGGTATTGGAGAAATACACAAAAAAGTAAGATAATTTTATTGATATACGGAACACAGTATTATCTTGTATTCTTTACATTTTATTTAGCACCTACAATTTGGGTAAAATTACAGACGTTTGCAACTATTATTATTGTGCTGATTGCCTATCAGTTCTTTAGGAAGTGTAAATTCAAAGTTTAGGGAGATTTTTATGATGATGAAGAATAATTTTTTATCAAAAGTATTTTATGCCATAAGAGCTAACTTTTTGGAACTTCTGGTAAATGTTATTGTCACACTGCTTATCCCTAAATTCTTAGGAAACGAATTTGAACAATATGGATATTTCCAAGTTTATTTATTCTATATCGCTTATGTAGGATTTTTCCATTTTGGATGGTGTGACGGCATTCTATTAAGAGAGGGTGGGAAGAGATATGATGAGTTAAATAAGCCTTTATGCTCATCTCAATTTCACTTGATATGTGTGGTTGAGATTTCTATAGCTTTTATAGTTTCGATTCTTGCGTTTTTTCTCACAAATAATGAATATAGATTTGTGTATACTATGGTAGCTTTAAATGCAGTCATATATACGCCCAGAAGACTTTTACAGTATTATCTTCAGTCTACCAATAGGATAAAAGAGTATGCAAAAATTACTGAGATAGGACGAGGAATATATGGAATATTGCTTGTATTGATTTTACTTGTTGGGATAAGAAATTATAAATTCATTATTATTGGAGATGTTATCGGAAAAACCATTGCCTTATTGTCATCTATGTATATATGCAGAGATATTGTTTTTGCTAAAGCTGTTTCTCTGAGTGTTGGAATAAGGGAAGCATATCGAAATGTATCCGTTGGAGTAAAACTGCTGTTTGCTAATATTGCTAGTATGCTGATTACGGGGATTGTAAGATGGGGCATTCAAATGAATTGGGATATTAGCACATATGGGAAGATATCATTTTCTCTTAGTGTATCAAACTTTCTTCTTTCGTTTATCAGCGCTATAGCGGTTGTTTTATATCCAACTTTAAAGAGAGAAGATAAAGAAAAATTACCTTCATATTATAATAAGATAAGAAATATTTTGATGTTGTTCCTGTTCACCTGTTTGTTGTTATATTATCCAATCCAGACAGTATTAGTTTATTGGCTCCCACAGTATGAGGAAAGTATTCGATATATGGCTATTCTCTTTCCTGTTTGTGTATATGCAGCAAAAATGTCATTACTAGTTCAAACATACATGAACATTTTTAGAATGGAAAAAAAGCTAATGCAAATAAATATAGCTGGCGTTGTCTTGGCAGCAGTAACTACAGGATTGACAGTGTTTGCATTAAAAAATTTAACGCTTGCCATGGTGTCAATTGTTTTTAACCAGATGGTGAGATGTGTTTATGCAGAAGTTGTTGTTTCGCGATACATGAAGATTAATGTGATTAGGGATATTGTTGTTGAAACTACTATGGTTGTTTTGTTTGTTATTTTTCATTGGTTTTTAAGCGGAATTACTGGATTATCGCTATATATCATTTGTTATGTTTGTTGCTTCGTATTTAAGAGAGGTACGATTGGAGAATTGTATGGATTAGCTAAGCAAAAAGTATAGAATGCATAAAAACCATATGATTTTCGTAAATTTTGACGTTAGGCTAAAAAATACAAACGTCAGCTCTTTGCAAAAGCTTCTAACGTATAATTTGTGATGGATATGAATGATCACACCTATATACAATAATGGGCAAATGGTACAGAGGATAGAATGTAAAAGTTTGCGTTTCGTTGGAAGAAAAAAGATACATAAATTTGACAACACGAGAGAGGGGAGTACAATCTTGAGAGCAGAGCAGAGCAGAGCAGAGCAGAGCAGAG
>ULTV01058892.1_pt1 | contig 13289 bp, 12 predicted proteins | sample 1957931 | NCBI WGS metagenome assembly ULTV01 (sample SAMEA4835743, study PRJEB28245) | human gut metagenome | biome: gut microbiome; material: fecal sample | place: Denmark | collected 2008
AACACGGAATAGGTGCCGTCCAGATAGGCCCGCATGGCTTCTATGCCCTGCTTGCGCAGGGTATAGTGCCGATCCTCCTCTTTCGTGGCTTCCCAGGCAGGGAGCATATTCTGATAAATTTCCTGCACGCGGTCGGCGTCGGAGAGCTGAACGGTCACAGCCTTTACGCACTCCCAATAGTCCGCAATGGCGTTTTGCGAAAAAGGCCGCACCACATCGTCCGGTGTATCCATGAAAAAGTTGACGATCTTCCGGGCCAGCTGTTTCCGCTCATACTCCGGCATGGCGGCGCGGTCTGCCTCGGAGAGAAACTTGTTCTGTGAGATCAGCTCCCCGATGCGCTTGGTCGCCTCCGGCCATTTCAGTGTGACCTTGGCATAGGGCGCACCAATACATGCGTAAGCAGATGATACCTATCACATCCTACAAGCGGGGAAGTCTGGGATAAAGATCAATTTCGATCTTCCCATCCTGCCCCTTAAAATACATAATTTTTTCAAGAATTGCCTTCAGCAGGACATTTCGTTCTTGAACAGTCATCGCATCATAGCTTGCCAGAAGTTCTTCCGTTTGAGGAATCAATTGATTTTTGCTTCCCTCACTTTCTTCATATTTATGAAGAACCGCTTCCAGCTGCGTTTGCCTGATCTGAATTTCTTCTATTGCTGCCGTCAGCTTTTGCCGCCGCTGTTGGAATACTTCCAGCGTATAGACGCCTTGCTCCACAAGATCGAAGGCGTTATCCAACTGTGCATGAAGCTTGTCCGCATCCTGTCCGAGCTTCTTTAGCCTGGAACGATATTCGGCTATATCGTCGGCATAGCCGATCGTCTCAATCTTCACCTTATATCCATCGCACCAAGTCCGCAGCGCTGAAATAATCTGACTCTCTACCAGATCATAATCAGCCGTACCATTATGGCAGTTTCGCATATTGACGCAGCGCAGTCTCACCCGATGGTTCGCTTTCGCACTCAGCGTTGTGCGGCCGATCCTTTTGCCGCAGCATGAGCAAAATAAAAGGCCGGCAAAAGCATTTTGGAGAACAAATTCGTCTTTTACCTTTGCTTCCGGCACTTTTCCGAGGCGAATTTGCTGCACCTGCATAAAGAGCTCTTCGCTTATCAAAGCTGGATGAAGGCCATCAAAAACCGGATAATCTCCATAATTTTTGGTTCGTTTGATCCGTTTTTTGACTATGCCGTTTTCCATACTCTTGACCTGCTTGCTCCACCCCCGGCGAATCTTCCCCATATAAACTGGGTTCGTAATGATATTGGTAATCGTAGAATAGCTCCACAAATCACCATGCCGGGTCGGGATATGCTGGTCGTTCAGGTAATTGGAGATCAGCTTTGTACCCTGCCCCTGAGAAAACATCCGGAATATTTTCTGAACCGTTTCAGCCTCTCCGGGCTCCGGCTGCAGAGTAAATCCTTTCTCATTCTCCAGCTTGACACGTCGATACCCATACGGTGCAATGCTGCCGATATATTTCCCCTCGGATGCCGAGCTGTCGCGTCCCCGCACCAAACGGCGGTTGATCGTTTTGTACTCGCGGCGGCTCATGAACAAACCGAATTCAAAATATTCTTCGTCAAATTCATTACCGGGATCATACGTCTTGGCTGGGGTAACAATTTTGGTTCCCGAGAACTGAAACACCTGACTGATATACGCCTGATCGGCGCTGTTTCCTCGTGCAAGTCGCTCCAGATCCACGACCAGCACACCGGCATAAAACCCCGCCGCAACCTTTTCAAGGAGTTTCTGTATCTCGGGTCTTGCTGCTATCGACTCGCCCGAAACAACCTCATAATAGACTTGAGCAATATAGTATCCTCGGTCACCCGCGACCTTGTCCAGAATGGCTTTGTGACGCTTCAGTGTTTCCTCAATAGACAATTCAGCATAATCACGGTCAAAACGGGATTTTCGGAGATACATGGTGTATCGCTCCATATGGTTTGCTCCTTTCTGTGCGCTATTATATCACCCCCGCTCGCAGTATAGCAACTGTATAGATTTTCCAGCTTCTATCATTCCTTGCTATCAAATCTTCCATTGTTATCTGTCTCATCCTGCGCAAACGTATATCGCCTTTTATAATGAGACGATACGATTTGGCTTATTTGCTGCATCCTGTAGGACGGCTCTCTGTCAAATGCATCATCATGGATCCGAATAACAGCGCCGTCTCTATCCGTTTGAAGCGTAATCATGCTATTCCTCCGTTCTTAATCTCATAGCACTATTATTTCCCTCATATGAACACCTATGCCAAAAGGGCTGATGAAATCAGCCCTTTTGGCATAGGTTCCGCGAGACAGCCAAACTGACGCATAGCGCCTGATCTATCCGGTTCATATCCTGTCTGGACAGACTCCCGACATATCGCCGCAGCCTGCTTTTATCAATGGTACGAAGCTGCTCCAAAAGGACGACGGATGGATGCTCCAGTACGCCGAACTGTCCAATCGGGCAATGCGTCGGCTGGCGGTGCTTCGCATCACGCTTGCTGGAAATCGCCGCTACAATGACGGTGTTGGCATACCGGTTCCCCGTATTATTTTGCAGAATCAAAACCGGTCTGTCACCTCCCTGTTCCGACCCAACAACCGGGTTCAAATTCGCATAATACACTTGCCCCCTGTAATATCGTCTCATATTTACCTCCTCCCTGCCGCAGCAGCGGCCTATGTAAAGGCCGGCAGCACATGCTGTCGGCCTTGTTATTCTTCAAATCAGCCCATTTGTCCTCGACACCCCGGCTGACAGGAAATCATCAAGCGGCCGATGGCTGTCGGCTCCACGGGCATCGCACCCCTCCGAGGATCTCTCCGAGCTGCCCTCACTTGTTACGACGGATCACGGCAGAAACCGCTTCAACGCTCGACTTTATGGCCGGACAGGAGTATCGCCCCCACAGACGGTCATGGCCACACACGGAGCCGCCGTGTGATGATAGCGGCTGTTTCTCGCTCACTGTCGGCAGAAACAAAACGCAGACAGAAAATCAACATTAGGTGCAGTCTGGCTGCTTCATCCGGCAGGTCATGGCGCAGCTGCTAAGGTAGCTTTTGCTCATCGCATCGCCTATGGGAATGTACTTGATGAATGGGTATGGGGTTGTCAAGGTTCACTTGACCAACTCGCCGCATAAACGGAAAGAAGGCAGAGAGTTTCTGTCTCTCTACCTTCTTCCTCACTCAAAAGCCATTTTAGGGGGTACGATTTTAAATTTTTTAAATATGTTCTGTGAACATGGTACCACACCCACTCTTCCGAAAAAAGAAGATATATTCACAGGATGCATCATATATCCGTCCGTTAGCTGCTACTGAACAGATATCTTTGTCGCAGAAGTCCTCATCGTAATTGTGCACTCATGGATTTCCACAACCCAATACCAATAGGAATCCCAACATGCTGAATAATTCGGCATCCAAACACAACCCGACCCGTCATCAGGTGAATAGAACGGAAGTGTAACATCTTGCTTTTCCTTATAAAAGCATGTGAACTTTGTACAAGTTGATGTTTTTTCCGGCATAGATAGCCGATTGTGCGGATACTGCTTCACCTCGGACTTGGGCGTACTTGAGGTAAAGAAATCCTCTGCCGTGTAAGATGCTACTTCATCCGTCCCTCGGCACCAGTGATAGAACAGGAAGCCACATGTCGTCTCATCAGTGCACTCATCCTGGCTAGTGCAGCCTACACTTTGGAGCGCGTCTTCTTTACTTGAATAAATTCCATAGTCTGTTTTCAACCTGCTAAAATCAGGACTATCATAATTCATCCCAGCAGGTAATTCATCGAAAAATTTGACATTGGCTTTTTTACTGTCTTCGGAAGCCAACTCAACTGTATCGACTACAGCTGTCTGCGAAGCTTCATAAGTTTTCCCATCATGTATGAGGCGCGCCGTTACTACTGCCGAGCAGGGCGTTCCATCAGTTTCAAACAGCCCTGCCTCCGAAATTTTACACCCTGGGGCTGATGAAAGTGTCCATTCCACTGGCAACTCCTCGCCCGTTTCTTGGCTAATGGCGTGAAATTTAACTGATCTCTCTGATACCTCTTCATATCGCAGAGCCATATTTGCTAGAGAATCATTCATTGAAGCCTGATGTCGTTTATAGTAAAGGAACAGAGACCCTAGGATTAACAATAAACAAAGCAGACAGATGCCTACCCCTCTCCTCTGCCCTCTTTGCCCGAGCAAGAAAATTAATATTACAGTCAGCGCCACTACACTACTTGTGATATAGAGTAGAGGCTGCGAAATCCAATATCCGATGATCGTCAATACTGCTGCGATAGCTTCCAGTATCTTCAAAGGAGTAGAGAGCTTTTGTCCCTGTGTTTTTTGTGTACGATCCTCGCTATTCATATGTATACCCCTCTCTCGATATATTAATATCTACAACTATACACCATCTCCGCTAAAATTAATATCGACAAAATATAAGAAATTAGGTTAATATTTCGTTAAATTACTCGGTATTTTTTTGTCGTATTTCACCATCTTCAATTGTACTTCAATGGGATAATATACTCATTCAGATACCACAACCGTCAACCCTTATCATATATCCCACCAGCGCTACAAGGTTCATTTCCACCGCAATGCCCTTCCCGTTATGCGCAGCTCTAAGCTCAAAATCGTGGGTAAGTCGATCTGCGCAAGGCTGCGCCATACAACAAGCACCCAGCGGGGTAAGGGGTAATAAGAAATACATGAACATGAAGCATTCGGGGACATCTCTGACCGAATCTCTACTGCTGGTCCACCTCATTTAGTTGTAATCTGCAAACCTTTTGGCACATAAATCTTGATGACACTGCTTCTCTCTGTCGAGTCCCCTTTCCAGCGCGGTAAACACAAAGGGATATATACGTCTATATGGCAAATCCGGTATTTCCAGGATACAGCAAAATTAGAAAAGCGCCCATCTGCCGATGAGCGCTTAATATATTGAATTCAACCGAGTTGGGCCACCATATCGGAACAATAACGCATCATGTCGCAAGGGTTGATGATCTGATACTTCTCCACAACGCGCTTAAAATATGCATCAATCGTATCCCGACTGATCACTGTGACACTTCTGTCATGCGGAAGAAGCGATCCTCGAGCTTCAATCCAAGGCTGTTCATTATGTGTGATCTCTCCGAGCACCGGACCAGAATACCTTCCAAAAACATCTACAATAGCGTCTAGGAAGTTTAACTCTCTGGTAGTGAGTTCAGAGAAATCGCTTTCTTCTTCAGGCAAGGACTTTTCGATTGGATTATAGCCAAAGTCCTTATACTGGAAATAGATGTCCGGATAAACAGGACCATGCGCCCATGCTTGACAGTCATCTAAGAAAAGCGTCTTATTGTATAGGGCTTTGAAAAAAGCCTGAGCGAAGTACAGCAGTTTTTGTAATGCAAGCGGTGTAATCTCAACCGCTTTCGCGAGCATATATCTTGTAACCACTTCGATTCGTTTCTGCCCATAAAGAACGCTGAGTTGGTCAATGGCCTGTCGGCATTTACTATAGGCTATCGGCTTAATGAGTCCTTTGTTTTCCTCAAGTCGCTTTTCCATGATCTTATGAGAAGACAACACTTCCAGAAGTTGAGCAGAATGTTCCCTTGAAGGCAACTGACCACCAATGTATCGGTTGATCGTTACCTCGCCATACCCCATGACCTTTGCAAGTGGACCGGCACCGATGTTATACTTCTTTAATATCTGCTCGATTTCAGGAATCGTAATGAGATGGGCCGCCTTCCTGTATGCCTCTTCCCGGGACACAACATTCAAATCATTGATCTCCGGAACATAGAGTTCTTCGCCACACACAGAACAGTAGGCCGTGTGCTCTACATAACTGAACGAAATCCCTCGAACCGCCATTTCAACACGTTCGCACTTCACGGTATAGGTAGTCTTTTCGTCACAATTAATGCAATAAACGGTATTAGTATTCATGATTCCTTTCCCCTTTTCATTTCACTTGCAGTTACAAATCGTGCATGCCCTCCTCATGAAATGAAATCACAATTACCATATCATATGAAGTTAATTCTTTGATATACATTTTGAGGTACAGCTTCGTTGATTCCAATTCTCCAAATACGATCAGCTCAACCTCTTTGAGGAACTTGTACACCTCATCTGTTTTGTAGCGAGGATTGTTATTTGGCTCTATTTGATAGCAGTCATCAGCAGTCAGCGACTTGAGAATGTCACACTTCTTTTGATCGGTCAGCGAGAATTTCCGGTCAAAAATTTTGTTCTTTTCAGTTCGCTCGATCTGGATGTCACCCGTTCGTAACAAGGGTTTAATATCATTGACAAAAGCCTTAGCCTTTTCGTAGTCTTCAGAAGACAAAGAGCATCGGATAGAAATCACCTCGGTATATCTTTATGTCCTAACCTTAGCACATCGATAAGAAAAAGTCAATACCTTATCACGCTTTACGGATTTCATCTGCAAGATTGTGAGTCTGTCATATGAACTTTGTGATGTGATGCTGGTTGCCATAAGGTCTTTACAGCCCAAAATGTTCAAAAAGAGTACAAACCGATCACAAAAACCGGGAGTGCGCTTCGCACACTCCCGGTTTGCAGAAATACTCCGTGCCGTTGTAGTTCACGGACAGTGGGCCAGTCGAGTCGTAGGTGAAGTGCAGCTTATTGCCGCCCCACGTCAGCTCCACCAGCTGGTCGCCCAGATAATGGTAATTATACGTCGTGCCGTTGACGGTCTTCGTGATGCGCTTGCCGTCGGAATCGTAGCCATAGGCGATATTCGTCCCGGACTTGCTCATCCCCGCGAGCTGGCGGCCGTGCTGCCATGTGTACGTCCACATGCCGTCGCTCAGGAGATTGCCGATCTCGTCCGCCGTCAGGCTCTGGCCGCCGATGCTCGTAAGCAGATCGCTCCAGCTCGCGTCGCCGTAGCCATAGTTGACGGTGCGCACCGCCGCGCCGAGACTTCCGGTGGTGTAGTTATACTCCGTTTTGCTCTGGATGTTCCCGCCGTCATCGTAGGCATACGTCCACGTCTTCCCCGCCGCCTGATTGTTCTCGCGGACTATTCATTAACTTTCAAGTCCTCCCGCTTTGTTGGACTTGATAGCTTCTGAGCGGTCGAATCTTACGTTCTCCGTTCAGCTGATCGATCGGCTGAACCGTATACGTTGACAAATTGCCATTTGCGTCATGCGCAAAACGGCAGATCATCTCATTTCCCAGCAGTCCGCCTGCCCGCGCGTTGTTTCCATACCGATAGTGGACAGCCGCTATAAGCCGTTCCCCCTCGTATGTGTACACTTCCATGTCAAACTCCGTAAATGTTCCTGTCACCGGATCCCGAACCAATGCATACAGGTATCGGACAGGCCGCCCCTTCTGCGTGTCACAGATGCTGATGCCGCAAAGCTCCGTTTTCCCGAACACCTCTTGAAATCGAAGTCCGATTTCCCGTTCGCTATCTCTCAATAGTACTTCACGGTAATACGGGCCGTTTGTCAGCGCGCTCCACGGCCCGTCAATTATCAGCAGTTCCCCGGCTTCATTGAAGCCGTACATGTAATCAGGCTGTTTTCCGGAGAGTTTTTTCAGAAGACGTCCTCGGTCCTTGTTGCCGGCAATGATGTCCAAAACAGGGCTCGGGCAGTAGTAACCGCGCTGCAAAGTACATCCACCCCGTGCGTATTGCCTCCTGACAACTTGACGCAATCCTTCCTCGTAGATCTCTTGCACCGATCCGCGATACTGCCTGTCAATTGTATTCAGCTCTTCACACAGAGCACGGTATTCCTCTTGCTTCATACCACAAGCTCCCTCGCTTTCTTCACATGCTAATAAGGAAAGAATTCGTTCAAAACCTGCAATTCCATTCGAATCCGTCCTAACTCAAATATAACATACTCCCGTTGTAGTGTTAAATTTCCTTCTCCTCTCTCATACGCTTGAGTTATCCTGTCGTTCACCCAAGCATAGTAAAGTTTCGAATGAAGCCGACGATGTAATCCTGTCTTTAACATAACATGATTCACTTCGTCATTATAATAATTAATCCCAACTTTTTCTAAAATACGCCGTGCAGGTTCTGCGGTCTTTGCTTTTTGTGCGACAATATGGTGATCCTCCTCATAGCGTTTATAACTTGGAACCGTTCTTGCTTTTTCGAAAGATTTTTTGATTTTTTCTTGAATTCTATCTATAGCACCATTTACAGAACAAATGGCACTATTCACAGCTGCTTTCCAAGAATTCTGAAAATCTCTACTTGTTACTGTCTTCACAAATAAGTAGGATGCAGTTGCAATTAGTGCCCCTGCGCACACAATTCCTACTATGGCTAAAGCCGAATGCCCATCCGAATCAACGTGATTTACAGGATTATTTCCACAATAGGCAAACACATTTTGTGTATGGACGCCACGATTATCGATCAGGCTATCCGCATTGATAAACCTGCCCCACGTCGGGTTATAGTATCTGCTCTGCAGATAATACAGCCCCGTTTCCGTGTCGTAAACGTATCCGCGGTAGCGCAGGGGGTTCTGTGCGCCGAGGGTGGTGGCCAGCGAGCCGGATGTGCTCAGTGGGTTGCCCCATGCATCATAGGTGTAGGTCACGACACGCGTGCCGCTGGTGGTGACGAGGCCGGTCACGTCGCCCTGCGCGTTCTTGACATAGAAATACTCTGTGCCGTTGCAGTTCACGGACAGCGGGCCGGTTGAGTCGTAGGTAAAGTGCAGCTTATTGCCGCCCCGCGTCAGCTCCACCAGCTGGTCGCCCAGATAATGGTAATTGTACGCCGTGCCGTTGACGGTTTTCGTGATGCGCCTGCCGTCGGAATCGTAGCCGTAGGCGATATTCGTCCCGGACTTGCTCATCCCCGCGAGCTGGCGGCCGTGCTGCCATGTGTAAGTCCACGTGCCGTCGCTCAGAAGGTTGCCGATCTCATCCGCCGTCAGGCTCTGGCCGTCGATGCTCGTGAGCAGATCGCTCCAGCCCGCGCGCGTCGTAGGTGTAGCCCGGTCTCTACTCTGCCAACTCTGACAGTTTCAATTATGGTTTTCCTGTTCCGTCAAAATCCGGAATATCACCAAATCCGAAAACAGAAAAATAGTCTACTATACATACTATACCAGAGACAATCGTATATACAAAATAAATTGTATCGATGTACGGCTCAACCGCTGAAACGTATGTCAGAACGATTCCCAATAGGCATAGCAGAAGATTTAGCACTCGCATAGTCTTATACATCTTCATGTGATGCGGCGCATGTGTGCGGCTTGACGAGTACAAGCCCAGAACTTTGTCAAGGATCGTCCTCTCTTTTTGCATTTTCTTCAGCGTTGCCTTGTGCTGTTTATACTCAAATGTATTTCTGCACGCGTTGTGGAAGTATATGTCTATAAAAAGCAATTGGGACAGAAACTTCAATTTATACATGGATCGGTTTCCCCTCTGTTCACCTGAACCAGCTCGCGATTTTATGACGCAAATTGTAGATAGCATTTACAGCCCCTATCCGGATGCTACGCTTACTGAACATGGAAGCTGTCACTGGTTTCGTGTTATGGAAGTAGCTAACGATCTGCTTTCCGACTGTTTTAAAGAACTTAACAGGTCCTTTTGAAATCTTCGCAGCCGCCTTTTGAACCGATTGTTTCCCCAAGTTCACCATCCGTTTCTGTCCAAATCCGGATGCGGCTCCGGGACCAGCTACGGCAGCACACGATACACCAACGACAGTATCCATAATCAATTCCTTTTCGCTGAATGATTCTCGACGTCCGCTGTAGTATTCAGAAAATTGAGTTGCTATATTAGAACTTGCCGAAATCACGGCGTTACCAATCATTTGACCCAATCTGCCTACTCCGCTTGCCGATAAGGCTCCACTTAATGCCCCTGCAGCCGCACTAATAGCTATATCAGTAACACTTCCTCCGTTGATAGCGGTTATCCCGCCGTTTATAACTCCGCCGATGACTGCGCCAATAACGAGGTGCCAAAACTCTCCGCCAGCATCTCTTCTGCTGACCGGGTTATTATCGCAGTAAGCGAAAAGATTCTTGTCCCAATTGGCTTTTTCGAGCGAAGCGGCCAGTACCGTAACATCATCGGTACCAATAAACCTACCCCACCCCGGGTTATAATACCTGCTCTGCAGATAGTACAGCCCCGTTTCCGTGTCGTAGACGTATCCACGGTAGCGCAGGGGGTTCTGTTCGCCGAGGGTGCTCGCCAGCGAGCCGGTGGTGCTCAGCGGGTTGCCCCATGCGTCGTAGGTGTAGGTCACGACGCGGGTGCCGCTGGCGCTGACGAGGCCGGTCACGTCGCCCTGTGCGTTCTTGACGTAAAAATACTCCGTGCCGTTGCAGTTCACGGACAGCGGGCCGGTCGAGTCGTAGGTGAAGTGCAGTTTATTGCTGCCCCACGTCAGCTCCACCAGCTGGTCGCCCAGATAGAAGTAGTTGTACGTCGTACCGTTGACAGTTTTGGAGATCCGCAGGCCATCGGCATCGTAGCGGTAGGAAATATCCGTCCCGGCTTTGCTCATCCCCGCCAGCTGACGCCCGTGCTGCCATGTGTAGGCCCACGTGCCGTCGCTCAGGAGGTTGCCGATCTCGTCCGCCGTCAGGCTCTGCCCGCCGATGCTCGTGAGCAGATCGCTCCAGCCCGCGTCGCCGTAGCCGTAAGTGACGGTGCGCACCGCCGCGCCGAGACTTCCGGTCGTATAGGCATACTCCGTCTTGCTCTGGATGTTGCCGCCGTCATCGTAGGCATACGTCCACGTCCTCCCCGCCGCCTGATTGTTCTCGCGCACAAGCTGGTCGAAGCTGTCGTAGGCGTAGGTCGTCGTGCTCTGGCCGTCGGAGACGGACGTGATGTTCCCGCGCGCGTCGTAGGCGTAGGTATACGTCGTCGCGCCGGATTTCCACGTTCTGACCTGCCCCGTGGCCGTCGTGGACGAGGGATCGTTGTAGCCGATCGTGGTCTTGACCACGGACTTCCCGCCGCTCTGCGCGTCCATCGCGGTCATCCGCCCCAGCGCGTCGTAGGTGTAGCCCGCGGAGACGGTTCCCTCCGTCGTTTTCGTCAGGCGGTTATCCTTATCGTAGGTATAGCTTGTGGTATAGGTCGTGCCGTTGAGCGTCTGCTTCTGCGTGGAGAGGTTATTGTTGTCGTCATAGCCCCACGTGACGCTGTTTGCATACCCGCTGCCGCTCTGCTCCCAGCGCATCAGCCGATCCTGAAAATCGTAGAAATACTGCGTTCTGCGTCCGCTCGCGCTGTCTGTCAGCAGGCCGAGGTTGCCGTTGTTGTCGTAGGTATAGTCGACCTGCGCACCGTCCTCATAGCGGACGGACGTGGTGCGGCCAAGGCTATCGTAGCCATAGGACACCGAATCGCCGTTGCCGTAGTCGGACCGCGTGAGCTGGTGATTGCCGTCCGTGCTGTAGCTGTGGCTGATGAGCGTCCGCGAGCCCGCCTGAATGCTCTGCACCAGATCGAACGCGCCGTAGGCAAAGCTATAATCCGTGCCCGAGGCCGTGGAAATCGCCGAGAGCAGGTCGCTTGCGTAGCTGTATCCCACGGCGGACGCGCCCTTGCTGACGCCGGTGGCGCGGAGCTTCCCGTCGTAGCTGTAGTTCGTGCGGGTGCTCTCCGTCTCGCCGGGGGCCTGCACCCACTGCAGCATTCCCGTCTGCAGGTCATAGCCGTAGGACGTCGTCTGCCCGAGCGCATCCGTGACGCTTGCGAGCTGGTTGCCGTCCGCGCTGTAGGCCGCGCTGGCCGTCACCTTCTTCGTCCCGCCGACGCTCACCTGCGTGTTGTTGCCGTAGGTATCGTAGGTGAAGGACGAGCTGACGCCCTCCGGGCTGGTCGCCGTGAGCACGTTGTGGTAACTGTCATAAGTATACGTCTGACTGGCCCCGCTCGGCAAGACCATTTTTGTCAGATTGTTGTTTTTATACTCGTAGGTGGTGGTTTTCTTCTGCAGATCCGTGACGCTGGTGATGTTGCCGTCGCTGTCATAGACATAGCTGTGGCCGAATTCCTCCCGAAACAGCTGGATCCCGTCGAAATACGCCGTGTTCTCGTTGTTGTCATAGACCAGATAAATCTGCAGCAGGGTATAGTCCTACTTCGCCACGACCCGCTGCGCGGCATACTGCCACTGCTCCGCGTCCGGGTTGAACGAAACCGTCTGGTCATCGGTCGTCCCGTCCGTATAGGTAAAGCGCGCGGTGATACCGAACTTGCGCGTTCCATCTTTCAGCGGCACCGAGCTGCCCTTCGCCCAACCGGCCACGGTGTAGACGTCGCCCTTGCTGCCCGTGATGTGGAAGTTCTGGTATCTGCTCTTTTCCTCTCTCGGGTCGCCCGCAACCGCATAGACGTGCGTGTCCATCTGCGGTGCGGCGCTGGTGGAGCTCTCGCCGCGTGCGCCGGTCCCGACGCCCGCATGCCAGCCGAACATGCTGCCGGCCTCCGGATCGCTCCACGTAAAATCACCGTTTTCAATCAGGTTATAACGGCTGGCATTGGCGCTCTGCTCGCACTGCACCGCGTCGAAATAGGCATAGCCCTTGCCGCAGCTCTGCAGGCAGGGATACATAACCGCCGTCTGCGCCGACGCCGGGTGGGTATAGGTCACCTCCACCCGCGTCCACTCCTCATCCGAGACAACGGCTTCGCTGACCGCCACGATATCGCCGCCCACGTTCAGTGCAGCCCGCGCGCCGCCGCTCTCCATCTGCCATGTCTGCACATAGGCCGAGAGTGTGTAGGTCTGGCCGGGCTGCGCGACAAGGCAGCACTCCTGCGTCGGAACAACGCCAAATGCGCCCTCATCCCCACAGCGGCTGATTGCCAGAGACTTTCCCTCAATCAAATGAACTTCGTTGGAATAATAGATACCGCCTGTAGACGGGTTTCCGGCCGCCGTTTCCCAGTAGTCCGCCCATTCAAAGCTGCCGTTTTTGACCATGTTTACCACGGTGTTCTGCAGCTTGGAGGAAAGGGTCAGCTGGCTGGCCTTGGCCGCGTCCACGCTCCCGGCATATTTGTTGAACTGCGCGTGTCCCGCGCCGTCCTGCGTGGAAACCGTGCTGCCGAAATTGTTGAACTGTACGATCTCGCGGTTGCCGTTGTGATCCTCGAAGGTCGTCTGATTGTGCGCATAGAAGATCGTCAGCGAACCGCCGTCCGCCGATCCGTCGTTTTCTTTTACGGACGCCACGCGGTTCGGCAGGCC
>ULTV01066795.1_pt1 | contig 12977 bp, 6 predicted proteins | sample 1957931 | NCBI WGS metagenome assembly ULTV01 (sample SAMEA4835743, study PRJEB28245) | human gut metagenome | biome: gut microbiome; material: fecal sample | place: Denmark | collected 2008
AAGAAATTTTCAAAATTAAACAGCTTGATAAACAACGATTTTATAATCAGATTTTTCGTAGCTTTCTTTTATTTAACAAATCCCATAAAATTACCCTTGTATTGTTTTCAACTTCTTTAATCTTACAAACAATCTCTTATCCTTCGGACACATATTTTCAAGTTCCTCAAGACTATATCTTCTCAAATCATCTTTGCATTTTATCCCCATTCTAAATGCATCCATACATAGGAAGTCATCAAATCTGACTCCATGTTCCTTATCATTCAGATCTTCTACACTACGAAGCTTTATGCCTTGCTCTTCACAAATCTGATATAATTCCTGCAGCGTCGCCTGCCCCATATTACGAAACTTTATAAAATGCTCCTTTGGATATTCTCTCAATTCTTCCAATGACTCAAATCCATTTCTTCTTAGGACATTCCGCAACCTGCTCGACATTTCAATATCATCATAATCTGTTTTTTCAGCGTACATAACAACTCCCTTTAGCCATTTTATTTATCATATAATTTATCAACCTCAGCTTCATACACCAATTCAGTATGAGTATCAAATAGTACCCTCTCCACCAGATCAAAACAATCTGGATTATCCTGCAAAAACCGGTTTACTGTATGTACCGCAATCTTTGCCGCCAACTCAACTGGAAAACTATATACTCCCGTTGATATGGAAGGAAATGCAATAGACCTGATTCCATTATCCATTGCCAGCTTCATAGAATTAAAATAACAGTTAGCAAGAAGTTCCTCTTCTCTATTTCTTCCTCCATTCCATATTGGTCCAACTGTATGTATTACATAATCACAAGGCAGATTATATGCTTTTGTAATCTTTGCGTCACCAGTTTCACATCCATGAAGTGTCCTGCACTCCGCAATAGCTCCGGTCCTGCTGCTCTATTAATCGCACCATCTACACCGCCTCCGCCAAGAAGAGAGTTATTTGCTGCATTAACAATTGCCTGCACATCTGTTACTTTTGTTATATCTCCTTTTACTGTCTTAATCAAATACATTGTTTAATATGTGAGTTCTCGAATGGTTTATAACAAAAAATACAGCATACATGAAATTTCTCTCACATATGCTGCATCTTAATTAACTGTTACTGATTATCTTTATCTTCTTTATCTTCTTTTTTCTTTATGATAAAGAATATTCCAAGTCCTGCCACAATCACGATGGCTCCGATGATGATAATCCAGAGTGGATTCCATGAATCCTCTTTTGACTCGGTAGTCACATTGTTGCTGCCAGTTCCTGTACTGTCGTCTGCCCCGTTTCCATCCATCGGTGCTTCATCAATCACGATGGTGTAATCAGAAGCATGAGTGAAAGTCAGGTCAGCAGTTCCATCCTCTGCAATCTCATCTGCACAGATAAACTCAAGCTCTCCTGTAGTTTCATTGTAGTAGAACAGGTTTGCATAAAGTCCTACGTTCTTTGCTTCCATGTTGATGGAAAGGACTGCTGTAAATCCGAACTCGCCGTCATAGGCAAGGCTGATCTGGATAGAATATCTCTCTCCAGTCACATTATTGATAACATCCACAGGAATGTTATTACCGGCTTCTTCTCCAACCTTTACGCTGAAGTCGATGTCGCTTACCTTGTCAGTAGTAATGCTATTTCCGTTTACACTCCATGTAATGCCATTACCCATGTCAAACACAATGGTTACATCTTTGCCTGCGATAGTGTCAAGAACATCTCCCGGTACTACGGTAGCACCGTTCATATCAACCTTTACCGCATCGCCATCTTTTGCATCTGATGTTTCGTTCTTGATAACATCCCAGCCTTCTTTACCTGTTTCGTCTTTGATGAACGGCTTTCCGGTATCCGGTATTTCCGCTGGCTTCTTATCGCCGCCTTCTCCCGGTTTGTTATCTCCCGGCTTATTATTTCCTGGTTTGTTATCTCCCGGCTTATTATCTCCTGGTCTATTATCATCCTTTAACTTAGCGATTGGTTTCGTATAGCTGTGTCCACACAATGAACAGGTATATGTCATCTCGCCTTCTTTTTCCTTAGTAGCTTCTACCGTTACACTGCTTGTATACTTATGGTTAAGCTTAGGAATTGTTTCTGTATAGCTGTCACCACACTTACATGTATATGTCTTAATTCCTGTCTGGGTACAGGTTGCTTCCCTTGTTATCGTACAAGTATAGTTATGCTCATGTTCTTCTTCAGGAAGCTTTGGAATCGTTTCTGTGTAAGTGTCATTGCAGTTTACACAGGTATAGGTTCTCTCGCCCTCCGCTGTAGTGGTAGGCTGCCTTGTAATCTCTGAATGATAATCGTGTCCGGTTGCGGCTATTGTCTTTCCTTTTTCAAGGACTGCATTACAACCACTGCAACACTTATCTCCGGTGTAACCGGAAGAAGTACAATCAGCATCCTTCTTACCCACCAGCTTTATGGCTTCGTGGTTATTCGGATTTAAAGTGCCATACTCTGCACCGCAGACTGAACATTTCGCCTTATGGGTACATGTTGCCGTTCCGCCGGAGTGTTCTTTTTTCTCTATGGCATGACCTGTACTGATACATTCTCCACAATCCTTACAATAGGTATCTCCTGAATATCCTTCCTCTTTACAGGTGGATTCCTTTTCACCTCTAACCTCAGTATTCTTATGTTCACAATCACTTCTGGTAATTGTGATTACCACTGATTCATTTTCATAATTGCCCTTGTCCGCACCATTGTAAACAGCAGTTGCGGTCACAGGCACACCTACTTCCAATGCAGTAGCCTTATCACTCTCCTGCCATGTCCAGTCTTTCGCTAAAGTAACTGTACCGACAGTTTTGTTACTGTATGGAACACTCATAGCCGATCCCGGCATATGCGGTGCGTCTTTTACCTTATTTACTGTGATGGTTACATCCGTTTCAACCGTGTTGTAATTTGCACGATCTGTCGGTGTGAATACCAATACATAAGTTGTCAGATTGCTGTCTGCACAATTCGGTGCAAGGCTTGCATCCTTCCAAGAAAATGTTCCGTCTACAAGAGTTGTGTCATTCTCACTGTACTGTACTTTTCCACCTGCTATTGTTGCATCTGATAAGGTCTGTCCGTAAGTAATAGCACTTACAGTAGGTTTTTCAGCCACATAAGCTGTTGCTGCTACAACCCTGACGGTAATATTCTTCGTTACCGGCACATAATTCGTGGTATCTGTCGGATTAAATACTGCTACATAGCTGTTCACATTTGTTGTAGGAACTGTGCCGTTTGTCTTCCAGCTCCAGCTACCTTCAACAGTCTTTTCCACGCCACCAACAGTCCAGCTTACGCTTCCACTAACAAGATCACTATCTGTTAATGCTGCAGTTGGATGATATACTCTGTCTGCCACTGTCGGAACAGTTGTCACATTCGGTGTCGCCTGACTTACGGTTACTGTGATCGTTCCGGTACATCCCTGATAAAGTGCTTCATTCTCCGGCACAAACTTCCATATAACCTGATGACTTCCGGCATTCAGTACCTCATCCGGTGTTTCCCAGCTAAGTTTACCTGCTACCTCTGTTCCATTGGCTACAAATTTTGCTTCTGTGGTATTAAGCTTTAATGCACTTATCTTCTGTCCGTACACAAGGGATGTGCTGTCAGAAGAAACCTTTGCACCTGCCTTTTCCGTCACTACGAATTTATCAGTAATCTTTACAGTTAATGTATAAGTTACATCTTTATAATTCGCCATCGTTGCAGTGACTGCAATAGTTGCTGTAATTCCATCTGTATAGTTATCAAATGACTTCACATTGTAGGTAAGATTACCATTTTTATCTACCGATACATTTTCAAGTATCGTACCGGCATCTGCCGTTGACACAGAGTATGTTGTATTACCCTTATCTGCCGGAAGCATTCCTGCAACATCCACCGCCACATTACTTGCTCCCTGCTTATATGTATAAGCTGCCGTACCTGTTGACGGATTTAATACATAGTCTTTCTTTGCCACATTGACTTTAATCGTCTGCTCTGCCGCACCGGTATAACACTCTGTTTCCGAAAGAGATACTGTTACGGTGGCACTTCCTGCTCCCACAATCGTTACTTCTCCGGTATCGGAAACTTTAATGACCTTTTCATCGGAAACTTTATAGGAAATCGTTCCGTCTCCGGTTCTGCTACATCCAAGCTTAAATGCCTCATCCCCAAAGGTCGGGGTAAATTCAGTCTGTTTCAGTGTCAGCACTCCGTCTGCTTTTGCAACAGTATCCGAAGTATCATTAACTGTTCCTATGTATCCTTCCGCAGATACCTTAACTGTAATCTGTTTTCCAATTGTTTCGGCGGATACAATCTTATAAGTATTGCTGCTTCCCTGCTGAAGCACTGTATCGTCCGCGCAGAAAGTATAGGTTAATACAGCTCCCTGCTGTGCTCCGGTTACAGTTGCAGTTAAGGTTTCCCCATACTTTGCAGTTCCGGAAAGGCTTACGCTGCCTTCTAAGGTTGCGGTATAGGCAGATGTATTGGAAATAACATCACTTGCCTTATATCCATCTGTTTCCTTTGCCCGTACCTGTAAATCTCCTGTGTTGACTATCACGTTTCCAACTGTAACAGTACCAACACCGGTGCCGGAATCTACCGTAATATCCGTCCAACTTGCTCCACCATCGGTACTGTATTCGTAAGTAACTCCGCTTGTTCCGTTAAAGGTAAAGGTATTGTTTTCATCATCCACATTTCCATTCGTCGGTGGATTTGGATGTTCTGCCTTTGCTACCTCGGCGGTGGAATCCGTCAGTTCTCCGGAACAGTTTTCAGCGGTAACCTTAACTGTAATCACTTTTCCTACATCATCTGCTGTTAAAGTATATGTATCTCCGGTAGCAATCGCTGTAGTATCTTCTCCACGATACCATGAAACTGTAACTTCGCCGGCATCTGTCGCAAGTCCCTCATAGGATGCTGTCAATGTTTTTCCATATACTGCCTCTCCGGAAATGGATACAGTTCCCGTGATGGCTTCCTTTAATGTCTTAAATGTGCTATTTAAAAGATAACTTTCATTTCCTGCCTTATCCACTGCAAGAACTGCACAGTAATACTCGGTATTTGGTTTCAGGTCTGATAATGTAAAGGTTCCGGTTGCATTGTGATAATCAGATGCTTTCAAATTCTCTGTCGTAGCACTTGTTACCTCATTTATATCCGTACTATATAAGAAATAAACCTTCTCAAGACCGCTTCCATCTTCAAAAATATCAAATGTCACACTACCGGAGCGATCCTTCATGACCGGGGTTATATCAAAAATATACGGTTTCTCATCATCATGCAAAATGCCATCACTGGACAGATAGGTTACATTTCCGACATTGTCTGTGATTCTCGCATACACATAGTTGGTCCTGTTCGTCTTGATTTTAGGCTTATTGCTATTATCATAATCTTTCCAGCCACTCAGATTCTGCATATCTGAAATTTGTGTATATGCCTTGTCAGATACCAGATATTCTGTAGAGGCTATACCGGAGCCGGTATCCTCTGATGTAATCGTAATTTTTTCTTTGGTGTTGGTATAGAAGCCAAAGGAAATTTTCTCTAAAAATTTATCCCATGTACTTTCTTTTACCTGAATGGTTCCGGTTGGAGCAGCTTTATCAATCTTAATCTCTTTGTTTATGCTATCTGTAATGTATCCGTTACTGTCTTTAAAATAAAGAGTATAAGAATGTGTTCCCTCTTCGGTAACCGAAATGCTGTCATTCCAACTGCTTCCATCCGTTGATACCTGCCAGTCTGCTACGCCGATTGTGACATCTGAAGTATACCAGTCATTCGCACCTTTCGTTCCTGTTATATAATTATCCGGAGCAGTAATGTAAGCAATGGTAAAGTTCTTTGTAATTTCTCCTGTATAATTACCCTTTCCGGTAATCTTCACATAAGGAGCGTTTTCAGCATTGCTGCCTGCCACATCTGTATTGTTTCCATAAGTAATGTTATAATCTTCACCAAGAGTTAATGATGTCTCGCCTTTTTTTATGGTAATATCCGGCTTAATCTCATTACCTGTATAGTAGTAAGGGGTATCCACACCGCTAATACTGATACCAGAATAGTTGATGTTCTTTATATTACAGTACGAACAGCTTTCGCCAGTCTTGTCGTCGCCAAAGTCATGTTCCTTTAAGCCTTCCGCATTATTTGTGTATCCAACCTTACAAGGAGAACTTTCTGAAGGTTTATAGACTTTCGCATTACTAAAAACAGGAAAAGATTGTTTCTCACCATCATTATCAATGTTCTGTCCCCAGACCTGTGGTATCGTGCCATCTTCTCCCACTTTCTGTCCATCCTGCAAAAGGTATGCAACCTCGCCGGATGCAAACTGTGCAGCGGTTTTTCCTTCAGCCTGCCCTTCGACATCTGCGCCGTTAATGCCACCCAAATCCGTGCCTTCCGCTTTCAGATAATAGCAATTGTTTATCGTACAATTTTCACCATATCCGAACACGCCTCCGACATCATCATTTCCACTTACACTACCTGTGTTATAGCTGTCAGTTATCGTAACACTGCTACCAGTTCCACACACGCCTCCGACACATCCTTCTCCACTTACCACTCCTGTGTTATAGCTGCCAGTTATCGTACCATCTACACCAAATGCGCACACGCCTCCGACATAATGTTCTCCGAAAAAATAAGAATCAACGACACCGACATTCCGAATTGTTGCCATATATATATTGTCAAACAAGCCAACATGACTTTTTTGGCTATCATTGAAAAAGAGTCCGCTGATGGTCTTTCCATTTCCATCAAAAGTCCCCTGATAGCCGTTATTAGCTGCTCCAATCGGTGTCCATGAAATGAAGTTCCCGCCGTTTGCTACTTCATTGGTCAGATTGCCGTCATCATCTGTTTTATATGTAATCCTGTCAAGCAGATTATTATTTACCGTGATATCATTCATCAGCTTCGCACAGGCTGAACTATTTTTAGTAACGTCTGTAAGAGTTCCGTTTACAAGTCCGGCGAACCAGTAAAGTTCTGCCGCCGAGGTAATCTGATACGGGTTTTCTGCTGTACCATTACCATTTTCCGGTTTTGTTGGTGTGATGGTGGTTGCTTCCAAAAGCTGTGCTCCACCCAGTTCTACATTTACTTTCAGTGCTGCTGCGTCCTCTGCGAGTTCATAGCCCTCCGGCAGATTCGCAGTAAAAGTATAGTTACCGCTGTACGCACCTTCCTCCGGGTAGTTTTCACATACCCAGCCTTCCAGAGTCACGGTTTCTTCCGCTCCATCCGTTTCTTCCGATTCGTTTGTTGCTTCTGTATCCTCTGTTTCGGTAACGGACGCAGATGTTGTAATCGTGGCTGTGATGGAAGCAGGAAGGAATGATACGATGTCATCAAAGGATACGATATAATCTTTGGATGCACCGGGAAGTGCCAGCACGTTTTCCTCCAAGTCCAGCATTTCCTCTTCATCATTCCATGTCCATGAGGTGATACGCTTTGCTGTCTCGGTTATTTCTTCCGATGTAGTCTGCTCCTCTTTTTCACAGGTCAGCACTTTTTCTTCCTCTGCTGCATTTACCGTAAGAGCAGATAAGTCCACGCTGCTTCCAACAAGGGCTGCCGTAAGCAACAATACTGCGATTCTCTTTCCTCTTTCTTTCCATTTTTTCATAATATCAATCCTCCTGTCCAAACTATGGTGCAGTTACACATTCTGTCCCCATAAAGATATTCTCTTATTTTCCAGTCATATTCAGATAGATAATATGAACAAAATCTATCATGAATTTCTATTTATCATTCTATACACTAACTCAGTTTTATTGTACTAAAAAAAGGCTGTTTCTTCAAGAATTTTTATTTGAAATTCAAATATATCTTTTTATAAACAAAAGAGCTTCCCTTGATTATCCTTGAAAGAGCACGATGCTCCATCCTTCTAATCTTAGAAAGCTCCTGATTTTTTTGTATATGAAACTTTAACCATCCCATAATGGCTGACTGAAAAAGAGTACAATAATTTTTTACTTTTATTGCAGCCTCTGAATATATCCTTCACTTACCATCCGCCTTAACGGTTTTGCTCCATACAGCAGACCTGATTCCTGATTTTCTTCTTCATCTTCCTCGGACAGTTCTACATAAGCACATCCTGCTTGTTTTCTTGCGTTATTTAATGCCTGATAGAATACTTCTTCATCCGTGATGTTGAAATATCCATGTCCGGAACCATGCGGAAAATACTTCTCTACCACAGACTGGAGCTCTCCATAGAACTTGTCATAGTCCCTGTTGTTCATAAGCTCAGTTCCATTCTCTGCATCAGCGTTCTTATAAGAACTACGCATTCTTTTTGTCGTTCTTTCAGTATCTATGCTGTCTACGCATTCCTTCACACGCATACTTGATTCTTCTATTGTCGTGGCGGACGGGCGGATGATATTCAGATAATCATCTATACATGACTCGGCAAGCTTGATTTCTTCAGGACTTATCTGTCCGTCCTCCTTTGCTTCCTCTATCTGCGTAATCAGTTCGTCCATACCATCTATGTATACGTTATCCGATGCTTTTTCCAGAGAGTAGCTTACCATCTGTGCTGCCGCCTTAAATTCTGTATCCATATCCTCAATCTCGGAATCCAGCTCCTGAAGCTCGTCAATGTACAGGTCTTGAAGTTCTTCTACCATTCCCTTTGCCTGCTCGATTCGTTTTGCACCATAGGCAACCATTTCTGACAGTTCCACTGGATCTTCCGGAAATTCCATATATGGATATGGCGTTGCCTCTATCCTCTCGTATTCCGGTGTCTGTCCCAATGACAGCATATCTATCAGGTCCTTGATCTGATTGATGGTCAGTTCCTCCAACAGAATGATTGGCTTTTCAATCAGTTTGTTCATATCCACTTCTTCTTTTACGGATATCTGTTTTCCAATAACGGTAAGCTCCATATTGACTTTTACAAATATCTGGCTTCCATTTACGATTATGCCAAGAAGTGCCTTGCTGATATAGAATACATTAAGCACACCCTGAATCACTTTGTTAATTGTGTTAAGGAAACCGCTACCCAGTTTGTTTGCAAGCGACAGTACCTTATTGGCTGCATCAAGAGCTGCCTCTGCCGTTTTCATCGCAAGATATATGCCGCCGATGGCAACCTCATAGCCTACGATTTTGGCTGTTTCCTTAGCCATCTTCGCCCACTGATACCATTTTGCTTTCCTAATTACCCTCCTGCACTCTTCGATTTTACTTTTGTATGAGTTTATCTCATTTTGCAGGGAGGATACTTTGTTCTTTGCATCATTGATTTTTTTCTGTGCATCATGTATCTTTTTGTCATATTTGGTTACTGCTTCATCCAGCAGGTACGTCAGTTGTTTCAGGTTATTCTGTAATCCTGTGCTGTCGAGAGAGACTTCAAATTCAAAGAACAGATTTTTCATTTTCTGATAATCTGCATTCAGATACAATGAAGCCCGAAACAGGTTGAAATAGCTTGTTTCAACAGCAATCCTTATGTTTTTGTTGGCAAAATATACCAGTGCATCAAAAGAAAATATTTTGCACAGTTCTATATGCCCATCTATATAAAAATTGCAGGCGTTTTTGGATACATCCATGTATAAAGTGACCGGTCTGTCTGTCACTTCATTTCTGTAAAAATCCTGTGTCAGCAGTTCCAATGTACTGTTTGATGTACTGCCAAGCACCGGGTTTATCCTGTTTTTCTCAGAACGGGAACCGCTGATAATAAACACACTGTTATGTATTGGTGATACTTCCGCATATCCAAGAATGCCTTTATCATTTACTGACGAAAACATGACTTTGATTTTCTGTCCGAAAATCTCCAACTGTCCTGCAAAGAATACTCCCATATCAAAATTGTATCTGCCTATGGTCAGATGCTTAGATGCATAATATGCCTGCGGTGGAAAGGATAATTCTCCCTTACTGTTCAGCCAGTAATGGAACATGGTCTTTGTGTTCAGAACGTCACAGGCACTATCGCCCGGAAGTCTTGTCACACTTACATTGTCCTGACTCAGCAGATACTCCTGCTTCATTCCCGCTAATGCATTATTTACAGCCTGTATGATTTCCGCATCTGTAAGTGTCTTAAAATCAATCGTTTTACCGCCACCTGAACTATTGATGTCAAAGGCTGTGACGGTAAATATATCCAGTTCTTTTACTGACTGCGAATCAATTCCTGCAAGGTTTGATACCAGAGAGGATACCGACACTTCACTCATGGCTATGTTGATCATATCAAGCATTGGAACCGTACCATTATAGGATATGCTCAATGCTCCATACCACATAAGATTGCGGATATTTATCTGTGACATTGCCCCGATATTGATACCGGATTTGCCAAAGCCAAGCTCCAGCCCACAGTTGCAGATTGATATTTTTGTATTAGGTATCTGATAAACGCTTGTCGGCATGGTACTTGCCGATATTGATACATTTGTAAGTGTGAATTCTGCATTCACATAAAATTTTAATCCCGGAAAGCAGCTTAGTCCGATAGCTCCCGCCATCTGGAATTTCACATTATTGCTGCCAAACTGTGTATAGATTACTATGTTCTGACAGCTTAACAGTGCATTTTCAATATCCGGCACAAGCAGTGCACAGCTTACCTGTTTTCCACCCAGCCCCACGAATATATCCATCTGGTTTATTCCGAAGATTGTTCTCATGGCATCTGTAAATGGATATTTTGCCACTTCATCAAATCGAAAGGCTGTGCTTAATAGAAGGCTTCCTTCTATTATGGGCGGAACTTCCGGCAGGTACGAATATGCTTTGTACAATTCGCTACAGTTTATGTTCGTATTACGGTAAAGGAAGGTGAAGCTGTGTATTCCAAACACATACATCACTTTCTTTACTACCTGTGCCAGCGAATCGTTTTCCCCATTGATAATTTCCTGCGGAAGAAGGGCAAAGGCAACCAGTTTTCCCTGTTTTCCATCATAAGCCAAAAATTTTAGTGCTTCTGTACGCACCTCCAGCATGGTCTGCTGATTGCTATGTGCAAACAGGGCTTTTACCTCAAAATCGTTCAGCAGTTCCACGTAATCCCCTACTTTTTCTTTCGTAACGCTGCCAAACAGTTTTAGAAGTTCTTTCAGGCTGTCTTTGGTTATTTCCACTTCCGCAGAAAACAACAGCTCATCTTCGATGCAACCTGCCAAAAGAGTGGTTTTGACACCGCATAATTCACCTTCCATATTCAAGGAACTGTTCATATATTCTTTTGACATCAAAACCACCTCGCTTCTTAGATTTCTTTTAACAAATCTTCCGGTTTGTAAAGATTCATCTGGCTGATAATCTTACTTCTCTCTGTGTTCCAGACTGCTACACCGACTCTCTGAATATTGAAAATCTTGAGGCTTTCCGGGAGTGCTTTTGAAGTATCAATTTCAAGCTGGAATGCGTATTCTGTATTGTTTACCGGTGCCGCATTTTCCCCTGTACTGTTCGTACTGTCCACAACCGAATAAAAATATGCCATTTTTAATACAACTTTGATATCTTTAAAGCTTAACCCCAACGATTCAATACAATCAGTTAATTCCTTAACCTGTAATTTTGCTGTATCATCCAAGCCAATCAGATAACAAATATCGTTTATCATGTCATTAATGGTAATTCCTCTGGCATCTGCCTGATCTGTAGGCATCAGCAGATAATATTCCTTATCATTTGACTTGTAGTACTCTGCCACAAGCTTTGTTCCAAGAAGTTCAAAGTCTACTTTAATCAAAGCCTGCATAATGTCTGGTTGCTTTACTACTACCGTTGGGGTAACATCTGCGCTGGTTGGTGTTACAACTTTTGTGTCTGCCATAATTTTGTCCTCCTTTTTATTTCATAAAATTGTTTAACTTTATTGCCAAAACCGCCTGTTCTAATTTCATATAAGTACGTATAGTGCCTGCCTTATTGTGACGACTACACAATGAAACCAGATAAAAATTATTAGGGTCAATTTGTCCGCCAACCATTTCATATACATGTGCACCTGCTGGGTATACAGAATGTGCACATGGAATAGCAATTTCATCACCATTTTCATCACGTTCATATATATAGTTATCTACTGAGCATCCACCTACAAGACCATTTTCTAATCCTATTTTCTGATACGCAGCTCTCATAAAATCTATCCAACTATTATAACCATGTTTTGGATCTTTACTTGTACCTTGCATATTCACTATCTCAGTTCCAGCTTGCATCAACTTAAATCCTCCTAATGTCGATGAAACATTTGTAATAATACAACTTGAAGGATATTCTTTATCTGGATTCCATACTTCTAAAAACTCTGCTGGTTTATCCTTTTCTTTCCGTTGATATACCATTTTCAAGTTGTTACCCAACTCTTTAGGTAATCCTAACTTCTTCCATTCTTCTGTTTCTGGCAACTCCAAAAAAATTGCTCCGTCGTTCTTCTTTCCCATAAAAAATACCTCCTTTTAATGATTAGATGATTGTAACTATTACAAATTCATTCTTTGCACTTTTATATTAACATCACGCAAGGTTTCTGCTTGCGTTGCAAACAGAAACCTTGCGTGATAACATCTCGCAAGGTTTCTGTCAATATATTCTTCATTATTTTTTTAATAAAAAATCTCCTTGAATCGAACTTCTGTCCAATCCAAATGCAAATAAAAACCAACACCACGTTTCTAAAAAGTCACAAACTTCGATAATAATTCTTTCTTTAATTGATAGTTTATCCATGGAACTCGAAGGAATCGGTAAAAACTCTTGAAATTGAAAATTATATTCACCCTCAATATTCTCCATCCTTTTCATACACTAAAAAAGGACGCAGAATCTCTCCCACGTCCTCGCATTTATCTGGCTTTATCTTCTCTTACCTTCGGTGCTTCCTTATGTGCTGCTTCCTGCTTCACCTCATCCACACCT
>ULTV01048337.1_pt1 | contig 12948 bp, 10 predicted proteins | sample 1957931 | NCBI WGS metagenome assembly ULTV01 (sample SAMEA4835743, study PRJEB28245) | human gut metagenome | biome: gut microbiome; material: fecal sample | place: Denmark | collected 2008
TCTGTGCGGATTAGACGATATAGTCAGCTTCAAATGAGCTGTTCATATTATAGATCCACAGAAATTTACATTCGGTGGAGCTCCGACTGTTGCAAGAGTGTCAAAATACGAGATAAGCCGCGCCGGCGATACGATTGATTTCGTGTTTGTGCCTTCAAAGATGCATTTCTTTGACAAGGAAACCGAAACTTGTCTTTTCTAAGGAGGAAAAAAATGAGCGAATTACACCTTAAAGCGCCCCGGGGCTGGATAAACGACCCCAATGGATTCATATACTACAACGGCGAATACCATCTTTTCTATCAGCATTTTCCCTACGCCCCGAGGTGGGGAAGAATGCACTGGGGTCACGCCGTGAGCAGCGACCTGACGAACTGGAAGCACCTTGATATAGCGCTTTTCCCCACAAAGACGGACGACAAGGACGGCTGTTTTTCGGGCAGCGCTATCGAAAAAGACGGCGCTATGCACCTGTTTTATACGGGCGTGAATTATAACGTTCCCGACCCCGAAAATGTGAACTGCTGTCTGGACGATAAATTCACCGCTGCACAGCTCCATATCTCGTCCGAGGACGGGTACAGCTTCGATAATTTCGGCGGCAAGACTACAATTATCCCGCCGATTACCGACAGCAAGACTGGCGACCGCAACCACACCCGCGACCCGAAGGTTTGGCAGGGCGAGGACGGAAATTTCTACATAGTTCTTGGAACGACCGTTGACAATAAGGGCAGGCTGCTTTTTTACAGAAGCGCCGACCTTATCAGCTGGGAGTATGTCAATTACGCTGCGGCTGACGGCTACGGCTGGATGTGGGAGTGCCCCGATTATTTCAGAGTTGACGGCTCAGATGTGCTGGTATTTTCGCCAATGGGTACAAAATACGGAAATCAGGCGGTTTGTACGTTGGTTGATTTTGATGAAAAAACCTGTTCAATGAACATCGGAAGCGATTTTCAGTTCCTCGATTACGGTCTGGACCTTTATGCGCCGCAGAGCACCACGGACAGGGATGGCAGGAGAGTAGTGATCGCATGGCTCAGAATGCCTGAGCCTGCCGATGACAACACGATAGGAATGTTCAGTATGCCCCGCGTCTGCGAAGTTAAGAAAGGACACATTTTCTTCAGACCGCACCCCAGCGTAAGGGCACGGTTCAGCAGGAAAATCTCCGCTCCGGAGGGCATATTCATGGTAAAATCAAGGCTTTCTGACGGCGAATCGCTCAACATCGGCGGGTATGTTGTAAGAAATGAAAACAACCGTATAATTACCGACAGAAGCGCAGTTATCAGAAATCACACGGAGATCTGCAACACCTTTGAAACTCCGGCGCTGGACGGCGCTGCGGAAATCGAGGCTTACGCTGACGGAAATATGATCGAGGTTTTCGTGAACAACGGAGAGTATGTTATAACGAACGCAGTGTATGATCTTTCAGACGAATTGAACGGCAATGCCGAACTGTTCGGACTTGCCTGCGCGGAGGAATAATTATGGCTGAATTTGACGTATGCGCTCTCGGCGAACTGCTGATTGACTTCACCGAAAACGGTATCAGCGAGAACGGAAATCCTATCATGGAAGCAAACCCCGGCGGTGCGCCCTGCAATGTGCTTGCAATGCTGAATAAACAGGGATACAAAACCGCGTTCATAGGCAAGGTGGGAAACGACATTTTCGGCAGGCAGCTTAAAGCGGTAGTGCAGGAAGCGGGGATAAATACAGACGGACTGGTAACGGACGAATCTGTAAACACAACGCTTGCCTTTGTCCACACATTGCCCGGCGGAGACCGCGAGTTCTCCTTTTACAGAAAACCTGGCGCAGATATGATGCTGAGCGAATCAGATATAGATTATAAGCTGGTACAAAATTCCCGTATCTTTCATTTCGGCTCGCTTTCAATGACGGGCGAAATATGCGAGGCGGCTACAAAAAAGGCTGTCGAAACGGCAAAGGAAAGCAGCGCGATCATTTCGTTTGACCCAAATCTTCGTGAAAATCTGTGGGGCAGCCTTGACAAGGCACGGGAAAAAATCGCTTACGGAATATCCGAATGCGATATTCTGAAAATCTCGGATAACGAAATACAGTGGTTCACAGGGGAGCAGGATTTTGACCGCGCGGTGGAAATCCTGCGCGGCAGATACGGCAATATAAAGCTGCTGCTTTTATCCCTCGGAAAGAACGGAAGCCGCGCCTATTGCGGCGAAAACAGCGCATTCGCGCCTGCGGTTCCTGCAAACACAATAGAAACAACCGGCGCGGGCGATACTTTCTGCGGTGGGATCCTGGCGAAGGTGCTGGAATACGGTTTGAGGAATTATTCCGCCGAGGAACTCACGGGAATACTGAACTATGCAAATTCCGCAGCAGGAATCGTTACGGAACGCAGGGGAGCGTTAAAAGTTATGCCTTCCCCCGCAGAAATAAACGAAAGAATGGAGAGAATCACCAATGACTGAAATAACTATCAGAGGAAGTCTGGGGAAAGTAAGCTGAATAACATATCCCCTGCAGGAGCATTTGACCTGTGGGGGAAATCTGTATAGGTCACCTCTAAAAACCTCATGTGAGCGAAAATGTGCAGTGCGCACCATCTTCGTCGTCAAACCTCCTCGTAAGGCATACAGCCTTACTTCGTCGGCTTTCCTAGAAGCTGGCACACCCTGCCCATTTTTGCTTTTCACACCGGTTTTTAGAGGTTCCCTATATGAACCGAGCTCAGGGTGCTGTCAGAAATGGCGGCACTTATTGTTTTTCTGAATGATGTAATGTATTTATCAAGTGCATTTTAATATACAATTCTGGTATGATGATTATATTCATCTCACAGTTTACACATAGCTGGGTAAGTGCTATAATAACCACAGAACGAAAAAGCGCTGAGTTCTCAAAGACAACAAGGAGAAGATGAACATGGATACACATGAAGATTTCCTGGGCAGGATAAGGTATCCCGGATATCACGACAAAATAATGACCGCGGAAAAGGCGGCGGAATTCATAAAGCCTGAAATGACGCTCGGCGTCAGCGGATTCACCATCGCGGGATATCCGAAGGCAGTCGCAGGAGAGCTTGCGAAGCGCGCAAGGAACGGCGAAAAGCTGGAGCTTACGGTGTACTCCGGAGCCTCCCTTGGTGAGGAGTTTGACGGCGAGCTTGCAAGGGCGGGCGCTCTTAAAGCGAGAATGCCTTACCAGACCAACAAGGACCTGCGCAATTCGATAAACGCCGGTATGATATCCTATCACGACGTTCCGCTGGGACAAATGCCGGTGTGGGTCAAGAACAACTTCCTGAAGCACATCGACGTTGCGATAATCGAAGCCGCTGCAATTGACGAAAATGGCAACATTATCCCCACCACATCGGTCGGAACCTCGAATATCTACGCCGAATACGCGGATAAGATCATCATTGAGGTGAACACCTACGTTCCACGCTGCATTGAGGGAATCCACGATGTGTATTCGCCGGCGCGCCCTCCGCACACGCAGCCCATTCCGATAACAAAGGTCAGCGACCGTATCGGCACGCCCTACATAAAGTGCGACCCGGCAAAGGTAGTTGCAGTTGTCGAGAGCAACATTCCGGACAACGGCAGGACGGTTTCCCCGGTGGACGACGAGTTCCGCAGCATGGCGAATAACCTCATCGGATTCCTGCACAGCGAGGTCGAGCACGGCAGGCTGTGCAATCCGCTTCCTCCGGTTCAGGCGGGCGTCGGGAGCGTTTCCAACGCGGTTTTGCAGGGACTTGCGGAATCGGATTTCGAACATCTCACCGTGTATTCCGAGGTGCTCCAGAACTCGATTTTCGACCTCATCGACGCCGGAAAGGTGGATTTCGCCTCCGGTACGTCGCTAACCATTTCATGGGACAAGCGCGATGAATTCTTTGAGAACTTTGAAAAATACCGCGACAAGATGATACTCCGTCCGCAGGAGATAAGCAACCACCCGGAGGTAATCAGGCGGCTGGGCGTTATCGCGATAAATACCGTAATTGAGGCGGATATCTACGGCAATACTAATTCCTCGTATATCGACGGCTGCCGCCTGATGAACGGCGTCGGAGGTTCCGGCGACTACTGCGAGAACGCGGGGCTTTCGATATTCATTACGAAGTCCACCGCGAAGGACGGCATGCTTTCCTGCATAGTTCCGCAGGTCAGCCACGTTGACCACACTATCCACGAGATCCACGCGCTGATAACCGAACAGGGCGTTGCAGACCTCAGAGGTCTTGACCCGGTAGAGCGTGCAAATCTCATCATTGATAAATGCGCGCACCCGAAGTTCCGCAAGGCGCTTCACGAATATCTTGACAATGCAGAATCCACCTGCAAATACAAGGAAAACCCCGTAGATATGCAGGCGGCTCTTAACTTTGAAAAAGCAATGTAAAGCAATGTGATGGAGGACAAAACAATGGACGAACAGGCAGTAAACATGGTAAATGAACTCATAGCAAAGGCAAGAGTGGCTCAGAAGCAGTTCGAGAGCTTCTCCCAGGAAAAGACAGACGAAGCGGTACGCGCGATAGGCAAGGTAGTATACGACCGCGCCGAGGAGCTTGCCAAGATGGCGTGCGAGGAGAGCGGCATGGGCGTTTACGCCGATAAGGTAGCCAAGTGCCACGGCAAGTCCAAGTGTATCTGGAACAGTTTAAAGGGCAAGAAGTCCGTAGGCATCATCGGCGAGGACAAGCAGACCGGAATTATCCGTGTTGCTAAGGCAAAGGGCGTTGTTGGCTCCGTAACTCCGGTTACTAACCCGGTAGTTACCCCGATGTGCAACGCGATGTTCGCACTCAAGGGTCAGAACGCTATCATCGTAGCTCCGCACCCCAGAGCGCAGAAAACCAACAAATACGTTATCGACCTGTTCCGCGCAGAGCTGAAGAAGCTCGGACTTCCCGAGGACCTCGTGCAGACCGTTGAGCAGTGCTCCATGGACGCGACAACAGCCCTCATGCACGGCGTTGACGTTGTAGTTGCGACCGGCGGCGGAGCAATGGTGAAGTCCGCTTACTCCAGCGGCAAGCCCGCGCTCGGCGTTGGTCCCGGCAATGTTCAGGTTATAGTTGACCGCGGCGTTGACCTCGAGGAAGCAATCCCGAAGATAATCAGCGGCAGAATTTTCGATAACGGTATCATCTGCTCCGGCGAGCAGTGCGTATTCCTGCCGGAGGAGTCCTTCGAAAAGGGTATCGATATCTTCAAGAAGAACGGCGTGTTCTATGTTGACGACGCTGAAACCGCTAAGAAGTTCGCGGACGCTATCTTCCCGGAGAATGGTCCTATCAGCAGAAAGGTCGTAGGTCAGAGCGTGCAGACCATCGCAAGGCTGGCTGGCGTTGACGTTCCGGACGGAACAAAGATGATACTCATCAAGGCAAGAAGCATCGGCAAGGACGAGCCCCTCTGCCGTGAGAAGATGTGCCCGGTAATGATAACCTCCTCCTACGACACATTCGAGAACGCAGTAAAGCTTGCGCAGACCGACCTCGACTGCGAGGGCAAGGGTCACACCGCTTCCCTGCATAGCAACGATATGGAGCATATCAAGTACGCTGGCGAAAAGCTGACAGTAAGCCGTCTGATAGTAAATCAGCCGTCCTCCACCGGCGCAGGCGGAAGCCTCTACAACGGCTTTGCTCCGACAACAACGCTCGGCTGCGGCTCATGGGGCAACAACAGCATTTCCGAGAACCTGAACTACACTCACCTCATCAATGTATCTCAGATAGGTCTTTACAATAAGGACGCGGCAGTTCCCACCGATGAGGAGATCTGGGGCTGAACGGACTAAGGAGTTTTTATGGAACAGATAATTTTCCGCCCGAAACTTTATAAATTCGACACGCTGAAAGCCTTTACCGATGAATTCAAGGTAGGCGGCAGCGACCTTATCCTGACGAACAAGTACATCTACGATCCGTATTCCGATAACAACAAGTGCGGCGCGCAGGTGATCTATCAGGAGGAATTCGGCGGCGGTGAGCCTACCGACACTATGGTAGACGCGATAATCTCCGAGGCTTCAAAGAAGCATTTCGAGCGCGTAATTGCCATCGGCGGCGGTACCGTTATCGACATTGCAAAGGTGCTTTCCGTATCCGACGGAGGCTCGGTGGATTCCCTCTACGACCACAAGGACAGCATTACAAAGCTGCACCAGTTAATTATAATTCCGACCACCTGCGGCACCGGCAGCGAGGTCACGAACATCTCGATAATCAACCGCACGCGCCTTGGCGTGAAGATGGGTCTGACCTCCGAAAATATGTTCGCGGATTACGCTGTGCTGGTTCCCGAACTTCTTGCGAAGCTCCCTTTAAAGGTGTTCGGCGCAAGCTCCATTGACGCGCTGGTTCACGCTGTTGAATCCTCGCTCTCCCCGAAAGCTACCGTATACACAAAGCTGATGGGTTACAAGGCTATCGAAATGATAATCACTGGCTATCAGAAGCTGGTCAGCGAGGGCATGGACAAGCTCCCGCAGTACATGGGCGACTTCCTTACCGCTTCCAACATGGCTGGATTTGCATTCGGCACGGCGGGCTGCGCGGCAGTCCATGCGCTGAGTTACCCCCTCGGCGGTACATATCACGTTCCGCACGGCGAGAGCAACTACGCGCTGTTCACCGGAGTGCTGTACAAGTACATGGAGAAAAAGCAGGACGGCGAGATAGCACATCTCAATGCGTACCTCGCGGAGCTTCTGCACTGCGACGTGAAGAATGTCTACAACGAGCTTGAAAACCTGCTGAACCACATTCTCCCGAAGAAACCGCTGCACGAATACGGCGTTACCGAAGCGGATATTCCGGTATTCACCGAAAACGTGCTCGCAACGCAGGGCAGACTGACTGCGAACAACTTCGTTCCGCTCAGCCGCGATGATATTCTTGATATCTACAAGAATCTTTATTGATAATCTTCTCCCCCTATATGCGCTCAGCGCTGCTGCGGCAGTGCTGGGCGTTCTTTCTCAAATGAAATGAAAGGCGAAAACCATGAAATACAGCGAAATGGACAAACAGGCGCTCGAAGCCGAAAAACAGAAGTGCGTTGAACGGTTAAGCAAGTACTCCAAAGATGACATCTCCCTCGACCTCTCCCGCGGAAAGCCCTCAAAGGAGCAGCTGGAGCTTTCGATGAAAATGCTGGACGTTCTCGATCACCACAGCCTGCTGGACAGTGAAAGCGGTCAGGACTGCCGCAACTACGGCGGGCTTGACGGAATCCCTGAGGCAAAGCGCCTGCTGGCGCACATGATGGGCACGCACTCCGTGAACACAATAATCGGCGGAAACAGCAGCCTTACGATGATGTACCAGCTTATAAGCCACGGAATGACGGACGGTATCTGCGGCTCCACGCCGTGGCAGGAGGTCAAGGGCAGAAAGTTCCTTTGCCCTGTTCCGGGCTACGACCGGCATTTCGCGATAACCGAGCATTTTGGATTCGAGCTTGTTCCGGTGCCGATGAACTCCGATGGTCCGGATATGGATATCGTGGAAAAGCTGGTAAGCAGCGACGATAAGATAAAGGGTATCTGGTGCGTTCCGAAGTACGAAAACCCCACCGGAATAGTTTACAGCGCCGATGTAGTCCGCCGTTTCGCTGCGCTGAAGCCTGCGGCGGAAGATTTCCGCATTTTCTGGGACAACGCCTACTGCGTGCATAATTTCGACGGAAACTGCGCCGAAATTCCGGATATAATCTCCGAATGCGACAAGGCGGGAAATTCAGACCTCGTGTATGAATTCTGCTCCACAAGCAAGATAACGTTCCCCGGCTCGGGAATTTCGGCGGTAGCCTCCAGCCCGGCAAATCTCATTGATATCCGGGCGTTCCTGAAGTTTGCAACGATAGGTCCGGATAAGATAAATCAGCTCCGCCACGCGAGATTTTTCAGGAATTCCGCAGGACTCCGCGCACACATGAAGAAGCACGCCGCGATAATGAAACCGAAATTCGACGCGATGTACAAGGTGCTGAACGAGGAACTGGACGGGCTTGGAATCGCAGAATGGACGGTCGCAAAGGGCGGGTACTTTGCTTCCTACGATACACTCCCGGGGTGCGCACGGGCGGTCGTTGAGATGGCTGCGGAGCATGGCGTGAAGTTCACTCCGGCAGGCTCGACCTACCCACACGGAAACGATCCGCAGGACAGCAATATCCGGCTGGCTCCGTCATTCGCAACTGTCGAGGAGATAGAAAGCGCAGTCACGGTGCTTGCGCTCTGCACGAAGATCGTAAGCATTGACAAGATGTTGAAGTAAAAAGCATAGCGCCTGACGAATTTATCAGGCGCTTTTGCCGGTTTAAGGAATAAATGGAGAATTGATATGTACATCAGCTTTGACTACTACCGGGCGTTTTATTATGTCGCGAAATACGGCAGCATTTCGCAGGCGGCGGAAGCACTTATGAACAACCAGCCCAATGTTTCCCGGACGATAAAGAACCTCGAAAGCGAGCTTAACTGCACGCTGTTCGTGCGTTCCAGAAAGGGCGTTGAACTGACCCCGGAGGGCGAAATGCTGTACGCCCATGTAGCCGCGGCGGTGGAGCATATCCAGTCCGGCGAGGAGGAAATCTGCCTTGAGCGGACGCTCTCAAAGGGAGTTGTGACGATAGGCGCAAGTGAAATCGCACTGCGGTGCTTTCTGCTTCCGGTGCTGAAGGATTTCCGGCAGAAGTACCCCGGTGTACGCATTCGTGTGTTCAATCATTCCACGCCGCAGGCGGTTTCTGCGCTGAAAAACGGGCTTGTGGATATTGCGGTGGTCACTACTCCGACCGGCGAGCTGAACTCCCTGACCTCAAAGGAAATATGCGAGGTAAGTGAGATTCCGGTGTGTGGAACGGCATTTTCACAGCTCGCGGGAAAGAAGCTGAGCCTTTCGGAATTGTCAACATATCCGCTGATTTCGCTGGGAAAGCAGACGAAAACCTACGAATCGTATTCCGAATGGTTCCGGAAGAATAACTGTGATTTCACGCCTGATATCGAAGCCGCGACCGCCGACCAGATACTTCCGATGGTTAAGAACAATCTTGGCATAGGTTTCGTTCCGGAGGAGTTTCTGGAGGAATACCCGAATCAGGGAATTATCAGTCTGGAGCTTCAGGAAACCGTACCCTCGCGGCAGGTGTGCTATCTCAGGAAAAAGGGGCACACCATGAGCGTCGCCTGCCGGGAGATGGAAAAGATGATTTTATCCGTATCTGAATAACGAGAAACATAAGCACCTGCCGTAATGACAGATGCTTTGTTGTTATGTATTCTTTCCCGAGGTCTTATCCAGCGCGAGAGCCAGCACTTCGGACTGTATCAATGTGTTCAGAGAGGGGTCGCCCTCGCGGATACGCATGGTGCGGCGGATTTCCTTAGGGATAACGATACGTCCGAGGTCGTCGATACGGCGGACGATTCCGGTAGCTTTCATATATAAATTCCTCCGTTGTTTGAAAATAACAGCATTTCTGCCTGTGGTGGTATTGTCTGTCTTTTCCGTGGAATTATTCATGCGGTTTCGACAAAAAATGCGAACGACTAGTAAAAACGGCATGCTTGAAATCCATGTGAGTTTGTGTTATAATCAAATCAGTTTATTATGGGAACCTCTAAAAACCGATAAAAACGCCGTGTTGAAATTGATAATTGCCGTTGTCGTGCTGATTATCGGAGTGTATTCAATGCCGTCCTTCGTCAGCACAGTACAGATGTGGTTTTAGAGGCGGTCTTTAAATAATAGGTTATTTCGACAGTCGGCGCCGTTTGTTGCCGGAATCATGCAGATTTTCCGAGCGCCGGCTTATCTTCCGCGAACCTGCACTTCCGGCTCGCGGGCAGGAAGTACGCTATCTCCGCCACGGCGGTTATCGCCCATGAGAAGCTGTACAGCAGGTACAGCGACGTTATCGTCTGGAAGTGCGCGAATATAGTGTACACCCACACCACCCGGAATACGCAGGAGCCCATTATCACCATGATGGTCGGGACTACTGTCCTGCCTATCCCGCGGGCGGCGGCTATGGTGCAGTCCATGAAGGCGGCGATGGGGTAGCTCCAGCCCATTATGTAGAGCCGCTCCATTCCGGCGTTTATTACTTCCGCGTCGTTCGCGAACAGCGACAGGAACCCCCGCCCGAACAGCATGAGCAGTCCGCCGAGTATCGCGCCCGCCGCGAAGGAGTAGGTAAGGCTCACGGCGTAGCTCTTCATCATTCGGGAGTGGTTCCCGGCGCCGCGGTTGCGGCTTATGAAGCTGGCGCAGGCGGTGTGTATCGCCGCCTGGACGTTGAATATTATCGCGTCCGCGTTGGCTGCCGCAGAGTTTCCGGAAACCGTTATCGCGTCGAAGTGGTTCACGCCGGTCTGTACGAACAGGTTCGCCACGGCGAAAACCGCGTTCTGTATACCCGCCGGAATTCCCAGCATGAGCACGTCGGCGCACGCCTTACGGCTGATGTACTTCCGGGAGGGTCTGAGCGCGCAGCAGTCCCTGCGGCGCACGAGGTGTACCACTATCAGCCCCGCCGAAAGGTACTGCGAGATAACGCTCGCCGCCGCGACTCCTGAAGCCGCCATTCCGCAGCAGATGACGAAGAAAAGGTTCAGCGCAACATTGAGCGCTCCGGCTGTCGAGAGGTATATCAGCGGGCGCTTGGTCTCGCCGCAGGCGCTGAGTATTCCGCTGCCGAAGTTGTACACCGCCATTGCCGGCATTCCCAGGGAGTATATCCGCAGGTAGGTCACTGCCTCGGTTATAAGCTCGGATTTCGTCCTGAGGAGGGTCAGCATAGGCTCCGCCAGGAACAGACACACCAGGCAGACTATAACCCCGATTATCCCGCACACCAGCAGCGAGGAGTGCACCGTCATTCTGACGCCCTCGTCGTCGCCTGCGCCCAGTCTGTGCGCCGCCCGGACGTTAACGCCCGCGCCCATTCCGATGAGGAACCCGGTGAAGAGCGACACCAGCAGGGTAGTGGAGCCTACCGCGCCGAGGGCTATGTAGTCCGCGAATTTCCCGGCTATCGCTACGTCGCTGAGGTTAAAGAGCACCTCCAGAACCTGGGTCATCATAAGCGGCAGGCTGAACAGAAGTATGTTCTTCCACAGCGAGCCTGTTGTCATTTGTATAGAACACGTCTTTGTATTCATTTTATTTCCTTATCCATGAATTTTTTGTTTTCCAGCGCGGCGGAGGCACCGTGCCTTCACCCGCCAGGATATCATATCACTTTAGGCGGGAATTGTCAAGCGCGCACTGTGCCGGAGCATGAAAAAACAGGTGCGGCGTAACTCCGCATATTTGCGCCGCATGCGCGGAATTCCTCCGTGAAGCGCGGCGCGGCGCGGCAGTGAGAGGCTCCGGGGCGCACGGCGGAGATCTCCAGCACGGAGCGTTCCGTGCCGGGGAACAATCGCCGCAATCGGCTTAACGGCGCGTTTTGGCGGCTGTTTTCCGGAAAGGGCTTGAAATTCCCGGGGATTTGTGGTATGTTATTGTTGCAGGGGGAAACCCGCAATAAACATATGTGCAGAACAACAAGGAGGAATCATCATGGATTTTCAGATCGTGCTGCCCGGAAAGACCATCGCAGGCAAGGGCGCTTTATCCCGCGCAGGGCTTGAGAAATACGGAAAGAAGCCGCTTATCGTCACCGGAAAACATACCGCGAAGTCGCAGGCGGCGGCGGAGCTTCTGAAATACGCGCCGGGGGGAGTTGTTTTCGACGGCATAACCGGCGAGCCTACCGTTGAAATGATAAACGCGGGAGTCGCGGCGTATCATGAGAATTCCTGCGACCACGTCATCGGCATCGGCGGCGGAAGCGCCCTCGACAGCGCGAAGGCTATAGCCGCGATGTCGGCGCTGGGCGGGAACATCGCGGACTACATGGGAAAAGAGATCGACGGAGAATTCCCGTCGATGGTGCTTATCCCGACCACGGCAGGGACAGGCTCCGAGGCTACGAAGTTCACGATAATCACCGACACCGAAAAAGATATCAAAATGCTGCTGAAGGGCGACAAACTGCTCCCGGATCTCGCCGTGCTGGACTATTCCTACACGATGTCCGCGCCGAAGTCAGTGACCGCCGCCACCGGCATGGACGCCCTCACCCACGCCATCGAGAGCTACACCTCCAGGAAGGCGAATCCCATCACCGACACCTTTGCGCTGTCCGCGCTGAAGCGGATTTTCGCGAACCTCCCAACGGCGTACAGCGAGCCGGAAAACGAAAACGCCCGGGAACAGATGCTCATTGCGGCATACGAGGCGGGGGTATGTATCAACAACGCTTCCGTCACCATCGTACATGGAATGAGCCGCCCCATCGGAGCGCTGTTCCATGTTCCGCACGGGATATCCAACGCTATGCTGGATATAAAGTGCCTGGGATTTGCGGCGCAGGGCGCTCCCAGGAAGTTCGCAGAGGCTGCCCGGGCGGTCGGCGTATCCTGCAATGCTGACGACAGCGCCGCCGCGCAGGACTTCCTCGCGGCGCTTGAGAAGCTGTGCGGGGCGGTGGAGATACCCACGCTCGCGGAGTATGGCATAGACCGCGGGGAATTCTTCGCCGCAATGGACAAGATGGCTGACGACGCCCTCGCCAGCGGAAGCCCCGCCAATACCATCAGGGAGGTCGCCAAGCAGGATATTCTTGACATTTATGCCTCTCTTTGGAATTAAACGGTGTGCCGCAGCATAGTCAGCCACTGTGCCAGAGGCACAAAAAAGGCGTTTTTTGAGCTAATTTCGCAAAAAAGGTTGACACAGCACAAATAACACGCTATAATCAGTACATAAAGCAACGGCGCTTGAAGCCCTTACGGGTTCAGGCGCCGTTTGTTTTTATCAGGTCATCTCTAAAAACCGGGACACGAGCAGATTTCGTACATGACTTA
>ULTV01049449.1_pt1 | contig 12482 bp, 8 predicted proteins | sample 1957931 | NCBI WGS metagenome assembly ULTV01 (sample SAMEA4835743, study PRJEB28245) | human gut metagenome | biome: gut microbiome; material: fecal sample | place: Denmark | collected 2008
TTATTAATTTTTATCTTGCTAAGTGCTCGCTGCACCTTACAAATGATACTATACAGGAACTCCCCTCATTTGTCAATACCTATTTTCAATTTTTTTCAAAAAAAATCAAAAGTATCTACGATTCCCTCAATTTTCGCTCTCCATCAGACACCCGCACAGCTGTCTTCCCCCCACAAATTCACACCGAACCACCCTCCTGACGAATCCAGACTCCTTTCCATCCGTCCTCCCAACCTCACATACTCACGCCGATCCGCCTCCTAGCGGATCCAGACCTCTATCCACCCCACATGCTCACGCCGATCCGCCTCCTGGCGGATCCAGACGCTTTACCCCCGTCCCCACCGTCAGACCTCGTGCGGCTTCGTACCTGCGGTGCAGCGGGCACGAAGCCGCACGAAGTCGTCCGCGGTCGTCCGTATTCACCTCTACGCCTTCAGAATCGCGCTCAGCACATACTGATTATTTGAGAAGTTTTTCTGCGAAATATCCCCGAGTCTGATCAGGTCAACATCCAGCCACAGCTCCTCTGCTGCCACCATCATATTTGCAAACATAATCCCGAAATTCACCTCATCCCACTTCCGAAGCTTCTCCACACTGTGCTTCTTCGAGAAAATATGAATCCTGTTATCATACACCACAAATCTCCACGGCTGGCTGTTCATACTGGATGGCGACAGTCTCGCCGCTTCCAGCATCTGCGTCATCCACTGCCGCGGCACCTCTTTGAACACACAAAGATCCTCCAGCGGCAGTCTCTTTGCTTCACTTTGCCGTCTCGTATGCGAACCATGACTCTTACCAAAAGCGACGATCCCCACCAGCCGCTTTCCGTTCTTCTCAAGCTCCGCCTTTTTCACACGATTACTTCCGATAAAGCAAGTTCCCAGTCCGATACTGCACAGATACAGCACCATCTGTTCCATAATATAACCCACGTTCATCAGATATCGTTCTGACTCCTCCGAATAAAAAGCCATATAATACGGTGCCTTCACACTGAACATACTGAGCATTCTCTCCTGCCCTTTTCTGTTGTCCAGAATCGCCATATCCACACCGATGCCCGAAAACAGTGCCGGCATCTCCTTATAATGCTCCCAAATCTTATCCAAAGTCTGCGGCGGAAGCGTATCAAAACAATAATTCCTTACTGATTTTCTAACAAAAATAGCCTCATATAAATTCATACTCTCACCCTTACTTCATCTGCTATCCGTCTGTTTTTGTTACAGTTCACTGCTGAATGAACAGTAATATTTCTTTCATAGCCGGCCGCGGCCCGCTCCCCATTTTTACAGGAGCAAAGCCGCATTCCGAAAAATTTACGTTTAATCTTCCGCATTCGACAGAAATACGGAAATTCTCCCTCTTAATCGCAAATATTTTTCAATTTCCAGCTCATCCATTTTTACTCTGTAATAATATTGTAACATATCCAAAAACTTTTTCAAGGGAAAAACGCGCCAAATTTTGTATATTTTTCACACATATTTCCCATCAAATTTATGCAACTTTAAAACCTGTGCTTACGCTTCCGCGGTCAGCTTCTCCAGCTCCTCCACATAAGAAGCAAACACATCCAGCGCCTCTTCCACCGGCTCCGGCTTCGTCATATCGACGCCGCAGATCTTCAAAAGGTCAATCGGATCCATCGAGCAGCCGCCGCTTAAGAACTGTTTGTACTTCTCCACGATACCCGGCTCCCCTGCCAGGATCTTGCTGCTGATCGCAATCGCCGCCGAAAATCCCGTTGCATACTGATATACATAGAACGGTGTATAAAAATGCGGAATTCTCGCCCATTCCAGCGCGATCTGCGGATCCGAAATCATATCCGGTCCGAAATACTCCTTGTTGATCGACAGATACAGCTCCGAAATACCGTCCGCCGTCAGCGTGCCTTCCTCTGCCATCTTCTCATGAATCCGCTTCTCAAACTCCGCAAACATCGTCTGGCGGAACACCGTTCCCTTAAACTGATCCAGGAAATAATTCAGCAGGAAAATCTTCTCCTCTTTTTCTTTCGCATGCTTCAGCAGATAGCGGATCAGCAGTGCCTCGTTGCAGGTTGATGCCACCTCAGCGACAAAGAGGCGGTACTCCGCATACGTAAACGGCTGCGTATGGTTCGAATACCAGGAATGCAGCGAATGGCCCATCTCATGCGCCAGTGTGAAGACCGAATCGATATTTCCGTTAAAGCTCATCAGCACATACGGATGGGAATCGTAAGAACCCCAGGAGTAAGCACCGCTCTTTTTTCCTTCGTTCTCATAAACATCCACCCAGCGCTCCGAAAAGCCCTTGTCCAGCAGTGCCACATAATCATCCCCGAGCACGGCAAGCGCTTTCTTCACGATCTCGATCGCCTGCTCATACGTATATTTCTGCTCGTACTCTTTCGTCAGAGAAACGTAAACATCATACATATGAAGTTCATCCACACCGAGCAGCTTTTTACGCAGTGCCACGTAGCGGTACATCGCCGGCATTTTTGCATGAATCGCCTCGAGCAGCTTGTCGTAAACCAAAACCGGGATATTTCCGCCATCCAGCGATGCAGCCAGTGCAGATGGATATTTTCTTACATCTGCAAAGAATGCGGCCTGTTTCAGATTGGCACCGAACGTTGCGGCGAGCATGTTTTTGTGTTTTTCATACTCCGCATAATACTTCTCAAACGCTTCTTTTCTGACCCGGCGGTCCTTCGACTGTAAAAATCCGACGAAGGTGCCGTGGCTCAGTGGAACCTGATTTTCCTCTTCATCCGTGACCGGCTGGAATCTGAGGTCTGCGTTCGAAAATGCCGAGAAAATCTGATCCGGGCTGGATGCCATCTCTCCGGCTTTTGCAAGAACCGCCTCCATCTCCGGCGAGAGAATGTGCTCTTTCTTGCGGAAGTTTTCTTTTAATATGCGATCGTACAGACGGAGCGGCTCATATGCTTTTTCAAATTCTGTAACCGTCTCCTCGTCAAGCTCCAGGATCTCCGGCTCTACGAAAGAAGAGGCATCCGCAAGAACAGCCATCATGCTGTCCATCTTTCCGGCATAGCCCTGATACTTCTGATTTCCCATATCCTGGTGATATTTCTGGCTTGCATAGACATACAGGCTGGAAAAGACGCGGCTGATGTCATCAAGACCGGAAAGAACGTCATACAGCGCTTCTGCACTCTCTTTCATTGTTCCCTGTTTTGCGCGGAACGCTTCTATTTTCTTCGCAAGCTCCTGCTCTGTTTTCTCAAATTCTTCATCACTACCAAACAAACTCGAAAGATCCCAGCAGTACGCCGGATCCATCTCTTCTCTTTTTTTCAGTTTAATTTCTGCCATATTTCTCCCTTCATCCATCTTTTTAGACGGAACTATTTCTGCGGTTTTTCTTCTAATACTAATGTGCCGCACTTACGCTTAGTTTACCACAATTTAACCTCTAAATCTAAAATTTTTTCTTAATTTTCTTGACAAATCCATAAACCGATTGTATGATTGTACTATCAAATTAATACAGTAGTACAAAAGGAGTGAATGCCATATGCCATGGAATCTTGATTCCTCGCGGCCGATCTATCTGCAGATCATCGAGCGGGTACAGATGGACATCATCACCGGGCGCTATCAGCCGGGCGATAAGCTTCCGTCCGTCCGCGATCTCGCGCAGGAGGCCGCCGTCAACCCGAACACAATGCAGAAAGCGCTTTCCGAACTGGAACGCAGCGGACTGATCTATTCCCAGCGGACCAGCGGACGCTTTATTACCGAAGATAAGGAGTTGATTCATCAGATGAAAAAAGAACTTGCCGCCGCAGAAGTATCTGCTTTTGTTGCCCACATGAAACAGCTCGGCATAACCCCGGAGGAAATCCGGCAGCTACTTGCCGAAACGATTGAGGAGGAAGAAAATCATGAGTGAACTTGTAACGTGTAAAGACCTGACGAAGCGCTTCGGAAACCACACCGCGCTCGATCATCTCAACCTTTCCCTGGATTCCGGGAAAATTATCGGACTGCTGGGCCCCAACGGAAGCGGAAAGACGACGCTCTTAAAGCTGCTGAACGGACTGCTGACCCCGAGTGAGGGTGAAGTCCTCATCGCCGGAAATCATCCCGGTATTGAGACAAAACGGATCGTCTCCTATCTGCCGGATAAAATGTATCTCGGCAGCTGGATGCGCGTCTCGGATCTTTTAACGTATTACAGCGATTTCTTTGAGGACTTTGACATGTCCCGCGCCAATGCCATGCTGGAATCCTTAAAAATCAGCCCGAAGGACCGTTTGAAAACGATGTCGAAGGGAACGAAAGAGAAAGTCCAGCTCATCCTCACGATGAGCCGCCGCGCAAAGCTCTACTGCCTCGACGAGCCGATTGCAGGCGTCGATCCGGCAGCACGCGATTACATTTTATCTACGATTTTAAACAACTACGAACCAGACGCATCCATCCTCATCTCAACACATCTGATTTCCGATGTCGAAAATATTCTCGATGAGGTCATCTTTATCCAGGAGGGCCAGTTAAAACTGCACGCCTCGGTTGAGGATATCCGGATGCAGGAGGGTGAATCGATTGATTCTTATTTCAGGGAGGTATTCAAATGTTAAAAAAATGTCTGAAACATGAGTGGAAAGCATGCTGGAAAAACATGGCGCTGCTGAACGGTGCTGCCATTTTCATGGGCGCTCTCGGAGGCTTCGGATTCCTCTTTTCCCAGATTTCTGAGCTGCCGGATCTGCTGATCGTCCTCTATCTGTTTGCGTACGTTTTGATTGTGATCGCCGCATCCGTCATGACACAGGTGCTGATGATCCAGCGCTACTATAAAAATCTTTTTACCGACGAAGGGTATCTGACCAACGTCCTTCCGGTATCGGCAACGGATCATATTCTCTCCAAAATGCTGGTTTTCGGCGCATGGAGCATCTTAAACGCACTTTCCGTTCTCGCTTCCTTCGCTTTTTTGCTTCTGCCGTACGCAATCCGGTATTTTACCGCAAACACCCTGCTTTTTTACAACAAGGCCATGACCTTTTCCGATTTTCTGTCCTATCTCTGGGCACAGATTACCGGTGTTGCCGATGCTGCTTTTTCCCTGATCGGCATCACGAACCACATCGGTATGGCACTGTTTTCCATCGTTGGCTTCTTCGCTTCGCTGTTCTTTGGCATTCTTCTGTTCTATGCCGCCATCAGCATCGGAAGCCTGGTATCCAGCCACAAAATTCTGACGGCTGTCCTCTCTTACATCGGCATGACTACCGTGATCCAGATCTTCGGCGGAATCAGCATCGTCCGTGTTTTCCAGGACTCCACACCGACTGCTGTGGTTACCACATCCTCGGTTTCCACACTTATCATCACCGTGGTGCTCTGCGTTGTTCTGTTCCTGATCTGCCGCTATATCTTAAGCAGACGGCTGAATCTTTCATAAAAATTGCATTAAAAAACGCCGCCGCGGACGAACCGAATCGTCTGCGGCGGCGTTTTGTATGCATGTTCTGCACTTATGCCAGATGCCAGATATCCTCGTTGTACTGTGCAATGGTACGGTCGGAGGAGAAGAAGCCTGCTTTTGCGATGTTGATCAGGCACTTCTTGTTCCATGCATCTTTGTTCTCGTAGTCTTTGTATACTCTTTCTTTTGTCTTGATATACTCTTTCAGGTCGAGCAGCGTCATGAACCAGTCTTTGTTCAAGATCTCTTTGTAGAGTCTCTCCAGGCAAACCTTGTCGCCGATAGCAAGAAGCTCATCGCTGACGATGAAATCAACCAGCTTTGCAATCTCCGGATCTTCGTCATAGATGTCTTTTGAGCAGTAAGCAGCATCTGCGTACAGGTCGATGACATCCTGCGGTTTCTTTCCGAAGATGTAGATGTTCTCTTTTCCGACAAGATCGCCAATCTCAACGTTTGCACCGTCTTCTGTTCCAAGCGTCAGGGCACCGTTCAGCATGAATTTCATGTTTCCGGTTCCGGAAGCCTCTTTGGAAGCCAGGGAGATCTGCTCGGAGATATCTGCTGCCGGGATCACCTTTGCAGCTTTTGATACGTTGTAGTTCTCAAGCATAATCACTTTGAAGTACGGGCTTACCTCAGGATCGTTATCAATCAGCTCCTGCAGGCACAGGATCAGATGGATGATATCTTTTGCGATGATATAAGCCGGTGCAGCCTTTGCACCGAATACCATGGTGATCGGGGTTTTCGGCTTGTTGCCGCTCTTGATATCCATGTATTTGTAAATAGCGTACAGGGCGTTCATCTGCTGGCGTTTGTACTCATGAAGACGTTTTACCTGTACATCGATGATGGAATTTTCATCCAGCGCGATATTCTGTGTCTCATACAGGAACTGTTTGAGATCCAGTTTGCGGTTGTGTTTGATCTCCTCAAGTTTTGCAAGAACCTTCTTGTTGTCTTTGTATTTGAGCAGTTTTTCCAGCTCGTCGGCATCTTTTTTGAATCCCGGTCCGATCAGGCTCTCGATATACTGTGCCAGTTCACGGTTGCAGTGCAGCAGCCAGCGGCGGAAAGTGATTCCGTTTGTCTTGTTGTTGAATTTCTCCGGATAAATATCGTAGAACGGTTTCAGCTCGGAGTTTTTCAGGATCTCGGTGTGCAGTGCTGCAACGCCGTTAACAGAAAATCCGTAGTGGATATCCATGTGTGCCATGTGGACGCGCTGATCCTTGTCGATGATCGCTACTTTCTCATCTTTGTATTTCTTCTTTGCCTGTGCGTCCAGCTCGTGGATAATCGGCATCAGGTGCGGAACAACCTCCTCGAGGTAATCGATCGGCCATTTTTCCAGTGCCTCTGCCAGGATGGTGTGGTTGGTGTAAGCACAGGTCTTGCTTACAACATCGATGGCTTCCTGCATGGTAAAGCCTCTCTCCTGCAGCAGACGGATCAGCTCCGGAATGACCATGGACGGATGGGTATCGTTGATCTGGATCACAACGCGATCATACAGCTTATGCAGATCGTAGCCCTTCTGCTCGCACTCCATCAGGATGAACTGTGCGCCGTTGCTGACCATGAAATACTGCTGGTAGATACGAAGCAGCTGTCCGGCACGGTCGCTGTCATCCGGGTAGAGGAACAGTGTCAGGTTTTTCTGGATCTGATGCTTGTCAAAGTTGATGCTGTCTGATGGAACGATGCTCTCGTCTACCGTATCTACATCGAACAGATGCAGACGGTTACAGCCATTGTTGTAACCCGGTACGTCGATATCATACAGGGTAGAATGCATCGTGAAGTTTTTATACGGAACTGCAAAGGATACCGGCTGTCTGACGAGCCAGCTCTCATTTGTGATCCATGGATTTTTCACTTCTTTCTGTTTGTGGTCGACCAGAAGCTGGCGGAACAGGCCGAAGTGATAATTAAGGCCGATACCGTCTCCCGGCAATCCAAGTGTTGCGATGGAATCAAGGAAGCATGCTGCCAGACGGCCAAGGCCTCCGTTTCCAAGGGACGGCTCCATCTCCATCTCCTCGATCTCCGTCAGTTCTCTTCCGTGAGTAGCGAGTGCTTTTTCTACTTCCTCGTACATACCAAGGTTGATCAGGTTGTTGGACAGCAGTTTTCCGATCAGAAACTCTGCTGAAATATAATACAGCTTCTTATTTCCGGTGTTTCTTTTGCGACCTGCCATCTCCTGTTTGGTGATAACCATCAGGGCTTCAAAGATTTCGCTCTTTGTGCAGTTGTCCAGATCTCTTCCAAAACGCTCTTTTAAGATTGCCTGAATTCTTTCTTCCATTCTTTTTTCTCCTCGTGTTGCTGTGGAAGATTCCCACAGTGTAATTTGGTTGCGCTGCCGTTCCAGATTTTCTGCGATCGGCAGCTTTCACAGTTCCATTCAAAGATTTTCCCTGAATGGGACGGTTCACTTCTGAATCACTTTTTTGCGGCAGCGAAACTGCAAGGGTTTTACTGCTGCGCGATCCGCGACTTTGTGGATTCCCTTACGACGAGTTCCCCATCGTATACTTTGCTGCAGGGTTCTTCTTTCCCCGAAATTAAGGAAAACAGCATCTTCGCCGTCTCTGCGGCAAGCTGCTCCACCGGCTGGCGGATCGTTGTGATACTGGGTATATAATACTCTCCCGCATCAATTCCGTCAAATCCGGCAACGGAAATATCATCCGGCACGGTAAGCCCTGCCTCTTTTAAGGCACGGCACGCACCGATTGCCAGCGTATCCGCGGTGGCATACAGCGCGGAAAACTCCGTCTTTTTTTCCAGAATTTCTTTTGTTATCTTGTACCCTGTGGCGAAAGAATACGTGTCGTCCTTCGTCATATGAAATACCAGATCAGGGTCATAAGGTATCCCATGATCTAGTAAAGCCTGGCGGTACGCATTCAGACGGAGGCGTCCGATACTGATGTCGTCCTCGCAGGCGGTAATGATGGCAATGCGCCGGTGCCCGAGACCACAGAGATAATCTACCATCTTATAGCTTTCCCTGTAGTCATCGACCGATACGCTCGCGCACGGTTTTCCTCCGTCTGAAACCGCCCCGATTGTACTGATCACGTACGGAACCGGGATCTGCGCCATTTTCTCATGCGGATGCGTAAAGTTTCCGCCGAGGAAAATGATGCCGCGCAGCCGTTTTTCTTTGACGATCTCGATCGCGGAGTCTACCTCATTTGCCTTTTCCTCTACTCGCTCAATAATGCAGGCGTATTTCTTTTTTCGCACAACCTCTTCAATCACACTGATCATGTTGTTGAAGAACATGTTGTCCATGCCTTTTACCAGAATGGCAATCGCTTTGGCATTCGACCGCTTCAGGTTTCTGGCACTGTTGTTCGGTACGTAATTCGATTCGGCAATCACCTTTAAGATCATCTCTTTTGTTTCCGGATTGATGTCCGGATGATTGTTCATCGCTCTCGATACGGTACTCACGCCTACCTTACATTTGCGGGCAATGTCCCTGATTGTTACCTGTTCCATATTCTGCAGGCCTCTCCTTTAAACTCTGTACCTGTTCTGCCGGAATCTCTTCCGGCTTGTTTTCCCGGCCTGTTTTGCTTTCTCTCCGGCGCGTATTTTTATTTTGCAATACGTGCTGTAATCTGTGTCAGCCGATGAATTCTCTTTGCCAGCTCCGGTGTAAACTGTCCCGGAAGCAGGCGCCATTTCCAGTTATTTCCAAGTGTAGACGGATAGTTAATTCTCGCCTCCGTTCCAAGACCTAAAAATTCCTGCATCGGAGTGACAGCCAGATTTGCCACGCTCTCCATTGACATGCGAATGAAATCCCACGGGAGTTCCTCGTCGGTACTCTTTGCATTTCCCATATACTCTTTGGAGAATTCGCGGTCTTCCTCACTCATGACATAATACCATCCAAGAATGGTATCATTGTCGTGCGTTCCGGTGTAGACAACACAGTTTCTCTCGTAATTGTGCGGCAGATAATCACTCTCCTCACGGGAGTCAAAAGCAAACTGCAGCACCTTCATACCCGGATAGCCGGATTCTTTCACCATTTCGATCACGCTTTCGGTAAGATATCCCAGGTCTTCTGCGATGACATCCACATCGCCGAGCTTTTCTTTGACGGTGTTGAACAGATCCATGCCCGGTCCTTTTTCCCAGTGGCCGCGCTCTGCCGTCTGATCACCGAACGGGATGGAATAATATTCATCAAATCCGCGGAAATGGTCGATGCGGACAGTATCGTACAGTTTAAACACGTGAGCCAGACGTAACAGCCACCATGCATAACCTGTGCTCTTATGATAGTCCCATTTGTATAACGGGTTGCCCCAGAGCTGTCCGGTTGCGGAGAACGCATCCGGCGGGCATCCGGCAACTGCTTTTGGCTGGTTGTCCTCATCAAACTGGAACAGAACCGGATTTGCCCAGGTATCGGCACTGTCAAATGCAACATAAATCGGAATATCACCGATGATACGGATACCCTTTTCATTTGCGTATGCCTTCAGTGCTTTCCACTGTTTCAGGAACATAAACTGCTGGAATTTGTAAAATGCAATCTCCTCGGCAAGTTCTTCCCGTTTCTGATTCAGTGCTGCTTCTTCTCTGTCCTTTAATTCTGCCGGCCACTCACTCCAGCTGATTCCGCCGAGTGTATCCTTAATCGCCATATACAGCGCATAATCTTCCAGCCAGTAACCATTTTCCGATACAAATGCATCATATACGTCATCTGCCGCAAATCTTTCAAATGCTTTTCTGAGTACTTTGAAACGGGACAGATAAATCTTTTCGTAATCAATATACTCTGCATTGTCGCCGAAATCGCACGCATCACACTCTTCTTCTGTCAGAAGTCCCTCTTTTACCAGGGTCTCCAGATCAATAAAATATGGATTTCCTGCAAAAGTAGAGAACGACTGGTACGGCGAATCTCCATATCCCGTCGGTCCAAGTGGAAGAATCTGCCAGTAGCTCTGGCCGGCCTCCTCCAGGCGATCCACAAATTCATATGCTTCTTTCGAAAAACATCCGATTCCATATCGGGACGGCAGCGAAGCTACCGGAAGTAAAATACCACTTGCTCTCATTTTTTAACCCTTTCTCCTTGTCGTTTTTTCTATCCATCCGACCCCACAAATACATAATTCCTGTTCACGGATACGCAGCAAATTGTAACTTATGCAACCCCTATAGCCAGCTCATTTTGTTTCGTAAAAACAGGGCTGTCGGTATCTCGTCTGTATTTCCGGAAACGGTGTCGGTAACGTTTCCGGAACTCGTTATATTTACAATACCATACTCTGCATCAAAAAACAACCCCCAACCCCCTTATCATATTTACCAAATATTGAATACTCTGTTTATTCAAAACAACGAATTTGCATTTTTGTAACGATGCAAAGCCATACATAAAAAGACAGCATGCGGGGACGGAACCGCTTTGGTCACTTAAAAATCATGAATTTTTCAAGCCTCCCATATAGGTTCTGTCCCCGCATGCTGTCTTTTGCGGTATCTGTTTTTCACTTAAAACTCCAGAATAATCTTTGTTCCGGTTCCAAGTGTACTCTCAATTTTAATCTTCGCATCATGAAGAATCGCTCCATGCTTCACAATGGAAAGTCCAAGTCCCGTACCTCCCGTTTCACGGGAATGACTCTTATCTACACGATAGAACCGTTCAAAGATCCGCTCCTGATCTTCCTTTGCAATTCCGATTCCGGTATCTGCCACAGATACCACTGCCCGTCCGTTTCTTCCGCGGGAAACCGTCACTTCGACCTCACCGTCCCTGCGGTTGTACTTGATCGCATTGTCGCAGAGATTGTAGATCATCTCATAAAGAACCTGCCGTGCACCTTTGATCCGGCAGCTCTCTCCTCTCAGTGTCATCTTCACCTGCTGCTCCTTTGCCCGTATGGAAAGATGTCCCTCGACATCACGGCAGATCTGCATCAGATCCACTTCCTCCATCGGGATCGACTGGTCGTTCTCGTCCAGTCTGGACAGCTTGATAATATCCTCGACAAGAGAGCTTAACCGGCTCGCCTCACTGTGGATTCTTCCCGCAAATTTTGGAATATCCTCCGGTTTCACCATGTTATTTTCGATGATCTCCGCATATCCGGAAATTGACATCAGCGGTGTTTTCAGCTCATGTGACACATTGGCAGAAAACTCACGGCGCATCACCTCCGCTTTCTGTTTTTCTGTCACATCCAGCACCAGGATGACCGCACCGGATACAACATTGTCCACACGCACCGGATTAGCAAGAAGCTGATAGACTCTTCCGTTTAATTCCAGCATCCGCTCCTCGGAACTGCCCTCCAGAGCATGATCCAGCGCCTCCTTCAGCTGCTCATTGCGGCTGACTGTCACAATATTGTGATTGATGCATTCCTCTGCCGTCACATCAAACAAATTCTGTGCCGAGCGGTTGATGGAGAGTACAACCGACTGGTTTGTCACGATCAGACCATCCTTCATATATTCCGTGATGGCAAGATACTCCTCCTGATTATGGCGGAGCTCCTCCATCTGCTGCTGAATCTGCTTCTGCTGCTGATGAATTCTGCCAAGCAGCGGACTCAATTCCTCATACGCTTTGTTGTCCAGCGGATGATTCAGATCAATCTCATTGATCGGCTTTACGAGTGCCTTTGTCATATGACTGACCATCATCAGCTCTACGACAAGAACTGCCGCAATCAGCACAGCCACAAGCCATATATTCCGCAGCATCACACCGAACACACTGTCTGTTGTCAGGGAAACACGGATGATTTTTCCATTGTCCAGGCGCAATGCCGTATAATATGTTTTGCTCCGCAGGGTCTCGGAATAACGGGAAATATTGCTTTCCCCGGTCTTTTCCGCCTCAATCACCTCCGGCCGCCCGGAATGGTTTCCCATCATCTTCGCATCCTCAACCGAATCAAACAGAACAGTTCCGTCTGTGTCAATCAGGGTGACCCGGCTTGCCGTAATCTTTCCGGCCGGTTTGT
>ULTV01045750.1_pt1 | contig 12389 bp, 8 predicted proteins | sample 1957931 | NCBI WGS metagenome assembly ULTV01 (sample SAMEA4835743, study PRJEB28245) | human gut metagenome | biome: gut microbiome; material: fecal sample | place: Denmark | collected 2008
CGCCAGAAAAATCATGTGCTGCTTTATGAAATATCCAATCCAATTCCACCGGTTTCGGTAAAAAAAGCCGGAGATATCCACGGATATGGGCTTGAAAATGTCAAAGAATGCGTAAATAAAAATAGTGGTTTTATCTCTGTTAAAACCGAAAATGATATATTTTGTGTCTCTATAACACTAAACGTTTAATATGTCTTAAATCCGCGATATCACAAGCCTTCCATCCTGCACATCAACCCTGACCTTATTAGACTCTATCCCCGCTGCCTCAAGCATCTCATCAGTGAGTTTTATCCTGTGCGCCTTGTCCAATACCGTATATTCCATTGCAGGGTGTTTCTTCAATTTCTCCGTACTTACCTTTCCGTCAGATATAAGCACTGTGCGGTCTACACGGCCTGCAAGTGCCATATCGTGTGTCACTATGATGATGGTTATACCAAGCTCTTTGTTCAGCTTATGAAACAGCTCATAGATTGTATCAGCAGTCCTTGTATCCACAGCTCCGGTCGGCTCATCCGCAAGCAGTATGTCCGGCTTATTTGCCAGTGCCACCGCTATCGCTGCGCGCTGTTGCTCTCCCCCCGATAGCTGAGCCGGAAGCTTATCCTTATGCTCCTGTAATCCCACTGCCTTTAACAGTTTAAGGGCATAGCTTTTATTATCATCCTTGCGTTTTTTTATAATTTCTCTGTGTTTTAAATTACCGGTATTACCTGAATTTTCAAACATCATCACGGCCTCGACATTCTGCAGCACAGTCAGGTATGGGAACAGATTTTTGGCACTTTTCTGCCACACAAAACCTACTTTGTCCCTGCGGTATCTTACCATTTCGTCCTCTGAATATGTGGAAATGTCTTTTCCGTCAATAGTGAGCACTCCAGCCGTTGGTGTTTCCAGTCCTCCTATCATATTTAAAAGGGTGGATTTTCCGCTGCCGGATTTTCCTATTACCGCAAGCATCTCCCCTGTTTCCACCGTCAGGTCAAGCCCCTCCAGTGCCATCACCTTTTTATCGTCGGTCTCATATATTTTTACCAGTCCATCGCAGTTTATCATCTGGTTTTCCCCCCTTTTAATTTTATACTAACTTCCCACTTGTAAACTTTATATTGAACCGTTTGGAGTGCGGGCTGCGTGACTGCCGATATCGGAACTAGTTTAAATTACTATGCCGTCACTAAGCTCAAACACTTCATCTCCCAGCTCCATCAGGTTCGGATCATGCGTGGTCATAACTATTGTGATGTCCTCATCGTCTATCAACTCACGGAACAATCGCATGACTTCAAATCCAGCAGCGGTATCAAGTGCTCCTGTCGGCTCATCCGCAAAGACCACCTTCGGGCGATGAACCACAGCGCGCGCTATCGCAACTCTCTGCTGCTCACCTCCCGATAACTGATCCGGCATATGATCCATGCGCTTTGAGAGTCCGACACGCTCCAGCAGCTCTGATACTCTGTCATGCATATTCTCATTTATCACATCGTTTTTTGCATCTCCAATGTCATTATCCATATCAGTCAAATTCTTCCGTATCTGACGTTTATTTTTCGCAAGTCTAAGGGCAAATTCCACATTCTCATATGCTGTCATCGTGGGAATTAGTGCTATAGACTGGAATACAAATCCCATCTCATACCGCCTTAGCATTTCCCGGTCTTTCTCGGTCATCTGCTCGAGGTTTTTATCCAGAAACTGCACACTTCCATCTGTCGGCATATCAAGCGCACTAAGAATATTAAGAAGTGTGGTCTTTCCAGAGCCGGAACGCCCTTTTAAGATGGCAAGTGTTCCTTTTTTTATCTCCATGGATACTCCGTCAAGTGCGTGGACTGTTGTACCATCTCCCGCCTTGAAATATCTTTTTATATTTTGAGCAATTATCGCATTTTCCATATGTCACGACCTCATTTTTTACATGCTAACTATCTTCTCCAAGCCTTAGTGCCTGTGCTATCTTCATACTCTTAAGCAGTCTGCTGATAACCACATAGCATACGGCTACAGCCACGAAAAGTACTCCTGCAAGCTCCAGCATATCAGATTGATAAATATATACATTTACTCCGATATTGTGTTTCTGCGGCAGATATATGATCGATATGAGCCTTACAAACATCGCTGTTGCAGTTATACCTATGCCTGCTCCCGCAAGAAGCGGCAGAAATGATAAAAATATCTGCTCGTTTAAAAGCATTGCTTTTACCTCTCTCATTCTCATTCCCATTGCACGGTATATACCAAACTGCAGCTCCCTCTGTTTTAGTGTCATAACCCAATACAGCAAAAATCCTACTGAGCACACTATCAGTGAAAGTATAAAACTTAATGTAAACATACCGTTTGTGATCTGCACTGTGGCTGAGTTTTTATTCTCGTCTATAAGCTGCTGCGCGGATGTTAAATTTTTGTATATATCATCCACCGTTTTCCCCTTTGACAGTTTCATCCACACACTGTACGGTGTCATGCCGAACTTTTCCACAACCGTAGCATAATTTGCAACGATCAGGTATTTCTCCTGCTCGGTCACATTTCCTTCTACATCTGTCTCATAGGTGTAACGCTCGTAGCCCGGAAAACCTTTTACTATGGCACATACCTTTGCATTCTCGGATGCGTAGATCTGATCATCATCGACAGCCTCCGGTACATACCTTGAGTAATTTAAGCTGTCACCAACTTTAAGTCCCAGAGCTTTTGCCAGATTTGAGGAAATGATGACTCCGTCCGGCTCTTTTGCCAGCTCATTCAGGTAATTGAACCAGTGCGCGTCATTAATATCATCATTTTGGTCACTCTGCAATTTCGCAGTCTCACCGAATTCTTTTGTGTTTATCGCCATAAGATATGCATCCGAAATCGAACCACTGCCTGCGGAAATGTCTACCCGCTCGTCCTCAAGCACACGCGTGACCCCGTCACAGATGCCCTCATTTTTGAGCGACTCGTATTTACCGAAATCAGGCTCGTCATACATCCAGCTTACAGAGCCATCTTTATTCTTCTGTATCCTGAGTCTGAAATCTTCGTTGTATATCGCATCACAACCCACATTGTAGACGATCCTTTTTTCCATATTGCTGTTCATGGTGCGCGCCATATTCGCGTCAAAAATACCGCCAGCCACTGTCATGATAAGAAATACTGCCAGAAATCCCTGATTGTATCTGGTTCGTTTCAGCTGTAAAAATGATGCATACATTGCCGGAGAAAAACGCTTTTTAAAGAGCCTGTCCACAAGCAGAATAATAAGTCCGGTAAGTCTTACGCACAAAAGTGCCACTGCAAATATAAAAAGCGAATTGTCCAGTATCATGACAGGATCTATGCTCCTGTTCTCAAGAACAGATATCGCAAGCGTACTCTTCTGCTTGTTGTAATTGTAAAGCAGATATGCTGACAGAGCCAAAAGTATAACGTCTATAAAGCATTTCTCCCAAAGTGGCTTTTTCTTTGATATTCGTTCCCTGCTGCGCTCTGATATGGCATCCTTTGATTTTTTCCACACCGGAACTGTGATAAACAGCACCATGATAACTGCCGCTGCCACCGCATAGACAAGCATCTGCCATACAAATTTGTAAGTGCCTATATCCTTTGCCGTAAATCTTAAAAATCCGTCTGTAGATGCGGTAGCCCGGCACATTATATATCCGAGTACTATTCCAAGTACACAGCCCGCAAACGCTATTATTCCCGACTGCTGTAGGTACAAAATAAATACCTGTAATTTTGTCGCACCGCGGCTTCTTAAAACAAGTATGTCATTTTCCTCGAGCGAAAGTATCTGTGCAGATATCATTCTTATAAATAAAATCAAAAGCACAAGACACGGCAGCTCCAACGCCCAAAGCATCAGCTTTATCGTCTTCTGCTGTGTAAAAAAGCGCTCCAGCGTATCACGGATGTTGTCATTGTAGAGCTTGTCAGCATCCTTAAACTGCTCCATATAACCGTCATAAAGTGAGGCATTTTCCGTGTTGATCTGCCTGTAATCCAGCATGAGGAAATCACTGTAGCTGATATTGTCCTCGCTGTAATACTGCATCATTTCGTCAAAAACATCCTGCGAAACAAATATCACATCGCCCATATCCGAAAGCGTCTTGGTCCAATATGGATTGTTTATATCTTTTTCACGGCAGATCTGTGATATGACGAAAGAAATTTCCTTTTTCCCACTGCCATCAGGTACATGTAAATAGATTTTTTCACCTGCTACAAGTCCGTAGTGATCCATTGTCTTTTCGCTTATACTGCATTCGAATGTGGCTGTGTCAGTCTGAGATTTTACAACATCCGCGTACTCCGAAAGTCCCGGCAGATATCCTATTGTAAAATAATGGTTAAGTCCTCCAAACTCTGTATCTGCGCGTCCTCCTGAGAGTGTGATAAGCTGCTGTGAGGAAACCTTGTTTATATCCACATATTCAGTCCACTTCTTTTCGTATCCTGACAGCTTATCAAGTACTGACTGCGAATCAGGATAATCTGCCACCGCATATGTTCCCTCGCGGCTCATCCGTGCTGGAAACTCATTCTGCTGTGTGGCATGATCCGTAAAAAGTCTGTCGAGTATCTGATTGCCCGCGCCCTTTTCAAACATAGGGTGGCACACAAAAAGTGCTATAAACAAAGCCACTCCCATAAGCAGACACAAATTTAACCATTTTCTGTTTTTTAATTTATTAATTACGAAGCCAAACATATTTCATCGCCCTCATCAATACCGTAAAGCACAAGTGTATTGCTGCCTGATGTATAATCGCCCAATATTACCGGCTGCTTTACCACGCTGTCCCCATCAATTTTCCACACATAGTAGGATATATCATCTTTGTCCATCGGATTAATCTGCTTGTGTATGATCGAAGTCGGCACCACTACCACCTTTTTAAAAGAAACATAAGAAAACTTTACAGCGGATGCCCTGGTCAGATCATCCGGTATTCCATTGTCAAGCTTTATATAAAATGCTGCATTTCCATATCCCGAATCTGTGATTCCGGTAATATGCACACCTTTATCATCCTGATTTATATATCCCTTTTGAGCAACCCTACCGTAACCGGCAAAACCGATACAGCTTCCGTAGATCGTTGTACCGTCCAGCTCAAGTGATACGCGCTCTCCCACATCTGCTATATTGTCCTTATATACTTTATAGCTATTGCTATCCTTTACCTGAACCAGCAGTACGTCCGTGGAATTTCCGGTTATCTGCAGGATATCTGAGCCTTTCTCCACATTATCTCCTACCTTGACACTCACCTTTGAAACTTTTCCGTCATTTTTGGCATATACTGAAATATTTCCTTTGCCGTCATTTCCTGCGCTTATGCTGTCATATGCTGACTGTAGCCGGGAAAGCTGATAGGTGTGGTCTGCACAGGCAAGTTTTTTCTGCAGATTCAATAATTGTAAATTCAGTTTCAACTGCTGCTCATCATATGCTGTATCCGGCTTTTCATCCTGCCGGTTATTTTCTTCTGCGCTGCTACCACCTTCAGATAAATCTCTCACCTGTTTATCGTAATCAGCAATCTTCTGCGCATAGGATTCATTCTCCGAGTCGATCGCATTTTTCGCCTCTGTTATGGCAGCTTTGCCCTCTCCGGTATCCACCACGTAAAGCAGCATGCCCTTTTCTACCGTATCGTCCTGCTTCACATTGACCGATACGATCTGCCCTTCATAATCACAGGTTTCGGTTATCGTCCCTGCGTCAGATCTGCTGTAGCGCACACCGTAGTTTGCTATATCAAAGTCAGACCTTGTTACCGTATATTTGCTATACTTTGTCGGAACCTGATCTGTAGAATTATAGTAAACCAGCTCCCCCTCTTTTAAGCCCTCTGTGACCTGTGTATAGTTTTCATCAGACTCACCTGTTGTTATGATGCGTTTCTCGCGGCCGCCCTCATCATTTTTCACATAGACATATCTGGTATCGCCATCCTTATAGATGGAATCTTTTCCCACGACAAGTGCCTGATTTGCTTTTGTCTTTTCAAAATATACCGGATACATCTGTCCTGCCGTAAGAAACGGCTTTTCCCTGCTTTCCACGCACACATCCGGATATCGGTTGTTTATCTTTGAAAGTACCAAAACCTCTGATGTATATTGAGACTCAGTGACATCATATTTTTCGCCATCGACTATCACATATTTCTTGTCATAATCGCTGTATTTGTACTCATTTATGGCTGTGCCCTTTATATCCAGCACAAGGTCATCCGTATCTGAGACAATGACTATATTCTCGTATGCCGCAGCAGACCTTCCATCTGTCAGTTTCTTAGTGTAAGTGACAAGACCGCTGTGGGCTGCCTTAAGCGTTCCATCATCAACAATCTGCTGATATGAAGCCATCTGCTCATTGATCTTTTGCACTCGGTATTCGTGAAGCTGCTTATCGTACCGTTCATTTTCCTGTTCTGTGGCAATCTGCGTATTGTAATCCTCTTCTGTGCTCTCTTTTTTCTCAATCTGTTCTGTTGAAAATTCGTCCGTATCCGCAGCCTGACTCTCCCATAATTTGATCTGCGTATCCGAGATCTGAGCGGATATCTCATATGTCTCATTCTCATGCGCCAGCGCATCCTTACATTGCTGCAACTGTTTTTTTGCCTCATCCACATCACAGACTGCAAGCACATCCCCTACATTTACTGTATCTCCCGGCTCCACATATATCTGTGAAATATTTACATTGGCACTGTAGTAATTGCAGTAATCCCTCGAAACTGCGGTAGCCATCAGCACCTGCAGGGAGCCGATCGTACCGTATTCCACAGGTCTATAGGCTTCATTTAACGCTACAGGTTCTTCAAGCTTTGGTATGCTGCTTTCTGTCATTTTTCCACAGCCGCCTGCCACAAACGATACACATATCCCCAGTACTGCCAGTTTTTTTATTGATAAAAGGTTTCTGTTCTTCACTGCAAAACCACCTCATCCCCGCTTTTAAGTCCTTCTGTGATGATCCGGTAGTCTCCCACCTGATCTGCGACACTTATCCATACCGCCTGTCTGTATCCATTCTCATCCAGTGTGTATACAAAATACCTGCCATCCTTCTCATGTACTGCGTCCTTTTGCACATACACAGCATTTTCTATAGCGGGGCACGTCACTTCCATTGAAAAAATCTGTGCATCCGATACTGCCGACATGTCCGATACCGGTTCAAAAACAAGTTTTTTATCGTCCACCTCTTTTACCTTAAGTTCAAACTCTATATCAGATGCTGTTGCCGTGTATACATCACCTACATTAAATTCATAGCCTTCCGGTCTGTCAGCCTCGTAATTGCCGTTTCCGCTGATTTCTGTTATAAGATTGCTGCCCGGTTCAAAAACTCCTGCCAAAAGCGAATTGTTCATTGCTGTGATCGTGCCATCCTCGGATGCCGTGATCTGATATCTCGACAGTTTTTCCTTAGCCTCATCAAGATAAAGCTGCGCAACCTCTGTATCCTTATCAAGCTGGGCAATATCGCTTGAATAATCCTGAGTATCATCGATTTTCATAATAGCCCTGTAGTGCTCTGCTAAAAGCTTATTCTGACTGATCTGCCCGCTGTAGTCCTCAATCTTTTTCTGTATCTCCCTGGATTTAAAAGCCACCAGTATATCACCCTTTTTCACATGATCACCCACTGCCACATTTACCTTTTCGAGCGTAAGCTCCGTGTTTGTCGCACCATAGGAAAACCTGGTATAGCCCTGCGCGCTCAGACTGATGGTAGTCTGCGGTGTGAGTGAACCGCTCTGTACCGTAACTGTCTGGTATGATATTTTCTCGTAGGAAGCTCTGTCCGTCTGTGCAAGCTCCTTTTGTGCCGCCCCACATCCTGAAAATAAAATAGAGGTAATTGCAGCGGCAAGTGTCAAACGCCCTATATATTTTTTCTTTTTATTAATCATATATTTTCCACATCTTTTCCAAATAAATATGAACCTGATCTATTATCTAAAAATGTAACTCCATGTATAAACTTTATTGCAGCCAATAACAGTATCTTATATTAGATCATCACTCCTTATGATCGTGCCGTCTATCGCATTCACATACACCGGATATCTGTCGTAGCCCTTATCCTGTTTTGACAGACACCATGCCGGAACATAAGTACATTTATCCTTGTCAGATGCATCCTTCAAACGGATATATCCGAGCTTTAGATTGTTGTAAGTGTGATTTTGTGTAAAATCATACTGATCTGAGTTTTTTGTCATGTCATCCTTGATGATCTCTTTAATAGTGTCCATTGACAAGAGTTCTACGTTTTTTGCCTCATTTACAATATCAACCGGGTAAGAAACAGTAAATTCCGTCACTCCCTGATCCGTCACAATAAAGGAACTGCTGCCATATGGCATAAAATCATCATAGTTATCGAGTGTCTCCCATATATCCATATTCCGGGTGAAATCGAGTGACTTGCAAAACGCTATGCCATCCACACCCTCGCCATAATCTATGATATATCCCCAGGCTGTATCCTTTATGACGCTCTCTTTATCATCAGTTTTTACAGTATCATCACCATCCTCTATCACTCCTGCGCTCCACTCGTAGTCTGATGTTCCTATATATACCTGTGAAGCCCTGCCTAATTTATTTTGAAATTCTTCTGCCTTTTTTATAGCTTCGTCTTTTGATAATGCACACTCATTATCATATGAAGATGTAGTATCTCCACCTGTAGAGCCTCCGTTAAATCCCTCTACACCTTTCTCCTCTGCAAAGGATGGTGGTCCGTAATAGCCATACTCACTATCATCGTATAATGTCCCCTCACTTCCTGCCTTAAGAGGCTGTGCTGAAATATATTCAAGAGAGCCGTCCTCAGCAATTCCAAATCTAAGCTCACAGAAAACATTACCAATATATCCCAGATACTCATTACAATCCGTATAATCTGTAGCTTTTTCACGCGTATCCAGTGCAGACGGTTCTGCCTTTTCATACTGTTCCAGCAGATCATTTTCACTTTTCATCACCCTGCTGACGCCCTCTTCTGTGATAAGTCCCACATCAATTTCCTGCTGATACCCGGCAATCTCATTTTTTACAACCTCCATACTGTGATATATCTCTTTTTTCGTATAATGAGGTATGTCGTGATAATATACGGTACTATCGCCAAAATAAGCCTCTATCACACTCTTTTTGAAATCGGCACCCACCTTTATATTCTTCACCTCAACAACCGACATGCTTTTGCAGTCCGGCAGGGTAATGTCTGCTGAAATATCCACATCCACACTTTTGTCAGATGTCTCAACAGAAAAGCTGTCATTCCATTTCGTACTGTCGTCAAACGCACTTATATCGCTTCCTGCTTTTGTGTTTATATCTTCAGTTTCCATATTATAATCTACTTTTTTTCCTGAACAGCCTGTGAGTGAGATGATTACTATCGCTTCAACGATCGTCATAGCCGCTGCGAGTATTCTTGTGTGTTTTCTCATATGCCAATCCTCCCTGATATGTCACATTTTTTCTACAACATAATTATTCCTGTGAAAGTACGGTCCGATGTAAACATTCTGTATCTTAACTCAGATCGTCCGGATGTATCACACTTCCGTCAATCGCGTTGATAAATACAGGGCATGCATTTGCAGTGTCTTTCTGCAGCAATTCCAGACTCCATGCCGGAATATAACTGTATTTTTGCATATCAGTCCGGTTGTTTACCCTTATGTATGCAAGTTTTAGAGTGTAATATTTTACATTTGTATCCAGTACATATTCATCAGCATTGTTTTTAAGCTCATCCCGGGCAATATCAAATATATTTTCTAAAGGAAGCATTTCTACATTTTCCTGTTTTCTTACTATACTTACCGGGCAGTCTATAAAGAAAGTACCTATACCATATTTATCAATATAAAAATTGTAGAATTCATTATCAAAAGTATCCTCTATACTATCACCATATTTCATATTGTATCCGCTGTAATCCATCGGGTTTAAAGCATCATCAAATAATATTTTGCCAACTCCGATATTGTAGTAAAATCTATAACCACTTACACACTCATGTATATCATCTTCCTGATACACCTGATCGGCTCTTTCGTTATATCCACTCCATTTCAGCTGCGAACTCTCAGTCTGCGGGATGGATGAAAAACCTGTCTCTTTCAAAAAGCTGTCTATCATATTCCCCGCTTCTTCTATTGTGATACCCGATTCATTTTCCTCCTGCTCAATTTTCTCTCCCGATGTATCCTGTGAATCCGTGATATCATATACCGTATCATATTCCATGAGTGAATCCGGTCCAAAGTATTGCTGCACATATCCATCGTTAAATATATTGCTCCACTCGTATTCATTACTTCCTGTCTTTTTGGTATATCCCTCAATCGGACCTGTGCCAATTCCCGACAGCCATTTATTTTCATCACCATCTGCAACAAAATTCACGTTATACCAGGTGTTTCCTTTTTTCCCTACAAACTCATCACATGAATCATACTCTGTAGCTATAGTCCATTCATCCCCGGCATTTTCCAGATAATACGTATATTCCTTCAAAAACTCAGCTCTGTTTCCTGTGCCAGATGTATCAGTTGGTGTTGTTGAGGAATTTATGGAATCAATAAGATTTTGAAGCTGTGTTTTTGTCCAATGTTCCTTATCATAGTAATAAATCTGCGACTCTCCAAAGTATGCCTTCAATACCTTTTCCTTGAGCTTTGCAGTATAAGGTATCTTTTCCACTTCAACTACTGACATTGTCTTACAATCAGGCAGTTCCACTTTTGCACTTATATCTATATTTACATTTCCAATTTCTGTCTGCACGGAAAACTCATCGCTGTAGGTCTCATCTGTACTAAAATCCTTTACATTGCATACAGCACTTTTTGTCAGTTTTTCTGTATCAGTGCCATAATCTACCTTTTTATCTGCACAGCCTGCCAGTGATGTGAGGATAAGTGCCTCGATGAGTGTCATAATTGCTGCAAATAATCTCATATTTCGTGAAGATATGTTACCCCTTTTATCCATATGTGGTTCTCCTCCCTTTTTGTTCTTTCCCGGTGACTATTCAGAATAGTTATCTTCCATGTTGTTATAATGAGTATATATGTCAGTTGTAAACTTTTTGTATCATACATTGCATTTTTTTAATAAAAAGTTTTTGTCTGCTCCATAAAAATTCCACCGCCTTCTTGACGTGCAAACATACGTTTGCTACAATGTAAATATTCTTGACTCTTAAGAAAGAAGGCTGATTATGAATACAGATATTACAAAACAACTGGAAATGGTGCTGTACAGAACCGAAGATGATAACGTAACAGTCAGTGCCTTGATAAAAGATGAAACGATATGGCTGACACAAAAAGCCATGGCTGAATTGTTTGGTATTGACAAGTCGGGCATCAGCCGCCATTTAGCAAAGATTTTTGAAACCGGTGAGCTTGATGAGGAAGTGGTTGTTGCAAAAATTGCAACAACCACTCAGCACGGAGCAATGCAGGATAAAACGCAGACTATTCCTACCAATTATTATAATTTGGATGCCATTATTTCTGTAGGTTACAGAGTAAACTCTATTCAGGCAACCAGGTTCCGTATATGGGCAACCGGTATTTTGAAGGAATATATGATAAAGGGCTTTGCTATGGATGATGAACGCCTGAAACAGGGTAAAACAGCATTTGGAAAAGACTATTTCCGTGAATTGCTGGAAAGAGTACGCTCCATCCGTGCCAGCGAACGTAGAATATGGCAACAGATAACCGATATCTTTGCAGAGTGCAGCATTGATTACAATAGAGATTCTGATACTGCATATCATTTTTATGCAACCATACAGAACAAATTTCATTATGCTATTACCGGTAAAACAGCGGCTGAAATCGTCTATAATCAAGCTGACCACACCAAGGAAAATATGGGCTTGACCACATGGAAAAATGCTCCAGATGGTCGTATTCTCAAATCTGATACCCCGATTGCCAAAAACTATTTGGATGAAAAACAGATTCGTCAGTTGGAACGTGCTGTTACAGGATATTTTGATTACATAGAGGATTTGATTGAACGTGAAAACGTCTTTACTATGGAGGAATTTTCAAAAAGTGTGAACGAATTTCTTGCGTTCCGCAGATACGATATCTTGAAAGATAATGGATGTATTTCTCATAAGCAGGCAGTGGAGAAAGCATATCAGGAATATGATATTTTTAACAAGACACAGCCAATTGAATCTGATTTTGATAAGATAGTAAAAGGATTGGAAAAGAAAATTTAATTTCTTTTCAGGATTATGATACAATTACGGAAAACAGTTTTTTTAGAATCTGACAAATCGTTAAGAAAAGAATCGAAGGTGGTGCAAACGA
>ULTV01047445.1_pt1 | contig 12327 bp, 12 predicted proteins | sample 1957931 | NCBI WGS metagenome assembly ULTV01 (sample SAMEA4835743, study PRJEB28245) | human gut metagenome | biome: gut microbiome; material: fecal sample | place: Denmark | collected 2008
TGGCTGATGAGATGGTACAGTACAGCAAGAATAATATTCTTGCACAGGCTGGACAGTCAATGCTTACACAGGCTAATCAGCAGACACAGGGTGTACTTTCATTATTACAGTAAAACATATGATACATTAAGTTTATTTGCTGATATCAAACAAATTACTGATTGTTTGATATCAGCTTTTTTATTAATGTTTGAAGATTAGGACAATCTATGGGGAAAATATTATTTTATCAATGGAATGCATTCATGCAAAGGGGTATTGAGAATGCACTTAAAGCATTGCATATAGATTATGATACCTACTATGATATTCCAAAAAATTGGGATAAAGATGTTGCGTTTTCTAATAGATTTATTAAGAAAATTGAAAAAGAAAATTATTCGAAGATATTGTCAGTTAATTTTTTACCATTAATTTCAGATATATGTGAGAATAAAAATATAAAGTATATTTCGTGGGTATACGATTCACCATTGCATATTAGAAGAAAAAATACTCTGAAAAATGCATGTAACACAATATACTTCTTTGATCGTGTGCAGGCGGACACATACAGACAAGAAGGAGTAGAGGGTGCCAGATATTTGCCACTTGCATCAAGTCCGAAGGTGTTTGGAATAGGTGAAACTGTGTCAGATAATAAAGAGTACACATCGGATGTGGCTTTTCTTGGACAATTGTACAAATCTGAATTTTATGATATAGCTGGTGGATTAAGTCAATATAATCGAGGATATCTGGAAGCTGTTATGGATGCACAAATCGTAATGCCACAAGGATATCTTGTGGATGAGATGTTGGATTCTGATGTTATGGGCAGTATAAATAAAGATTTTCTAAAAAAAAGCAATGGAACATATATGGTAACAAAGGAGGAATTATCATATACTCTAGCTAAAGAGATTACAGGAAGACTGCGTGTTACTGCACTTTCTGTGCTTCAGAACAGATTTGATGTGGATGTGTATTCTGGTGATAGATCAGAACAGCTTAATAATGTGAATTACAAAGGATACGCAGATTATTACAACAGAATGCCAGAGGTGTTTACGAGAAGTAAAATAAATCTTAACATATCACTATGCACTATCCAGTCGGGGATTCCATTGAGAGTGATTGATATTATGGCCTGCAGAGGATTTGTTATTTCTAATGCACAGCCTGAGTTGTATGAATATTTTGTTCCGGGTCAGGATATTGAAATATATGAAGATATTCCAGATCTTGTATATAAGGTAAAATATTATCTGGAACATGAAGAGCAACGAAAACAAATTGCAGAGAATGGATATAAAAAGGTATGTACAGAATTTAATTTTGAACACAGAGTAAAGACAATGTTAGAAATCTAAAGCGTAAATATCAGGAGGAATACTATGGATTTGAATAAATATGGATACAATGGATTTGCCCCAAAACCCCAATTTAATACAAAATTTTACAAAGGAGAGGATTTGTACTCTGATGGGGATATAGAAGATGAGGTTATTAAAATTATTGCTAAAAATGAAACAACTGACTATGAAAGATACATAAATGAGAACTACTCATGGCCAGTTTTTTATCATTTGACTAGAATTAGACAGAATTTGCTTAACTGGTATCCGTTTAATGAAGATGCAGATGTGCTTGAAATTGGCTGTGGTATGGGAGCAATTACAGAATTACTCTGTAAAAAATGCTCAAATGTTACAGCTGTTGAATTGTCTAAAAGAAGAGCAACTGCTACATACTTAAGATGTAGGGCATATGAAAACCTTGAGATAATTGTTGGAAATCTAAATGATATAGAATTTAATAAAAATATGATTATATTACTCTTATAGGCGTATTAGAATATCAAAATAATTATACAGCATCTGAAAATCCGTTTAAAGATTTTTTGGTTAAAATTAAGAAATTACTCAAGCCAGATGGGAAATTACTTATAGCAATCGAAAATAAATATGGATTGAAATATTGGTGTGGAGCACCTGAAGATCATAGTGGAATACCATTTGATGGGATTAATGATTATAAATATAGCAATATTGCAAGAACGTTTTCTAAGAAGCAATTGGAAAACATTATTAAACAGTCAGGGTTTGATAAAACGTTTTTTTACTATCCGTTGCCAGATTATAAGATGCCACAGGTTATATATTCAGATGATTATCTTCCGTTAAATGGATCAGTTGATAACTGGATTCCTTATTACCAGCCTAATAATAAATCAATGATATCAGATGAGGAACATCTTTATAAGGATTTAGTAGATAATGGTGTGTTTGAATTCTTTGCAAATTCATTTTTGGTAGAATGTGCGGGAACTAATATAGAAGTTGGTAGAGTATCATATGCAGTTGATAGTCCGTTTAGAAAAGCAAAATATAGCTTAATTACAGCATTTTCAAAAGAAAAAGGCTTTTACAAAAAGGCAGAAGATGTAAGTGAGTCATTGCTGTATCAGATTAAAGCTAATCATGATGATATAGCAAATCATGGGATTAATATCTGCAAAACACAGGTAGATGGCAATATTTTGTATATTGAAAGAGCAACTGGGAAACCGCTTACAGATATTCTTATAGAGGCATACGATAGTGGTAACAAAGAGAAAATATATGGATTATGGGATAGAATCTATGATGAAATTAAAAGAAGTTCTGAGACGGCAAATGAATTATCTACAAATTTCGACTTCATGAACACTCCAAAGTTAAATCATGATGATAAAATATTGTTGAATGCATATATTGATATGATTCATAAGAATTGTTTTATAGATGAAGAGGGAAAGTTTAAATGGATAGATCAGGAGTGGTGTGTTAAGAATATACCAGCAAGTTATTTGCTATACCACAATATATTAGAATTATATATGTCAAACAGGTATTTAAATACAATTGTTTCGTTTGATGAAGTTATGGAATATTATGGATTGAAAGACAATGCAGATTATTATACAGTAATAAGGGAACAGATAATGAATGAAATTTTTGATGGCTATATCTGCTCTAATTATGCTAAATTGTCAAAAAATGATAATAAGGCAATTGCTGATAATGTTACAATGTTATATCGAAGTATGACAGAAATTAAATTAAATGAAGTAGAATGTAAAGTTAATGAGGTAATTGATAAGTATGGAATAAAAGGAATGATAGAATATGTAAGTTCATTATCAAATGATTCAATACTTAATAATATTCCAGCAGTCCCACAATTTATAGTCAGATATCTAAAAAGCAGTGAAAAAGAAAAGCGTATAATAGAGAATCAAGTTACAAGCTATCAGGATATAAAGGAACAAATCTAATAGAGGAAGAGATGCATGGATAAACAACAATATAAACAATATGTTACTGATTTGCTGAATGAACATAACAGACAGTCAATAGATGAATTAGTTGCATTATATGAGGATAGAGATTTTATCAGGGATTATGCATCAGAGGATACAGAGTTAGGATATATATATATAGTTACATGTATATATCGTGAGGAACATAATGAACATATAAAAAATAATATTATGTCTGTCAGGAGAACAAAAGAAAGACTGATACAAATAATTACATATTGTAAATTTCTATTGTGGCGTATTGAGTTAATGTTCGATGATGAAGCTGTTGAAGAGCTGATGAGGTATCTTGATTATGAAAAGCTTTCTGTGATTTTTTTAGTAGAGATGATAAGGATTGGCTCAATAGATAAAATTTCTATGTATATAAAATTAAGTGAGGTATATAAGAAACAGATGTTAGATACATATGCCTTTCAATTATTAAGATATGCTAACAATCAGGAACCAGGGAACGAGCAGATAGTATGTATGTTAGCAGATATGTGCATTCAATATGGGAATATTGAATCAGCAAAGAAACTATTAGAAACGATAGAGAAGCCGGGTAGAATCACAGAAGTGTTGTTAAGAAAGGTGTATTCGGATGAATGATAAAAAGATATGTTTTATCATGTGTGTCAATAATGAGATGTATGAAGAAGAATGTTTGTATTATATCAATCATTTAGTGATTCCAAATGGATATGAAATAGATGTTATATCAATCAAAGAAGCAAAGTCCATGACAGAGGGATACAATGCAGCAATGGTAGCTACAGATGCTAAATACAAAATATATATGCATCAGGATGTTTTTTTAGTGAAATCAGATTTTATACAGGATATGTTAGATGTGTTTTCCAATCCAGAAGTTGGAATGATTGGGATGGTTGGAGCGGAGGAATTGTCTAAGGATGGATGTATGTGGAATGGTGACAGAGTAGGCAGAATTTATTCGAGTAACATTGTAAGTACACAACTATTTGTTGCATCAGATAAGCAAAACAAACCATATACAGAAGTAGAAGCAGTTGATGGACTATTTATTGCGACACAATATGATGTAAAATGGCGTGAAGATATTTTTGATGGATGGGATTTTTATGACATATCACAAAGCGAAGAATTTCATAGAGCAGGATATAAAGTAGTAGTTCCTTATATGGATAAACCATGGTGCCTCCATGATGATGGAATACTTAATCTGGGAAATTATGATAAATATAGGCAAATATTTCTTAAAGAATATAAAAGGTGAAATAATTTCATGAATATATTGATATTTGAATATCATAACTTTGGAATAGAAGATGTAAAAGAATGCTTTGAAAAAAACGGACATAAGTATAAGGTTAAGGAAACAGTGCTTTATCGTGAAGATGTAAGTATTGAATTTGACGAATTGTTTAATACGGAGTTTGATAAAGGGTGTAATGGAGAGAAGTATGATTGCGTATTCACGTTTAATTATAGTCCTGTAATATCTAATAATTGTAATAAAAGAAATATCCCGTATATAGCATTTGTATATGATAATCCACAGGTTTTATTGTATTCATACACTATAATTAATAAATGTAATTATGTGTTTATGTTTGATAAAGTACAATATCAGGAATTCAAAAATGAAGGGATTAATTCTGTATATTATGCACCATTGGCTGTTAACACAGAAAGGGTACAAAGAGTAATTACTAATGTAAATGCAACTGAAAAGGAGTTTTTATCAGGAGATATAGCATTTGTTGGCTCAATGTATGATGAAAAACATAATTTTTTTAACAGACTTGAAAGTATCAGCGATTATACCAGAGGTTATCTTGACGCTGTTATCAAAGCACAGAGCAATGTTTATGGACATTTTTTTCTGGAAGATATGTTAACTGATTGTATTTTAGATGATATGTATAAGGCTTGTCCAGTAAAAACAAGTTCAACAGGTGTTGAAACGATTCAGTACTTATATGCTAATTACTTTTTGGCAAGAAAATTGGCTTCATATGACAGGAAAGAAGCATTGAAAACTCTTGGAAAAGAATTTGGGGGTCAATATAAAGTTAATTTGTATACGAAATGTTCAGGCAGAAATATAAATGGGGTTAATATTAAAGAACCGGTTGATTATTATGAGCAAATGCCAATAGTATTTAATAATAGCAGAATTAATCTTAATATAACACTAAGAAGTATTAAGTCTGGAATTCCACTAAGGGCGATGGATATATGTGGAGCTGGAGGTTTTCTATTATCAAATTATCAGGCAGATTTTTATGATGTATTTGTGCCGGGAGAAGACATTGTATTATATGAATCATTGGATGATATGATTGAGAAATGTAAATATTATATTAAGCATGAAAAGGAAAGGCAGCAGATTGCAGACAATGGGTATGGGAAAATAGTTTCTGGACATACATATGATATTCGTTTTAAAGAAATATTTAATATTGTTTTTAATAAAAACTAGTTTATGAATCATAGCGTGATAGTCGTTCCCGCCCATTACTGGGCTGGGAACGACTTATCTATTATCTGGAGCATACGGATGTCATAAGTATGGTTATTTACAACGGTTTCATATCCGTGTCTGGCGATTTCATTTCTTTCATCGTCATGATTGAGATAATAAGCACATAATTCTTTGAGATGATTTTCACTTTCATATGCAACAAGGTCTTTGCCTATTTCAAAGAACTCTGGTAATTCTGCCTGATAATTAGTTATAAGGAAGCCCCCGCATCCAAGAACATCAAATATTCGGAGAGAAAGACCAGAACGAATGGATTTGGCTGTTATATTTAGATTTATTTTGCTGTTGTGGAATATAACAGGCATTTCAGTAAGTGATTTTGCAAAACCTTTGTTGTGTATATGAGGCATGCTGCTAGTGTCGCTGCCTGTATATATGTCAACATTAAATGAATCAGACAACAGCTTTAAAAGACGCAGCCTTTCCTGTTCAGCAACCTTAACGCTTAAATATTCCTGAGCAAGAAGAGCTTTATTATTGGCACGGTAGCCTTCTGGAAACTCATAGTGATATGGTATACAGTTTAATAATCGTTCTGTCATATCATCAGTAAGCATATCTTCGATAAAATTGTATCCGTAGACACCGAGCTGTGCATTGATAATTCCGTCGACATAACCTTTTTCATATTCTGGAAGAATTGCGCGGTTGAAAGGACACTTTTCCTGATATGTGGATCCTATGAAGGATATATCACTTGTAAATTTTCTGTTTTCCTGTGTACTTGCATTCTTTATAACCTCATCGTTACGGCGGATATTAGTTGCAAGTGGAATATGGAAAACATGTCCCTTGTTATATGGTTCAAATTCATTAAATAACATTTTGTCAAAGAGGAATACTCTGTTAACTGAATTAGATAAAGAATTAGAATATAGTTCAAGTACAGGGCTGTCTACAATGAGGCTGATATACACAATATTAACAATTTTGCATATATCAGAAAGCCATGGGAAAAAGTTAATTGTGAATACGAATGTGTAATTATTATTCATTAATTTAGGTGAAACGAATGAAATACATTCACTTGGTGATAAATTTTTATTACTTATTTCAATGATTTCTTCATCAACATCAAGTCCTAATCTTTTAAATGAATCTATAACATCAGGTTCGCATATACTGCCATATCTGTAAAAATATATTTTCATAAGAGTCTCCTATATTTATTATATATGGTATATAATAAAATACATAGAAGAAAAAGTAAAATAAAATTAGATTGGAGAAAAGATGAATGAATTTACTATAGGGGTTTTGGGCGGAATGGGAACATATGCGACGATTAATATGTTTAAACAGTATGCAGATGTTTTTAAGGCTGAAAAAGAATGGGAGCGTCCTAGAATTATTATTGATAATAGATGTACAATGCCAAGTAGAGTTAGAGCTTTTTTGTATAAGGAGAATGTAGATGAATTGATATCAGAAATGTTTGAGTCTATGCAATATCTAATGGATGCGGGGGCTACCAGAATAATATTGGCATGTAATACATCACATTTATTTTTGCCACAAATATATGATAAAATCCCTCAACTAAAAGACAGAGTTGTTAATATTATTGATAATTGCGTAGATGAAATAAAAAAGCAATCTGTTAAAAGTGTATACCTGTTGGGATCAGAGGGTATCATTCAATCGAGAATATATCAAGATAATTTATTAAATTCAAAAATCGAATGTATTACGCCATTGCCAGAAGAATATATTTTGATAAGAAATTGTATTGAAGCTGTGAAACAAAATAAATATAATCATGACATAAAAGAAACATTTTTAGGCTTGGTAAATAAATATGATGCATGTGTTTTAGGATGTACAGAGTTACCTGTTTTGTATGAAATGTATAAGGATGATATATTATGTGAAAAAATATATGATCCATTGTATTTATCGATAATTAAATTAAAAGAGGAATATGACGCCATACGTTAGAGATAACACTGTTGGCTTTTTCTAATCTGAATGCTATAATTTTTTATATTATATATTGATGCAGGATTTATGTTTAAGAACGGAGAAAATCATGACAGATAAGAATACATTTTATAATATGTTAAAGAGTAATGCCGAGAGCCAGCCAGACGCTGTGGCTATCGTTTATGATACGATGAAGGTTACTTATGCGAAGCTTTTTGATGATGTAACTAAGAAGGCATTACATTTTCAGAAATTTGAAGGAAAGAGGATTGCAATATTCGGACCAGCTTCATACAGGTGGATTGTTAATATGTTTGGAACGATTGTTGCGGGAAAGGAACTTGCGTTTGTTGATTTCTTCCTTCCTCATGATTCGAGGGTTGACCTTCTTAAGAAGACGGAAGTTAATTATACACTGACATCTACTAACCAGTATATTCTTTCTGATGAGAATTCTATTATCATATCAAGTGCTGAGAAGGATAATGTTGACGGACTTATATATGATGAGAATACGCAGGAGGGCGATATTATCATGTTTACGGCTACAGCTAATGAATGTGATAAGCCGGTTGTTCTGTCTGTTGATAATATTCTTAATGCTGTTATGGCGATAAACAGCAGGGTTGAATGTACAAGTGATGATATTGTGCTTGCACAGATTCCGCTTCATAATGAATTTGGATTTATATACAGCCTCATATGGCCTTTGTATAATGGTGCTATGGTGTGTATAGGCAGAGGCTTAAGACATGTTGATGCAGATACTTATTATTATAATCCAACTATTCTTATAGGTACTCCTTCTATGATTGACTATCAGCGAGCTATAAGTGGGTTTAATAAAGAACTCAATACTATTATCATAGGTGGTGCAAGCTGCCCGTTCAGACTTTTTGAGAATCTCTGTGACAGTGATTTGAAGGTTTATAATATATATGGAATGACAGAGACTTCGGGTTGCGTAGGGGTTAATGAGCTTTACGATGGTTCGTATACTCTTTTTGATAATAATGCAGTATCTATTGCTGATGATGGAGAGATTATTGTAAGTGGACCATGTGTCATGAAAGGCTATTATAATGACGTGGAGTCTACTGAAAATGTATTAAAGGATGGAGTATATCATACAGGTGATTACGGAAGGATTAACAATGCCGGCAGACTTGTTCTGTTGCAGCGTAATCCGGATATTATTCTGCTGCCTACAGGTGAGAAGATAAGCCGTGTAAGAACTAATGAACAGATTACAGCTATTAATGGAGTTGCAGAAGGTTTTATAATATTTTACAATAACAGGCTTACGGCGGTTATTGTGCCTATTGATAAGAGTGCAACTGAGGATATATTCAAGAGACGTATTGACAAGTATAACGAGAAAAAAGGTTACCGCTGGGAGATTCAGAAGATTGTGTTAAGAAAAGAACCTTTGCCAAGGAAGTCTGATGGCACGGTTGATGAGGAAGCTGTATGTGAGTTTATTGGTGATTGATTAAACGAGGCGGTGCTGGTTTGAAGTTTGATAATGATTTTTTTAATACAGAAGTAAGAGAGGGTTTTGAAATATCTTCTATGATGAAAAGAGCATGGGCTGCGCAGATGGAAGTATTTCAGGTTGTATCTGATATATGTAACAGAAATGGAATAAGGTATTTTGCAGACTTTGGTACATTGCTTGGGGCTGTGAGACATAAGGGAATGATTCCATGGGATGATGATATTGACATCAGCCTTATGAGAGATGAATACAATGAACTTATCAGGATTCTTCCTGGGGAACTGCCATACGGCTTTGTAGTTGCAGGTATGTATGCTGATTGTGAGCGTTTGCAAAATGCAGCATTTGTTCCACAGTTAAGAGTTATTGCAGATGAAGAATTATGGAATTTTAATGATTATATGAAGTATTTTCATGGATTTCCATATCAGAGGGCTGGGATAGATATTTTTCCGTTGGATTATATTTCTAAAGACAAAGAATTTGCAGACATGCAGAAGCAGATTATAAAGCTTGGAATGGAAATTTTAGGGAAATGGAATGAATTAAATAGAGAGGGCTCTTTAGATAAATTTGTTTCTGAGTTTGGTCAATTATGTAATGTTAATATTGAATTAAGAGAAGATACTAAGAATTATATATGGAAACTGATAGATAAAGTATCTTCGTTATGTTACAGAGATGAAGCTGACTATGTAAGCAGCATGGCTTTATGGATTGATAATGACAGTTATAAGATGCGTAAAGAGTGCTTTGATGATGTAATAGAAATGCCGTTTGAGAATTTTGTGGTTAAAGCACCAAAAAGTTATGATGAAGTGCTTAAGGCTGAGTTTGGCGATTATATGATTCCAGTAAAAGGCACAGCGGATCATACGTATCCATTTTACGGTCACATGGAGCAAGAATTGATTAAGCAGATTAGAAGAGTTGGTTTTAAAGGCAGTGTTGATGAATTTTGTGAAGAAGTTGCCAGTGGAAGGTTAAGAGTGTAGCATTTTCACATGTGATTAATATTAACTTTCCACCAATCCAGCCGATATATATTCTATAAGTTCATAAAGAAAGGTGATTAGAATTATGGATGATTACAGACAGCAGCAGATGGATGTACTTAAGGAAGCTGTTCCTTACAGCGAGAAGCTTATTGGAGCAATAGAGAAAGTCTCAGATGAACTTGCAGGAGTTCCTTTTCCAGAGACTCATGATTGCGGTGAATGTTATTATTGAAGGGCTTAACTGGCTTTTTGAAGTATATAATGGAACTAAGGATATTATTGAGGCTGGGGCAGTTGACGAGGCAGAAGCTAATTCTGGCGTTAAGGAGCTTTCAGAGGCTGTAAAGGCTGATGATGATGTGGCTGTTTCTAAAGCACTTGTAAGGCTTAGTACATTTGTTAAGCAGTTACATGATGCAGGAAGCAGACTGATTAATGCATAAATAAAGTAATAAGAAACATAAAGGCATCCGCCGGTTTATGTATTACATGAACCAGACGGATGCCTTATTTTATATTATGGTAGTTAGATATAGCCATTAAACATCATGCCTGAGTAGGCGGAAAGATTATAAGGGTCATTCACGGGTTTGTGTGGATTCTTATAAGCAACAATCTTATTGTTTACATAGTTCATAGGGTTGATGGAGATATCATCAGCCTTTCTTTGAATTGATTTCTTGAATGAATCAAGAGCGTTAAATACATCGGAAAGTGTGCCGTCAGAAGCAGCTTTCTGAATAACCACCTTATTAACTTCAAGCGAACCCTTATCACTTACTGTAAGCCCGTTGCGTTCGAGTTGTGGCTGGTAAGCCTTCATTATTCTTGAGAATTCTTTCTTTAACTTGGCGTTGCCCTCAAACTTATCGTTCTCTTTATCTGCGGCAATTGAAAAAAGCCTGTTATATCCTGAAACAAGTTCGCCAATACTTTCTGCTATCGAGTCAGTATCTTCCCTGAGACTTATGGATACAGGCTCTTCTGTAGTACTGTTGAAGTTTATTGCAAATGCTTTGTTAATTGTAATATCGTTGGATGCAGAAGTCCGTTCCTCTCCATTAATTGAAAATATTGCATTAGATGGATACTGTGATACTCTGTCTAAGCCAAATGCATTAATGAAGTTAGTATTGTTCTTCATTGTTGGTTCATCAAAGCCTTCTACGAAATCAGGATTATTGGTCTGGATATCGTTATTGGGACTGATGTTGAATATTGTCGGCTTAATGCCATTTATACCAGTCATGTCTGAAACTATTGAGAGAGCAGTGTTGCCGAGGCTGTCTTCATTGACGTTGGCTGCTAATCCGATGTTCGATCGGTTGATGAGTCTTGCCAGCTTATTCTGTATGTCAGAATTACTTTCTTCCTCATCTACCGTAAACTGGAATTCATAGGTCAGGTTATTGATGTTAAGGTCAAATGAATAATCACCTGGTTCCACAGCGCGATTGTTAGGCTGTAAGAAATTACCGGTGTTAATCTGGCTGGTTGCCAGCTGCTTTACATCAATTTCAAAGCTTGAACTGTCAGGTGAAGTGCTGTCGCCTATGTATTCTGCGGTTACACTTTGTGGGTTGCTGGATACTGCTGATTTCTTAAATACCATGCCGTGACCGTTGCTTCCTGAAAGCTCATTGGCAATGTTACTTAATTCTCTGGCATTCTCTTTAAGGTCGATTGCATATTTCTGCGCAGCCTCTGACATATCTGTCTTATATGTAGGAGTCTGACTGTTAGATTTCAGAACTCTGCCATATGTATTCTTTAATTGTGCTTTAGTGTGTGTATCGTACTTTGAGTTAGTCTTATGTCCATACTGGGCAAGATAATAGCTGTACACGCTGCTGATCATAACAGTCACCTCCTTGTCTGTAATAATCGGTAGAAAATGTAAGGAAATCCATTTCCTTATATATATCGTATGTTTTTGTACAAATATTATAATATGAAGTTCATTTTTTGTCACTATATTTTCTTTAAAAAAGTTGTTGACGAGTTGGAATGTACTGTGCTATATTAGAACGGCTATGGAAGCGGTCTTTTTTGC
>ULTV01052306.1_pt1 | contig 12269 bp, 10 predicted proteins | sample 1957931 | NCBI WGS metagenome assembly ULTV01 (sample SAMEA4835743, study PRJEB28245) | human gut metagenome | biome: gut microbiome; material: fecal sample | place: Denmark | collected 2008
GTGTAGTAACCGGTTTTCGCATCGACGCAGGACGCGGAATGCGTGTGCACTTTCGCCGGGTCGGGATAGAGCTTGCATTTCAGGTCGCCGCGCACCATCTCGTAGCAGGAATCATCATGCGTGTGTGCGCCTTCGCCCTCAAACAGACCGCAAGTCGGTTCTTCCGTTGTCGGATAGCAGGCATCCGTGTGGTGATGTGCGCCCTCGCCTTCCGTCAGGCCGCAGGTGTACGTCCGGGTCACTTCGTAGCAGCTGTCATCATGGACATGCGGCATGTCGGAGTTCGTCGCAACCTCCTCGGTGCAAATCAGCGTGCGTGTTTCCGTCACGCAATCCGCCGTATGCTGGTGGCCTTCGCTCTCAAACAGACCGCAAGTCGGTTCTTTCGCCCGATAGCACGCATCCGTGTGGATGTGCCCCTCGCTTTCCGGCAGCGTGCAGGTCAGCTGCTTCTCCCAGTTGTAGCAGGCATCCGTGTGCTTGTGCATCGGATGCTCCTCCAGCGTGCAGATAAGAACGCCGTTGCTGTCGTAGCACTTCTCGTCATGCTCGTGGATGTAGCCATCCCAGTAGCCGCAGCTGAGTTCACCCTGCGCATTATAGCAATCGGAGGAATGGTGGTGCGGCTCAAAGCTGCAGCGCATAATATCGGTAAAGACTGTCTCCGCCTCGCGCTCGGAAATCAGGCAGGTCAGCTCATCCACATAGCAGTCCGCCGTGTGAGTATGCTCCTCCAGCCCGCAGTACGTTTCCGCCGCCATCGTCAGACCCGGCATCATCAGCACATAAGACGTGCAGATGGCGACAACGAGTGCCAGCGCCGTGACCGTCTTGAGCAGACGCATCCGGTGCTTCCGCTGCGCAACGTATCTTTCTGCTAATTCCATGAGTTTGCGGTTCATGTCAGCATCCTCCGATTCTGGAACCTGTGTTCCTCTTCTTGTTGTATTGCACTTACGTTATTGTAGGAATCCAAAGCGGTTCAGCGGCCAAATGCGAAGCGTTACGCGCCCCATAATCTGCTCTTCGGACACCGGACCGACCAGTGTGCTTCGGCTGTCGCGCGAGGTGGAGCGGTGATCACCCAGAACAAAATACCGCCCGTCCGGCACTTGGTACGGCAGCGTGATGGAGCAGTCGCCCAGCGCGCGGTCGGTGATGTACGGCTCGTCAAGCAGTTCGCCATTGATGTAGACGTTGCCGCTTCCGTCGATGTTGACCCACTCGCCCGGCAGGCCGATAACGCGCTTAATCAGCACCTTGTTGTTGTAGTAAAAAGCGATAATATCGCCGCGCTGCGGATTTGACCCGCGCACGACCATTGTGATTTCGCCCTGCCCGACCACTGGCGTCATTGACGTGCCGGTAATTTGCAGGATGGGCATGACCATGGTTGCAATCAGCACCGCGACCGCCGCCACCACCAGCAACGTATAGAGCGTGCTGCGCAGGGCGCGGTTGTAGCTGTGCTTGCGCTTTTCATGCTTCAGTTCCGTTTCCAATTGTGCGGATGTGGGGTTCATTTCCCGCAGCAGGTGGGCGCGTTCCGCCGCTTCCTGCGTGTCGTTAAGCAATTGTTTGCCCGTTTTCTGCTGATTCTTGTCTTCTGACACCTGCGCGCCCTCCCTTCTGTCATGTTTCTTTACTGCTGATTGGCGGCTTTCTTTGCGCGCGCGAGGATTTCCTGCGCTTGGCTTTCTGCCGCGCTGATTTTCTCCTGGCAAAGCCGCTCGACGTTCTGCTGATACTGTTCTGCGGCCTTCTGCGCCGCCTCAAACACGCCGTTTAACTTCAGCGACGCCTCCGCGATCGAGCCGCACGTTTCCAGCTGCAGCTGCTGACTTTGCAGCGCCGCTTCTGCCGCATTCAGCCGCTGCTCCAGTGCTTCAAATTCCCGTGCCTGTTCCAGCAGCAGTTCCAGCAGCTCCGCGCGTCCCAGCTTCCGCAGTTCCTTCTCTGTCACAGTTCACGTCTCCTTCATGTGTAACTCATTTATCGTTTCTCGATATGTAATTCGCCAGATTTCCGGCAAATCACAGTTCGAGTTTTTACATAGTTTATTATACCATCAAATCTTCAACTGTCAAGACGGAAAAATAACATTTATTATGCTCATTTGGTGCATTTTTGTGTGTTTTGCCATACTTTCGTGCGGTAATTTTGTCATTTTCACCTGTTAACGGCTTGTTAGTTTCCTGAGTATTGTTATTTGCATGTTAAAACTATCGTAATGGGAATATTCTTTTGTCTGTTGCTTTCCTCGACTTTTCGGAATTTTCGTTCAGTGTACGCAAATCTTCGACCGGTTTTTCTTTGTTTCCACGCCATTCGTTCGTCTTTTTCAATGTAACATTCCAAACTTGGCAAACAGAAAACAGCAAAATATTGTTGATTCACAAAAAAAGCAGGAGCAACCCGCAAATCGTGCTGCTCCTGCCAAATATTCTGTTATCCATTCGGGTTTGCGCTGTCGTCATCCTGGCGATACTGATCTGTACGGCGACGATGGCGCGGCGCTTCCTCTGCCGATTTCGCCACCGGGCGCGCATACGGATTCTCCATCGTCGTCGTGCTCTTCGGCGCGGCAGTGGACGGGGTCTCCTGCGGCTTCGTCAGGGGCTGAATCGGCGTGCGATAACCGACTTGCGGTCGGTTCTGCATGTCCTGCGTCTGCGGAACGGGTGTCGCCGGGCGCACCTGCACAGGCGAAACGCCATTGCTCGTCTGCGGACGCTGCTGCGGGGTCGTGTACGCGCCTGTGCGCATCTGCTGCGGCTGACCTGCCTGACGCGCAACCGGACGATCCGCATTGCGCGCTGCCTGTGCGCGGCGCTGCGCCGCCTTCATCGCAACTTCACGCTGTTTCTTCTGGTATTGCATGAAGGCGAATCCGCCGCCGCCCAGCAGCAGCACGACCGCAATCACGATGAAGATAACCAGCCCGCTGTTGCCGCTCTCGTTCGTCACGGGGTACGTCGTGGCTGCGGTGGGCAGCGGTTCGAGCGTCGGTGTGGACGAAGCGGAAGGCGTCGGCGTGGCGGTTTCCTGCGCGGTGGCAGTTGTGGGCGAAGTCAGCGGGCCGGGCGTTGAAAAGCCTTGCCACGGCACATAGCTGACCGTTGCGCCGCTGCCCTTCCAGTCGTTGATGGTCTTGTCTTCTTCCGGAATCAGACCGCTGGTCGGTTTTGCAGTGGCATTCCCTGTCGTGTTGTTCTGGATGCCCTGAATGTACTCGCTGCTTTGCAGGAACTCTTCCAGCTCCTCCACTGTCATCCAATGGAAGTATTTTCCGTTGACGTAACCTTCTTGGTCATTGTAGCGGATATGATACCACGTTTCGCCGTCCGTTCCGGTCGTTGTGCCGAGGACAAAGCAGAACGCGTAGTTGTACAGCTTTCTGATACGGCTCGCGTTCATGCTGGGCTGCTGGCGGAAGTTGACCGAGGTCGTCGTAGTCACATAGCCGTAGCTGGAGTAGTTCGTTGGGTCGTAGGGCTGGGGCGTGGTGACAAGCGTGGGTGCGGGCGTGGCGTTCAGGTTGTTCAGGTACGCCTCGATTTCCGCCTGCGTCATGAAGCGGAGCATGTCATAGCGCACATAGCCCCACTGCCCATTATACTGCACGCGGTGCCACGGCATACTGCCCAGATAATCCTGCCCGGAGACGTAGACAACTTCGCCCTGCATCAGGTACGCCTCAATCGCGCTGAAGTCGCCCGCCATCTGCCGCAGCGGCACGTTGTTGCCCACGGCGTAGGCGTAGCCCATCTCCTGTGCGGGAACAGGCGTCAGGTACGGCGTGGGGCTGGGCGTGGGCGTGCTGCGGGACTGATTCCACTGCTGAATGTACACCTGCGCCTGCGCGTCGGTGACGTAGCGGAGGTTCGCGTCCGGCACATAACCAGACGTCCCTTCCAGCGTGGTCACAATGTCCCACGTTTCGCCCGCCGTGTTCAGCTGGCTATTCACATACACCAGCACGTTCGCCTGCAGCGTCGCCATAACGTAGTTGCCCGTGCCGATGCCGGTGCGCATTTCGGTTTCGCGCGTAGTGACGGCATATCCCTCATACGGCACAGTGGTCGGCGTCGGGGTCGGAGCCTCGGTCGGGGTCTGCGTCGGCGCGGCGGTCGCCACCTGACGATACCAGAAGGCAATATCCGCCGCATCCATGCTCAGCGTGCCGTCTTGGAAAACAGTCAGGGTGATTTGCTCGCTGCCGGGAATCAGCTCATATCCATCCCGCAAATTCGTCGGCATCGGGCGCAGGGTGTATGTGCCGGGGGCGAGCGTCATCGACTGCGCATTCGCCACCGGGCTGCCGTAGCTGTCCAGATACTGGATGATGATGTTCGCGTTTTGTGGCGCGGCGGTCGGGGTTGCCGTCGGCACTTCCGTTGGAATTTCGGTCGGAATTGCCGTCGGGGTCTCGGTCGGAATCGGCGTTGCCGTCGGCACAGGTGTTGCGCCGGTGGATGCGGCATACGCGTCGCTTTCCGCCTGCGTCATGATGTTCAGGAATTCGCTTTTGATGTAGCCGCTCTGTCCATCCACCATGACGACGCTCCACCGTTCGCCCTTGTCATTCAGCATTTCGTTGACGACGTAGACGTTCGAGCCATTCGCCAAGCGCTTGATGACCGTGTTGCTCTTGCTGGTCGAGGGCTCACTGCGGAACGCCACCTTATTGCCGTTGATGGTCGCGTAGCGGTTGACCGGCTGCCCGACGGGAATCGGTGCTTCGGTGGGCGCAGTGGTCGGCGTTTCGGTCGGGATCGGCGTATTCGTGGGCGCTTCGGTCACGGGAACATCCGTCGCAGCGCTTTGAACCGGGCGATAGTAGAACGCCAGCTCTTCCGCCGTCGCTTCGTCGCCGTTGATGGCAATGGTGCCGTCCGCGGAAATCGTCAGGTCGAACGACGTCCAGCTGCTTTCCAGCTCGTAGCCGGGAATGCTGTCATACGCGGGCGTGACGTGGTACGTTCCCGGCATCAGCTCCGCCACGCTTGCGTCGGCAATCTCCTCGCCAAGCGTGTTGTAGTAGCGGATGGTGACGGTCACGAACTGCTGCGCGGGCGCGGGGGTATCGGTCGGCGCTTCGGTCACGGGAACGTCGGTCGCAGGCACGTCCGTTGCGGGCGCAGGCGTGTCCGTCGGCGCGTCCGTCGCGGGAATATCCGTCGGAGTCTGCACCGGATGATAGTAGAATCCGACCGCATCCGCCGGAATTTCTTCGCCATCCATGTACAGCGTGCCGTTCGCATCCACCGTCAGGTCAAACTGCGTCAGGGTACTGTCCAGCTCGTAACCGGGGATTTCGCGCTCCGGAATCATCGGATACGTCCCCGGCAGCAGTTCCTTCACCACCGGGTCGGCAATTTCCACGCCGCTCATGTCGAAGTAGTGAATCGCCACCGGCATCGTCTGCGGGGCGGGCGTGTCCGTCGGCGCGGGGGTATCGGTCGGCGCTTCGGTTGCGGGCGCTTCCGTCGTGGGAATATAATAGTAGAAATACACCTCGCTCGGCGTCGCGATACCGCCGGAAACGTTCACTTCCACCGTGCTTTCCGTGCCGGGCATCGGCACATAGCCGTCCGCCATGCCCTGCGGATTCGCCGTCACAAGGTGTCTCCCCTCGCCCAGCGTCAGCGTGTCGTCCATCGCAACAGGCTCACCCTCGGAGTTGAGGTAGTGCACGGGCACGTTCACTTCGGTCGGCTGCGGGTCGGCATAGAAGAAGGACACACTCGCCAAGTCGGTCGTACCGTCAGGACGCAGCGTGACCGTCTGCGGATTTTCGCTGATGAGGTCGTACCCGCCCACGCGGTCGCTGGCGGCATAGATGTAGTTCACGCCCTCGGTCAGCGGCTGCGACTGCTGGTCCAGCAGCGTGCCGTTCTCGTGATAGTAGAACACGTCGATGTTGGATGTTACCGGCTGCGGCGTGGCATAGTGGAACACAACGGGATTCACGCTCGCCGTGCCGCCGTTGTCCACCCACACATGCACCGTGTCCTCGCCGACAAGCTGATACCCAGCAGTCATCGCGCTATTGGCGGTGACATAGTTGTCGCCCTGATTCAGCGTCACATACTGCGTGTCCAGAATCGTGCCGTTGTCATCCAGCTGATACAGCACGGTCACTTCCGCCTGAATGACGGGCGGCTCGGTCGGGGCTTCGGTTGGTACTTCCGTCGGCGCTTCGGTCGGCTGCTCCGGCACGGCGTAGACAAAGCGCACCTCGCTCGGCGACGCATTGCCCATGCTGTCCACAAACACATCCACCACACCGGACGCAGGTTTGACAAGCAGATAATCCCACGGCACAACACTGGAATTGGCGTACACTTGGGTAGTCGCGTTCGTCAGGCAGCTTGCGTACTGGAAATCCAGCTGCTGGCCATCCTCCGTCACATAGTACACCGGCACGTTGACGCTCTCCTGCGCGGGCGTTTCAGGCATTCCCTGCGACGAGAGATACAACGGGAACATCCCTTCATAGACGCTGTTGCAGTAATAATCCACTTCATACGAATACATCGGGTCAAGGGCGGTCGCATCCTGCGTCCACATGATTTCCGACGCATAATCTTTCAAGTAGAAGGTATACGCCGGGTCAGACGATACAACCTGCACCTGAACCGTGCTGAAAAGGGCGGACGCATCCAGCGTCGCCCAATACGCATGTTCCGCGCTGTCAGGCACGGGGAACGCCTGCGTTGTCTGCTGCTGACCCTGCGAATCCGTCCAAATGACGGACACGACGACGTCCTCCCAGCGATCCAGCGCCAGCGCCGGAACCATCGCGGTTGTCATCAGCAGCGCCGCCACCATCAGCACAGACAGCAGACGGCCAAGACCTTTGACGCCGGATTTTCTCATGTTGGGTTTCCTCCTTGCTCCTGCCCTTTGCGGGCCTGATGCCATTCTATTATACCGCAGCGGCGCGGTTTGTCAATCTTCCGCACCCTGCCGCATTTTTCCTTGCGATTCGCAGGATTTTTTGCGTCTCTTGTCGAATCACTATGGCGAAAATCATCCTATTGTTTGAGGAGGACATTGACCATGATGGACGACAAGCAGCTGACGGAAGAGTATTTGGATGGGAAAGTCGTTTTCCCCGGCAAGATTATCCGCGTTGAGCATTGGCATGTGCGCCTGCCCAACGGCGAAACTGCCCTGCGCGAGGTGGCGTGCCATCCGGGCGCGGCGGGCATTGTCGCGCTGGATGATGACGGGAACGTGATTCTCGTCCGCCAGCATCGCATCGCCGTTGGCCGCTTGACGCTGGAAATTCCGGCAGGCAAGCTCGATGGGGTGGATGAAGACCCGTTCGTCTGCGCCCAGCGTGAGCTGAGCGAGGAAACCGGGCTGACCGCCGACCACTGGCGCAAGCTGACCGTGCTGGAGACGACCCCCGGCTTCTGCAACGAGCGCATCCACCTCTACTTGGCGACGGGGCTGCACGCTGGAAAGACGCATCCGGATGAGGATGAGTTCGTCTGCACACTGCGGATGCCGCTTTCTGACGCGGTGCAGAAGGTGATGGACGGCACGTTCCGCGACGGCAAGACCGCGCTGGCGCTCCTGATGGTACAGCAGCTGCTGTCCGCCCCCTGCAAACAATAAACGTGCGAAACGTGCGTTCTGTTCCATCCACGCTTATTGTAACAAATATTTCATCAAAATGCAATCGTGTGGACGGATTTTTGCGCGTTTTTTCGGGAAATTTCGCTGACGGAGGTGCTTTATGGCTGGAAAAAAGCAGCGTCATCCCCTGTATGTTCTCTTTCTGCTGCTGATGCTGCTCATGCTGGCGCTGGGTGTGTATCTGCTTGTCGTCGGCTGTCAGCAAGGGAATCCCCCTGTGCCGCTTGCGCCGTTTTCGCCGCAAATCATCGGAGGTTTCTTCCGCCATGTATGAAAAGCTGGGGCAATGGCTCTCCCACCGCAATCCGCCGAATGAGCCGATTCCCGCAGCGGATTACTTCGCGTCCCTGCCGCGCCTGACGACCGACCGGCTGCTCCTGCGTCCGCTGACGATGCGCGATGCGGCGGATATGTTCGCTTACTCCCGCGACCCCGAAGTCGCTCGGCATGTTCTCTGGGATGCGCACAAGTCGATGGCGGATACGCGCAGCTGCCTGCGCTACATCATCAGCCAGTACCACAGCGGCGCGCCGTCCAGTTGGGGCATCGTGCTGCGCGAAACGAACCGCGTCGTCGGCACGATTGGCTTCATGAGTTACAACGACGCGGACAGCGTGGTGGAACTCGGCTATTCGCTCGCCCGCTCCTGCTGGAACGGCGGACTGATGACCGAAGCGCTGGCAGCGGTGCTGCGCGAATGCTTCACCGTTCTGCGCCTCCACCGCGTCGAGGCGATGCACGAGTGCGACAACCCTGCCAGCGGGCGCGTGATGGAAAAATGCGGTATGCGCCACGAAGGGACACTGCGCGGCAAGGTGTTCAACAAGGGCAATTTCCACGACGTGGAACTGTGGGCGATGCTGCGGGAGGACTGGGACGCGCGCCATTGAGCGAGTTTCTTCCTACTTATATGCTGGAGGATACGCTAATGCAGTTTGACATGATTTCTGGGCTGCGGTGGATTCACTCGTCTCGTCCGACGAAGCGGCGGCGCGCGGAATAAGCGCATCAAAAAAGAGGGCTTCTGCCCCCTTGGAATTGGATTTATACTAATTCGATTCTAAAACATGACATCGAGCATAGCAGTCTTTTCGTTCCGGCAAAGCTGAGTGAAGCGAGGCGTACTGGAGGTACGCGCGAGCGGAACGAAGCAAAGCCGGGGCGGAAAAGATGCTGTGCGAATGACATGCTTTAGATGAGAATTAGTATTACTTCGTCAGTGCGTCCATCCGCCGCTTGAGTACCTCCGGGCGCGCGACGGAGTAACCGAAGAAGCCCAGCACATCCGCCGCCTTCTGGTATGTGCCATGCGTGTACGTCACCAGCCCCGCCTTTTCCAGATGCAGCGAACCGTCCGCCGCGAACAGGTCGTCCCGCACCTGCACACCGACGATTTTGCCCACGAACATCGTGTGGCTGCCCAGTTCGAGCTGCTGCACTACCTTGCACGCCAGATACGCCGGACATTCGGCAATCGCGGGGGCATAATCCATGTTCAGCGCGGGCATGGGCGTAAGGTGGCACTCCTGCCACTTGTCCACGTCGCGCCCCGACCGGACGCCGCAGAAATCCAGCGCCTTGCAATGGGCTTCATCCACCAGATTCACCACAAACTCGCCGCTCTTTGCAATCAGGTCATGGCTGAAGCGGTTGCCGCGCACCGAAATGGACATCATCGGCGGTTCGCTGTTGACCGTGCCGACCCACGCGACAGTAACGATATTGGGCTTGGCATCCGCTTCAGGCGCACGGCAGCTAACCATCACCGCCGGAACGGGCGCAAGCAGATTGCAGGGGTCAAAGGTGCGGAAATCAGCCATTTTTTCTTCCTCCATTTTTCAAGGAAATATGCTATGATTCCCTTGACATTCTTCTGAAATAGTGTACAATATCGACTTGCGCTTGTCAATACGCATTTCAGAAAGGATGTAATTTATGGCTGTCTTTTTGCAGGTTATCACCCTGTTTCTGCTGATTTTCTGCGGCTTCTTCTCGGCGAAGGGGAAGCTCGTTGACGAAAACGGCATTTCCACGCTCAACAAAATCGTCCTCTACTTCGCCCTCCCCGCCCTGACGCTCTACGGCTTGCAGAAGGATGCCAGTCCGGAGCTGATTCATGACCTGATTCTCGTGTTCTTCATCAGCCTTGCCATCATGATTCTGAGCGGGCTGATTGCCTATTTCCTCTACCGCAGCGAGCCGAACGAGCGCCGCAGCGTGCTGACGAACCTGTCCATGCTGTCCAACAGCGCCTACATGGGCTACCCGGTCGTCATCGCGACGCTGGGCGAGGATATGCTGATTTACGCCGTTGTGTTCGTCGGCGCATTCAACCTGATGTGCTGGACGTTCGGCTCGTTCTTCTTCGGCGGCATCAGCGCGATTCAGCCCAAGAAGCTGCTGACAAACCCGTCGCTGATTGCGGTGCTTGTTGGTCTTGTGCTGTTCCTGACGGGCTGGCGGCTGCCGGGTTTCATCAACGACGCGCTGTCGATGATGGGCAATGTGACGACGCCGCTTGCTATGTTCGTCATCGGGGCGCGGCTGATTGATCTTCGCTTCGCACACCTGCAGGACTGGAAGCTGCTGCTGGCGTGCGCGCTGCGGCTGATTATCTTCCCGGCGGCGGTGCTGCTGCTGCGCTTCACGGGTCTGCCCGCGGCGGTGGTGAGCGTGCTGTACATTTGCACCGCCATGCCCTGCGCGGCGACGACGGCCATGCAGAGTGAAATGTACCACTGCGACAATTCGCTGGCATCGCGCGGGGTGGCGCTGTCCACGGCGTTCTCGATTTTGACGCTGCCGCTGATGCTGCTGCTGGCGTAAGCAGGGATTTCGCGCCTGCAGGCGCGAGGAGGGGTTCCGATCACCCCTCCACCCTTCGGTTTCCGCTCCCATCGTTGATTGTTTCCGAAGCTGTTTTGATGATGTCCCCCCCGACAAAGGAGGTTTCCGCCATGCGCAAAAACTGGCTCTTTCCCGGCGACAACGACGAACCCTATGTCTCCCAGCGGGCGGGCGCGTATCAGCCGCAGAGCGAGAAGCGGCGGTGGACAAAGCGGCTGGTGATTCTGGCGCTGATTCTGTGCGTGCTGTACCCGTTTGTCGAGCCGTACACCTTGCGGACGACGCAGACCGCCATCACCTGCGAGGATTTGCCTGCGAGCATTGGGCAGCTGCGCATCGTCTACGTCTCCGACATCCACTACGGGACACAGATGTTTTCGGACGCGCGGCTATCGTCGCTCATCAACCGCATCAATGCGCTGAATGCGGACATTGTGCTGCTGGGCGGCGATTACGCGCGCGACAAGTGGTCAGCGGCGGCGTTTTTCGAGAATCTGCCGCGGCGCATTTCGAGCAACTACGGGGTGTACGCCGTCGTGGGCGAATGCGACCGCAGCCCGTTGGAGAAGGGCGAGGAGCCATCCACACTGCGGAACAAAATGTCCAAAGCGGGGGTGACGCTGCTGTGCAACGAAGTCGCGACCCTGCGCATCGGCACAAGCGACATCTACATTGCGGGCATCGACGACGTCAGCACAGAGATGGACGATGCGAAGAGCGTCGCGGCGCAAGTCAACTCGAAGGATTTCGTCATCTTTCTAGCGCACAACCCGTCGGCGATTTCGTCCTCGCTCCTCCTGACCGACCGCAACGGACGCGGGAACTGGTTTGATTTGGGGCTGTTCGGGCACACGCACGGCGGGCAGATTCCGTTTCTGGAAGAAGCGTTCAACTTCAACGGCGTACCGTCGCGCTACGAGAGCGGTCTTTTGCTGGAGAACCGTTCGTGGCTGCTGATTTCGCGTGGTGTCGGCACAACAGGACTTCCGGCGCGGTTATTCTGCCAGCCGGAAATTCACTTGATTACCGTGCAGTCGGGAACGTAAAGGATTTCGCCTCTGCAAGTGATTTCGTCCCTTGACCCTTTCGCGCGATTGAGTGGGTGACTTCTTCATGCTGTGTCCGCGTGTTTAGCCATGAAGCACCCGTGGTGCTTACAACACATTGCCCAATGTCAGCGCGTCGCGGTGATACAGATGCTCGGCGTGTTCCCCCAATTCGGCGCACGCCTCCAGACACAAGGGCAGTTCGCGCGACGAAATCCCTGCTTCGATTTTTTTCAGTGCCGTGGTCACTGCATCCACATCATCATGGTTGATGAGCGTTTGCAGCCACGGCACTTTTTGTTTCCACACGTTCCGGCATTTTTGCAGCGCAGCCTCCGCGCCCGCCCAATTCTCCGCTTCCGCGAGTGTCCGCAGTTCTTCAGCGCTCGCCACGTATTCCTCGGACAGCGCGCGCACCTCTTCCCCGCTCCACACGCCCAGCCCAATCGTCAGCGCAAGCAGAATCAGCGAAATCCACACCCCGGTCTTCATTCACCACACCACCTTCTGCGGCGGCAGCGCCTGATGCGTCTGCACCTGCGTCCGCCCCTTCCCCTGCGCCAGCAGCATTCCCTGTGTGTTCAGGCACAGCAGCAGCACGTCCTGCGCGCCCTCAAACCCCAGCGCGCGAATCTGCCCCATCAGCCAGCTGAGGCTCAACTGCCCGCGCTGCAAGTTTTCCGTCTGCACTTCGCCGTCCAAAATCAGCGGCAGCGGAAGCCCCTC
>ULTV01030210.1_pt1 | contig 12135 bp, 9 predicted proteins | sample 1957931 | NCBI WGS metagenome assembly ULTV01 (sample SAMEA4835743, study PRJEB28245) | human gut metagenome | biome: gut microbiome; material: fecal sample | place: Denmark | collected 2008
ACGATGGAACCCAGTTTGATTCTTCCTACGACCGCGGCGAACCGCTCGAGTTCATCTGCGGTGTGGGCCAGATGATCCGCGGCTTCGATGCAGCCGTTGCAGAGATGGAAGTCGGCGAAAAAGTCAACATCCATCTGATGCCGGAGGAGGCTTACGGAATGCCGGATCCGAACGCAATTTTCACCGTTGCGATCGCACAGCTTCCGGGAGCAGAGGAAGTAGAGGTCGGACAGCAGGTTTATCTGCAGAACCAGTACGGCCAGCCGTTCCCGGTAAAAGTTACCGCAAAAGACGAGACCAATATCACGTTTGATGCCAACCATGAGATGGCTGGAAAAGAGCTGAATTTTGAGATTGAGCTGGTTGAAGTGAAATAAAAAAATGCATAAAAAAGAGTGTCAGGACGAAGGAGCCAGGCACTCTTTTTTGATGCGCAGAAAAATCAACGATTCCCATTTCCGATTTCCGTTATTTTTTGTAAAAGTAAACAAAAAATGACCAAAATTCATTTTTTGCCATTTCAAATATTGACTAATAGTCATTTAAGTTGTAAGATGTGGTACTAGAAAAACAAGTTAAAAATGAATCAGAGGAGATGAATGAAAATGGTTAAAGTTGGCAAATGGATTGCCAAGCACAGGATTCTGATGCTGATCATTGGATTTCTGCTGATTATTCCGTCAGTCATCGGAATGGCAGCAACGAAAGTAAACTATGATCTGCTCAGCTATCTGCCGGAGCATCTGGAAACTGTAAAAGGACAGGACATTCTGGTAGATGAATACGGCATGGGTGCGTTCTCCATGGTTGTCGTGGAAAACATGGAAATGAAGGATGTACAGAAACTCGAAGAAAAATTCGAGCAGGTAAACCACGTAAAAGAAGTTTTATGGTATGACGATGTGGCAGACATCAGCGTGCCGGTTGAGATGATCCCGGAAAAACTCCGAAAAGCATTCTACAATGGGGATGCAACCATGATGCTCGTTCTGTTCGACAATACGACTTCTTCCGATGACTCCATGGAGGCAATCGAGGATCTTCGTAAAATTGCGAACGAGCAGTGCTTCATCGGCGGTATGACCGGTGTTGTTACCGATATCAAAAACGTAGCATTAAAAGAGCTGCCGGTTTACGTTGTCATCGCCGCAGTTTTGAGCCTCGTTGTCATCGAGCTGACATCGACTTCCTTCGTTGTTCCGATCCTGTTCCTGTTAAGTATCGGACTTGCAATCCTTTACAACCTGGGAAGCAACGTGTTTCTTGGTGAGACTTCCTACATCACAAAAGCGCTGACCGCCGTGCTGCAGCTTGGTGTTACGATGGACTACTCCATCTTCCTGCTGAACAGTTTCGAGGAGAATAAAAAGCGTTTCCCGGATGACAAAGAGCGTGCGATGGGCCATGCAATCGCCAACACGTTCAAATCCGTAGCCGGAAGCTCCGTTACCACCGTAGCCGGTTTCCTGGCACTGTGTGTTATGACCTTTGCCCTTGGCCGCGACCTTGGTATCGTTATGGCAAAAGGTGTTTTGATCGGCGTTGTCTGCTGTGTCACCGTCCTGCCGGCCATGGTTCTGGTATTTGACAAGGCAATTGAGAAAACGAGACACAAACCGCTGGTAAAGAGTCTGGATAAACCATCCGCTTTTATTACCAAACATTATAAGGCGTGGGTTGTGATCTTCCTGATCCTGCTGTTCCCGTCGATCTACGGAAACAATCATACCCAGATTTACTACAACATTGCGCGTTCTCTTCCGGCTACCCTGGACTGCAACGTGGCAAATGATGAGGTAAAAGCGCAGTTTGACGTAAGCAACATGCATATTGTGATGATGGATCGCGATATGGATTCCAAACAGAAAAAGAAAATGATGGAGGAGATCGGCAACGTAAAAGGTGTCAAATCGACCATCAGCATGAGTTCCCTGCTTGGACCGACGATTCCGGAATCCATGATCCCGGAAAATCTCCGAAGCATGTTGCAGAGCGATGAGTATGAGCTTGCATTTGTGAGCTCTGAATATGAGTCCGCAACAGATGAAGTAAACGAACAGGTCAAAGCGATTGACAAAATCGTAAAATCCTACGATAAAGATGGAATGGTCATCGGTGAAGCACCGTTGATGAAAGACCTGCAGGATGTTACCGATGCTGACCTTGTCAACGTAAACGTGCTTTCCATTGGTGCAATCTTTATCATCATTCTGCTGATCTTCAAATCGATTTCTCTGCCGATTATTCTGGTAGCAGTCATCGAGTTTGCAATTATGCTGAATATGGCAATCCCGTATTATCAGGGAACCAGCCTTCCATTCGTGGCCAGCATCGTAATCGGAGCGATTCAGCTCGGTGCAACCGTGGACTACGCGATCCTGATGACAACCCGTTATCAGAAAGAGCGCCAGAATGGAAAAGACAAAAAAGAAGCTATCAGTATTGCGCATAAGACCAGTATGCCGTCCATCATCAGCAGTGGCCTGAGTTTCTTTGCCGCAACCTTCGGTGTAGCCTGCTACTCTCAGGTTGAGATGATTGGTTCCATCTGTACCCTGCTTGCACGAGGCGCGATTATCAGTATGGTCGTTGTTATCCTGATCCTGCCGGCGATGTTTATGATCTTCGATAAACTGATCTGCAAGACGTCGATTGGATTTTTGAAAAAGAAAACGAAATAAAACCAATTGGGAGAGTCCCCTGTGTCAGAAATGTGTCTGATGCAGGGGACTTTTGCGTCCAGGAGATGAAAAACAAATAGAACAAATATTCGAAATAGCTATACTTTTGTTATAAAGTCTGGTATAATCAGAGAAGCTATAAGAGAGACCGCAGAAAGCGGACAGACGAACAGATTGGATCTGCAGACAGAGCATACAGAAGGAGATATATATGGATCATTTTGTATTACATTCCGAATATCAGCCGACCGGTGACCAGCCGCAGGCGATTGAGGAGCTGGTGAAAGGATTTCAGGAAGGAAATCAGTGTGAGACACTGCTCGGTGTTACGGGTTCCGGTAAAACATTTACGATGGCGAATGTGATCCAGAAGCTGAATAAACCGACGTTGATCATTGCGCATAATAAGACGTTGGCGGCGCAGCTGTATGGAGAATTTAAAGAATTTTTTCCGGAAAACGCAGTGGAATATTTTGTCTCCTACTACGACTACTACCAGCCGGAGGCTTACGTGCCGTCTTCGGATACGTATATTGCGAAGGACTCTGCGCGGAACGATGAGATTGATAAGCTGCGGCTTTCCGCGACTTCTGCACTGAGTGAGCGGAACGATGTCATTGTGGTTTCCAGTGTTTCGTGTATCTATGGAATCGGAAGCCCGAAGGATTACATGGAGATGATTATTTCGCTCCGCCCGGGAATGGAAAAGGACCGGGACGATGTGATCCGACAGTTGATTGATATTCAGTATGACCGGAATGATATGGATTTCCACCGCGGTACGTTCCGCGTGCGCGGTGATGTATTGGAGATTTTTCCGGCGGAGGAGACGGACAAGGCGGTGCGCGTCGAGTTCTTCGGGGATGAGATTGACCGTCTGGTGCAGATCGATACGCTGACGGGTGAAATCTTATGTGAACTGAACCACATCGCAATCTTTCCTGCCTCCCACTACGTTGTGCCGATGGACACGATCCTGAAAGCAACAGGCGAGATTGAAAAGGATATGGAAGAGCAGGTGAAGTTCTTCAAGCACGAGGGAAAACTGATCGAGGCCCAGCGCATCGAGGAGCGGACCAATTTCGATATTGAGATGCTCAAAGAAACCGGCATCTGTTCCGGCATCGAAAACTATTCGCGTTACCTCTCCGGATTAAAGCCAGGCGAGCCGCCCTACACACTGATGGACTATTTCGGAGATGATTTCCTCATCATTGTGGATGAGTCGCATAAGACTGTTCCGCAGATCCGCAGCATGTATGCCGGCGACCAGTCGCGGAAATCGACGCTGGTGGACTATGGATTCCGTTTGCCGTCCGCAAAAGACAACCGCCCGTTGAACTTCGGCGAGTTCGAGGACCGGATCGATCAGATCCTCTTCGTATCTGCCACGCCGGGCGACTACGAGGCAGACCACGAGCTGCTGCGCGCCGAACAGATCATCCGCCCGACCGGCCTTCTCGACCCGGATGTCGAGGTACGCCCGGTGGAGGGACAGATCGACGATCTGATTTCGGAAGTAAAGAAAGAAACTGAAAAACACAACAAAGTTCTCGTGACGACGCTGACGAAGCGTATGGCAGAGGATCTGACCGACTATATGAAAGAGGCCGGCATCCGCGTGCGTTACCTGCACTCCGATATCGACACCCTGGAACGGACCGAGATCATCCGTGATATGCGTCTCGATGTCTTCGATGTGCTCGTCGGCATCAACCTTCTGCGTGAGGGTCTCGACATCCCGGAAATCACACTCGTGGCGATCCTGGATGCCGATAAAGAAGGTTTTCTGCGTTCCGAAACCTCCCTGATCCAGACCATCGGCCGTGCCGCGCGAAACAGCGAGGGCCATGTTATCATGTACGCCGATGTGATGACCGATTCCATGCGCCTCGCGATCGACGAGACGAAGCGCCGCCGTGCCCTGCAGGAAGCCTACAACAAAGAACACGGCATCACTCCGACCACCATCAAAAAAGCCGTCCGCGATCTCATCAGCATTTCGAAAGAAGTGGCAAAGACAGAAGAAAAGATGGAAAAAGACCCGGAGTCCATGAGCCGCGAAGAACTGGAAAAACTGATCGGCCAGGTACAGAAACAGATGAAAGCCGCTGCCGCCGAACTCAACTTCGAAATGGCCGCCGAGCTGCGTGACAAAATGATCACACTGAAGAAGAGCCTGGATGACATGGAAGAATAAAAAATCAGAAATAAAAAAGAAGAAAAGAGCATGAAAAAAAGCGTGCCGGAAAAGCGACAGAAAACTTTCCGGCACGCTTTTTTTGCGTCCGATTTTGCTTCCTTCTTGTTCAGAATTGACGCAAAATAAGAATACCATTATAATATAAAATACGACCAAACGGTCGTATCAAAACGCAAAACACAAAAATAAAAAAGACAACAATAAAAAAATTAATCGCCGAATTTTCTCTTTTTACTGGAGACACTCAGCAGATAGTCGACCGAGCAGTCATAGAACCGTGCAAGCCGGATCACATAGTCGATCGGGATGTCGCGGATTCCTTTTTCGTAGCGGGAATAGACGTCGCGGTTGCATTCGAGCAGGGCAGAAATCTCTTTGATGGTGAGATCCTGATCGATCCGCATATCTTCAATTCTCTGGTATTTCATACGTTGTACCATCCTTTCAGATTCAAACCCATACTACCAAACGGTTGGATGGACAAAGTTAAATCAGATCATATGGTCGCAAATTGGAGAATAGGGCGGGAGAGAGAAACGGCGGGTGAAGACAGCCTGTGCAGAAAACAGAAAAATATGTACGGCAGAAATGGGGGAACGAATGGGAAAAGCAGAAAGAATAGAAATAGAAGATTTTGTCCAGAATATAGTGGAACGGATGGAGACGCCGGAAGCGTTTGAAAAAATGATCAGCCGGGAGGAAGAATGCGAAGCGCAGGGGCAGGAGAGCCGTCTGAGGGATGTGCTGAAGAAAGAATGGCCGGTGGACGAAAAGGGAGAGCGCATCTATCAGATCACTAATATATATGAAGAAAAAGCAGAAGAACTCCTCATTGTAGAACTGTATACCGGCATCCACCTGGAAAACGGAGTCCCGTGCGGGCATTTTACGCTGTATCTCTGCGGGGAGCCGGACGGATGGAAACTCAGCGAAACGCGGATGATGGAATATCTGCAGAATCTGTAAACGAAAAAGCAAAACAGGGAGGACAGGGAAAAGAAAAACTGTCCTCCTGCTTTTGCTGCGGCGGAGACACCGGAAAGTCAGGATCCATACGGCCGCTTCTCATCGCTGATGCCGACCAGATAATCCAGACTGACCTGATACAGCTCCGCCAGACGGATGGCAATGGAGATCGGCAGTTGCCGGACGCCTTTTTCATATCGGGTATACACATCGCGGTTGCAGCCGAGATAGTCGGCAACCTGGCGGATCGTCAGATCGTGGTCCGTGCGCAGATCCTCCAGTCTCTGATATTTCATGATTCATCACCTCTGAGAAAATGCTACTAAATGGTCGTATTAAAATGGCAGAATCCTACCATACGGCTATAGCGCCTTTGAAACAGTAGAATGCAATAAAAAAGAAAAGTCAGATTCCTTTTCAGAAAGAAAACGGTTTATACTTTTTTCACAATTTCTTCATAGAAAAACCGGGAAAAGGTGTTGACAAACAAAAGGCAGAGTGCTATCTTAAGAGCATAGATGTTAGCACTCCACTGAAACGAGTGCTAACAGGACTATACAACAGGAAGGAGCTTATCTTAGTGGATACAGAATTGGATGAAAGAAAAAGAAAAATATTAAAAGCGATCATCCAGACGTATCTGGAAACGGGCGAGCCGGTCGGCTCAAGAACGATTTCCAAATACACGGATTTGAATTTAAGCTCCGCCACAATCCGGAATGAAATGTCCGATCTGGAAGAGATGGGTTACATCTTACAGCCCCACACTTCCGCAGGACGCATTCCTTCCGATAAAGGCTACCGCCTCTATGTAGATGAGCTGATGCGGGAAAAAGAACAGGAAGTTGCAGACATCAAAAACATGGTCATTGAAAAAACAGACCGAATGGAAAAAGTTCTGCAGCAGGTTGTCAAAGTCCTCGCTTCATCTACCAACTATGCAACGTTGATTACAGGACCGGAATATCACAGAAATAAAGTGAAATTCATCCAGCTCTCAAAAGTCAATGAAGAGCAGCTCCTGGCCGTCATCGTCGTAGAAGGCAACCTGGTGAAAAACCAGATGATTGACCTCGACGAGACCATCAACGATGAACAGATATTAAAGCTGAACCTGCTTCTGAACACACAGCTCAATGGCCTGACCATTGAAGAAATCAATCTTGGCATGATCAAGAAGATGAAAGAGCAGGCAGGCATCCACTCCGGCATCATCAGCAAAGTGGTCGATACCGTAGCGGAAGCCATCGCAGTCAGCGAAGAAGATGTGCCGGTGTACACCAGCGGCGCAACCAACATTTTCAAGTACCCTGAGCTTTCCGACAGCAGCAAAGCCAGCCAGCTGATCTCCACATTCGAGGAACGGCAGAAACTGGTCGATATGATCAAAGGAGCTGCCGAGGAGCAGGACGGAGAGGAAAATACCGGTATTCAGGTATACATCGGAAATGAATCTTCGATGGAACCCTTACGGGACTGCAGCGTGGTCACCACCACATACGATATGGGAAACGGTATGCGCGGAACAATCGGTATCGTGGGACCAAAGCGGATGGATTACGAAAATGTGGTAGATAACCTGAAAACATTAAAAGTTCAACTGGACGCCGTCTTCAAAAAGCCGGACACAGGTGAGTAGAAAGGTGGAATGATCAGTGAGCGAAGAAAATAGAAAGAAAGAGGAAACCATGGAAGAACCTACACGCGAGATGGAAAAAGAAACCGGAGCAGAGACCGATCTGCCGGAAACCGAACCGGCTGCGGAGCAGGAAGAAGCAAAGAAAGCAGCAGAGGCAAAAGAAGCGGAAGCTGCAGAAGAAACTGCTGAGGATGGCAAAGAACGAAAGTTCTTCAAAAAGAAAAAAGATAAAAAAGATGAGAAAATCGAAGAGCTGACTGACCGCCTGACCCGTCAGATGGCAGAGTTCGATAACTTCCGCAAACGCACCGAAAAAGAAAAAGCAAATATGTATGCCATTGGAGCAAAAGACATCATCGAGAAGATTCTTCCGGTTGTTGACAGCTTCGAGCGCGGACTTGCAACGGTGGAAAACCCGGAGGAAGATCCGTTCGCAGACGGCATGAATAAAGTATACAAACAGTTTACCACAGCACTCGATGAACTCGGTGTAACCGTGATCGAGGCCGTTGGAAAGGAATTCGATCCGAACCTGCACAACGCAGTGATGCATGTGGAGGATGAGGAAGCCGGCGAGAACATCGTCGTAGAAGAGTTCCTGAAGGGCTACATGTACAAAGGTTCCGTAGTCCGTCACAGTATGGTCAAGGTGGCTAATTAAGCCTTGAAGATAAATAAATAGAAATTAAACCATTTTTTAGCATAATTCATTGAGGAGGAAACAACAATGGGCAAAATTATTGGTATTGACTTAGGAACAACAAACAGCTGTGTAGCCGTTATGGAAGGTGGAAAACCAACCGTTATCGCAAACGCAGAGGGTGAAAGAACAACTCCTTCTATCGTAGCATTCACAAAAACAGGTGACCGTCTGGTCGGCGAGCCGGCAAAACGTCAGGCTGTAACAAACGCAGACAGAACCATCCGTTCTATCAAACGTGAGATGGGTACTGACTATAAAGTAGACATCGAAGGAAAGAAATACTCTCCGCAGGAGATCTCCGCTATGATTCTTCAGAAACTGAAAGGTGATGCAGAGAACTACCTTGGTGAGAAAGTAACAGAAGCAGTTATCACAGTTCCGGCTTACTTCAATGACGCACAGCGTCAGGCAACCAAAGATGCCGGTAAAATCGCAGGTCTTGATGTAAAACGTATCATCAACGAGCCTACCGCAGCAGCTCTGGCATACGGACTGGACAACGAAAATGAGCAGAAGATCATGGTATACGACCTTGGCGGTGGTACTTTCGATGTTTCCATCATCGAGATCGGTGACGGCGTTATCGAAGTTCTTTCCACAGCAGGAAACAACCGTCTGGGCGGCGATGACTTCGACCAGAAAGTAACAGATTATATCCTTGCTGAGTTCAAGAAACAGGAAGGCGTAGATCTTTCCAATGATAAAATGGCTCTGCAGAGAATCAGAGAAGCAGCAGAGAAAGCAAAGAAAGAGCTTTCCAGCGCAACTACAACCAACATCAACCTGCCGTTCATCACTGCAACCGCAGATGGCCCGAAACATCTCGATATGAACCTGACAAAGGCTAAATTCGATGAGCTGACCCACGACCTGGTAGAGAAAACCGCAGAGCCGGTACAGAGAGCACTTTCTGATGCAGGCCTTCAGGCATCCGAGCTTTCCAAAGTCCTTCTGGTAGGCGGATCTACCCGTATCCCGGCTGTACAGGATAAAGTAAGACAGCTGACCGGACACGAGCCGAGCAAGAGCCTGAACCCGGATGAGTGCGTAGCACTTGGTGCTTCCGTACAGGGTGGTAAACTTGCAGGAGACGCCGGCGCAGGCGATATCCTTCTTCTGGATGTAACTCCGCTGTCTCTGTCCATCGAGACCATGGGAGGTATTGCAACTCGTCTGATCGAGCGTAACACCACAATCCCGACCAAGAAGAGCCAGATCTTCTCAACAGCAGCAGATAACCAGACAGCAGTAGATATCAACGTAGTACAGGGTGAGCGTCAGTTCGCGAAAGACAACAAATCCCTCGGCCAGTTCCGTCTGGATGGAATTCCGCCAGCAAGAAGAGGCGTTCCGCAGATCGAGGTTACCTTTGATATCGATGCCAACGGTATCGTAAATGTATCTGCAAAAGACCTGGGAACAGGAAAAGAGCAGCACATCACCATCACCGCAGGCTCTAACATGTCCGACAGCGAGATCGACAAAGCAGTCAAAGAAGCTGCTGAGTTCGAGGCTCAGGATAAGAAACGAAAAGAAGCAATCGACGCAAGAAACGATGCAGACTCCATGGTATTCCAGACCGAGAAAGCAATCGAGGAAGTCGGCGACAAGCTTGATGTAAACGACAAAACAGCAGTAGAAGCTGACCTGAACGCACTGAAAGATCTCATTGCAAAATGCAATCCGGAAGAGATGACCGATGCACAGGTAGCTGATCTGAAAGCAGCTCAGGAAAAACTGATGACAAGCGCTCAGAAACTGTTTGCAAAACTGTATGAGCAGCAGGGCGGAGCAGCAGGCGCTGGTGCTGGAACAGCAGGTGCAGGCCCGGATATGGGAAATGCCGGAGCAGCAGGCGGACAGGATGACGACGTTGTAGACGCTGACTACAAAGAGGTTTAACAAATCAGACCCGGTGAAATACCGACTGTGAGTTGAAACAATAAATAAGATACAGAAAGGGCCCTGTGAGGCTGGTATTTACGGGGGACGGATCCGATTCCGCCCCCTGTATTTATGTCGATGGACAGGACAGCCGTTTGCTTTTGCGGAAGTACTGGCATTGTCCTTTGACATGTGTTATAGTAAAATATGTTTGGGCATAAACAGATGCTGAAACAGTATTTTGCGAAACAGAAATGAAAAAGGTGAACATAAATGGCAGAAAAAAGAGATTATTACGAGGTCCTCGGCGTAGACCGCGGAGCGGACGATGCAACATTAAAAAAAGCATACCGTAAACTGGCCAAGAAATACCATCCGGATATGAACCCGGGCGACAAAGAGGCCGAGGCAAAATTTAAAGAGGCGACAGAAGCCTATGGCGTGCTGAGTGATCCGGACAAACGGCGTCAGTACGATCAGTTTGGCCACGCTGCATTTGAAAACGGCGGTGGCGGCGCAGGAGCCGGCGGATTCGGCGGCTTCGACTTTGGCGGCGGAGATATGGGTGATATCTTCGGCGATATTTTCGGCGACCTGTTCGGTGGCGGCGGAAGCAGAAGAAGAGCAAACAATGGACCGATGAAGGGAGCAAACCTCCGCGCTGTTGTCCACATTACGTTTGAGGAAGCTGTTTTCGGATGCCAGAAAGAGCTCGAGATCAACCTGAAGGATACCTGTACAACGTGCCACGGAACCGGCGCAAAACCAGGAACTTCACCGGAGACATGCTCCAAATGTAACGGAACTGGTCAGATTACGTACACACAGCAGACCATGTTCGGTTCTGTGAGAAACGTGACGACCTGTCCGGATTGTAACGGAACCGGAAAGATCATTCGCGATAAATGTACCGCATGCCACGGCACGGGCTATACATCCAGCAGAAAACGCATTCAGGTCAACATTCCGGCCGGAATCGACGATGGACAGAGCATCCGGATCCGTGAAAAAGGTGAGCCGGGTGTAAACGGCGGACCGAGAGGAGATCTGCTTGTCGAGGTTCAGGTAACCCGTCATCCGATCTTCCAAAGACAGGATATGAACATCTTCTCCACCGCACCGATTACATTTGCGCAGGCAGCGCTCGGCGGTGATGTGAAGATCAGCACCGTTGACGGAGACGTTCTCTACACTGTAAAACCGGGAACCCAGACCGATACGAAGATCCGTCTGAAGGGAAAAGGTGTTCCGTCCCTTCGCAACAGCAATGTGCGCGGTGATCACTACGTAACACTCGTAGTCCAGACTCCGACGAAACTGAATGAGAAAGCAAAAGAAGCCCTCCGCGCCTTCGACGAAGCCTGCGGAAACCGCCCGGCAGCAGAAGCAAAAGCAGCCGACGGCGAAACTGCAGAGCAGCCGAAGAAGAAAAAAGGCTTTATGGATAAAGTGAAAGAGGCCTTTGAGGACATCGATAAATAAAGAACGGCGGCAAGCCGGAAAAGAAAGAAGAATCTGTGGAAAAAGCAGGTTCTTCTTTCTTTTCTATGAAAGAACCATGAAAATTTGGTGAATTTATACACAGAATGGTCGGATTTTGATATAATGTGGAAAACTTAAGGGGAGAGAAAAGAAAGGAAACGGGGAAAATGAGATTTCGACCATGTATTGATATTCATAACGGAAAAGTAAAACAGATTGTCGGGGGATCGCTGAAAGATCAGGGAAATCAGGCGAGCGAGAATTTTGTCTCGGAGCAGGATGCGTCGTATTATGCGCAGCTGTACGAAGAGCAGGGTATTACGGGCGGCCATGTGATTCTGCTGAACAAGAAAGGTACCGAGTTTTACGAGGAGACGAAGCGCCAGGCATTGCTGGCACTCTCGACGTACCCGGGCGGCCTGCAGGTGGGAGGCGGCATTGATGCGGAGAATGCGTGCGAGTTTCTGACAGCGGGGGCAAGCCATGTGATTGTGACTTCGTATGTGTTCCGCGACGGCCATGTGTTCTATGAAAATCTGGACAAGCTGGTGACGACGGTAGGAAAGCAGCGGCTGAC
>ULTV01019889.1_pt1 | contig 12075 bp, 6 predicted proteins | sample 1957931 | NCBI WGS metagenome assembly ULTV01 (sample SAMEA4835743, study PRJEB28245) | human gut metagenome | biome: gut microbiome; material: fecal sample | place: Denmark | collected 2008
TCCATCGAGGTCGAGCAGGTCGTTGTTACGGCCCTGGGCATTAAACGTGCCGAGAAGGCGCTGTCGTACAACGTACAGCAGGTGGATGCTGATGCCGTCATCGCTAACAAGGATGTCAACTTCATCAACTCGCTCAACGGTAAAGTTGCCGGCGTGAACATCAACGCCTCGTCGGCCGGCATGGGCGGAGCCTCGAAGGTTGTCATGCGAGGCACGAAATCCATTTCACAGTCTTCGAATGCTCTTTATGTAATCGACGGCGTGCCGATGTTTACCAAGGCGATGGACGGCGGCACGGAGTTCGCGTCGCAGGGTACGACCGATCCCATCGCCGACATCAACCCCGAGGACATCGAGTCGATTTCGGTGCTGACAGGTGCCGCGGCCGCGGCATTGTATGGCTCGGACGCCGCCAACGGTGCCATCGTCGTCACGACTAAGAAGGGACAGGTCGGACAGCTCTCCGTCACCGCGACGGCCGGTGTTGAGATCATGAGCCCGCTGGTGCTGCCTGAGTTCCAGAACCGTTATGGCACGGGCAACCTTACTACGCCGATCAACGTGGCCAGTTACAGCTGGGGCAAGCGGCTCAACCGCGCCAACCGATACGGCTACGATCCCCGCGAAGACTATTTCCGTGCTGGCGTAGTCAATTCCGAGAGCGTTTCGCTTTCGACCGGAACGGAGAAGAATCAGACCTATTTCTCAGCCGCGGCCATCAATTCCGACGGTATCGTGCCCAACAACAGCTATGACCGCTACAACTTCACTTTCCGCAACACCACCTCTTTTCTGAACGACAAGATGAGACTGGACGTAGGAGCCAGTTACGTACTGCAGGAAGACTGCAACATGATCAATCAGGGAACCTACAACAACCCTCTGACGGGAGCCTACCTCTTCCCGCGCGGCGATGACTGGGCGGATATCGAAATGTACGAGCGCTACGATCCCATAGACAAGATTTCGAAACAGTACTGGCCGATGGGCGACGGCTCCATCACCATGCAGAACCCCTACTGGGCGAACTACCGCAACCTGCGCGAGAACCGTAAGGATCGTTACATGCTCAACGCGGCGCTGTCGTACGACATCCTCGACTGGCTGAATGTCTCGGGTCGCATCCGTCTCGACAACTCGCACAACACCTATACCGAAAAGATGTATGCGTCGTCGAACGTGCAGCTCACCGAGCAGTCTGCCAACGGCCTTTACGGCGTCACCAAGACGATGGATCGTCAGGTTTACGGCGACGCCCTGCTCAATATCAACAAAACGTTCGGTGACGACTGGTCGTTGCAGGCCAACATCGGCGCTTCGTTCTCGGATATGAAGAACGACGCTCTGAAGATCCGCGGTCCCATCGCCGACGGTACGTCGGGCGAGAAGCAGGGGCTGGCCAACGTTTTCAACATTCAGAACCTAAGCAACTCGACCAAGACCGTCCGCAAGCAGGAGGGCTGGCGCGAACAGACGCAGTCGATCTTCGCTTCGGCCGAGGTGGGCTACAAGGGCACCTACTACCTGACCCTCACGGGCCGCAACGACTGGCCGTCGCAGCTGGCGGGTCCGCATTCGAATGCCAAGTCGTTCTTCTATCCTTCGGTCGGACTTTCGGTCGTGTTGTCGCAGCTCATTCCTAACATGCCCGAAAATCTCTCCTATATCAAGTTGCGCGGTTCGTTCGCCTCGGTGGGCGTCGCCTTCGAACGCTACATTGCCAACCCGCTCTATTCGTGGAACGAAAGCGGCCTGTCGTGGAACACGCAGACGCAGTATCCCGCCTACCACCTCAAGCCCGAGCGCACCAAGTCGTTCGAGGTGGGGTTGACGATGCGCTTCCTCAAGCACTTTAACCTCGATTTCACCTACTACAATTCGCATACGTCGAACCAGACCTTCGACCCGCAGATCTCGGGCGGCACGGGTTTCTCCAAGATCATCATCCAGTCGGGTAATGTCCGCAACCAGGGTATCGAATTGGCATTGGGCTACCGGAATACCTGGCGCGACTTCACGTGGGATACCAACTACACCTTGTCGACCAACCAGAATAAAATCGTCTCACTGGCCAACAACGTTATCAACTACGCCACGGGTGAGCGCTTCTCGATCGACCGGCTCAATATGGGCGGTCTGGGCGACGCGCTGTTCCTGTTGCAGGAGGGGGGTACGCTGGGTGATCTCTACTCCCGCCGCGATTTGCGCTACGACGAGAACAACGCCATTTACATCGACGAGAACGGAAATGTGGCTACGGAGACGATTCAGGATGTAAAAAAATACGTCAAGCTGGGCAGCGTGCTGCCCGACGCCAACATGTCGTGGCGCAACGACTTCCGGTGGAAGAACCTGAACTTCGGTTTTATGGTTGCGGCCCGTTTGGGCGGCATCGTCTATTCGCGTACGCAGGCTATGCTCGACCAGTACGGCGTGTCAGAGGCTACGGCCGCGGCGCGCGATGCCGGAGGTGTGACGCTCAACGGCGGCGACGTGGTGGATGCCTACACCTGGTATTCGGCCATCGCGGGCGGCAATTCCATCCCGCAGTTCTACACCTATTCGGCTACGAACGTGCGCTTGCAGGAGGCTTCAATCGGCTACACGATTCCCCGCAAAGTGCTGCGCAACGTCTGCGAGATCACGGTTTCGATCGTGGGCCGCAACTTGTGGATGCTCTACAACAAGGCTCCGTTCGATCCGGAAAGCATCGCGACGACGGGCAACTACTATCAAGGTATCGACTACTTCATGATGCCGTCATTGCGCAACGTGGGATTCAATCTCCGTTTCAAATTCTAAAACAGCGACACGATGAAAGACAAAATGATAAAAGCGGCGCTCTCCTTCGCAGTCTTGTGCGGGTTGGGCGCATGCACCAAGAATTACCTCGACATCAACAGCAATCCCTATGAGGTGGACAAGGAGCAGATGGAGGCCAAGGACTACGCCATCGCCTCGGGACTCTCTGCCATGTTCGGTACCGTCGTCTCGACGGATGTCAATACGGCGCAGTTCACTGACTGTCTGCTAGGCAGTACGCAGGGCGGTTATTACGCTGATGCGAACAACGGCTGGACGAACACCATTTCCAAATACAACCCGACCGACAACTGGACGAACGTGTTCATGTACAGCGACAAAGTCATCCCGCAGCTGTACAGCAACATGTCGAACGTAGAGGGTATTTCGGAGGATCCGCTCGTTCTGGCCATCCTCAAGATTGTGAAGGTCTGCGTCCTGAACCGTGTGACGGACACCTATGGGCCGATTCCTTATTCCGAGATCGGAAGCACCGGTAAGATCCAGGTGGCCTACGATGACCAGCCCAAGGTCTATTCGCAGATGTTCGATGAATTGGACGAGGCGATCGCCCTGTTGGACGAGAACATCGACCGGAGTATCACGAGTACGACCGACCAGGTCTTCGACGGCACAGCCGTGAAATGGTGCCGTTTTGCCAACTCGATGAAGCTGCGGCTGGCCATGCGGGTGGTATACACCGATTTCGTAAGCTCGAAGGGCCTCTCTCCGCAGCAGTTGGGCGAACAGGCCGTGGCGCACTCTGTCGGTGTCATGCAGTCGAACGCAGACAATGCGCAGCTTTCGTCCCTGGCCTTCGGCAAGGACGGCAATCCGCTCTATACGGCATGCATGTACAACTCCCCAGCTGGGTCGGTGACGGGCGGCGATTCGCATGCTGCAGCTGACATCATCTGCTACATGAACGGTTATGAGGATCCACGCCGCGAGAAATATTTCAGCAAGGCGCAGTTCTCCGGGGACAACGCTCCTGAGTATGTGGGCATGCGTCGTGGTATCGCCATTCCAGCGCTCAGCACTGTGGGGCTGCTCTATTCAGGCGTCAACTTCGTAGACGGCATGGCTACTCCGTTGCAGTGGATGAATGCCGCCGAGGTGGCCTTCCTGAAGGCGGAAGCCGTCGGCGTGTTCGGCTGGAACATGGGTGGCAGCGCCAAGACCTTCTACGAGCAGGGCGTCCGCCTCTCGTTCGAACAGTGGGGTGTTGCGGGCGTCGACGAATACCTTGCCGGCACCACTCTTCCGGAATCCTACACCGACCCCAACGGCGGTGCAACCTCCTATTCTACACAGCTCTCCCAGCTGGGGGTGGCTTGGAACGACGGCGCCTCGAAGGAGGAGATGCAGGAGCGCATCATCATCCAGAAGTGGATCGCCAACTTCCATCTTGGCAACGAGGCGTGGGCTGATTTCCGCCGTACAGGCTTCCCGCACCTGATTCCGGCCATGGAGTCCGCCGTGGGCAATAACTCGCAGGGCATCCGGAACCTTACGCTCGGCGCCCGTCGCATGTCCTATCCTGCGGACGAGGCGACCAACAACCCGGAGAACTACGCCAAAGCCGTGGAGATGCTTGGTGGCTCCGACAACATGGCGACCCGCATGTGGTGGGACTGCAATCCGGCCGTCAAATAATCGCACACGCCGTTTAACCCATTAAAACGAAATTTGACATGAAGCGCATATTTATTCCGTTTTTCGCCACGGCGGCCCTACTGGCCTCGTGCAGCGACTGGACGGAAGTCGAACACAGAGATCTTTTGCCGCAGATGAATCAGAGCGATCCGGTTTTTCTGGCATCGCTCCGGGATTTCAAGGCCGGCGAACACTTGGTGACGATGATGATCGTCCGAGGAACCTCGACTGCTCCGAATCGGCAGAACCAGCATCCTATGTCTATGCCTGACAGTGTGGATTACCTGCTCATGACCGACGTCGATAACCTACATCCGGCGCTGATGGATGAGATTGCCGAGGTGCGCTCGAAGAAGGGCACCCGCACGCTCAACGTCGTGGACTACACGACGATCCGCAGTGCATGGGTCGCTATGAAGGAGGAATCTTCCGGTACGGAGCACGAGGGGGACTTTACGGAGGATAAGTTCGCTGAATACTGCAAGATCGAGACCGAAAAGCAGCTTGCGGCCTGCTCCCGGTATGGATTCGACGGCATCGTCGTCTCCTATCTGGGCGGTTACGACAGCAGTGTCGCCGCTCCGTTTGTGCTGGCGGCAGACACGTGGCGCCGCGACAATCCCGACAAGCTGCTCTTCTTCCGCGGATACCCCGCCTTTATCACGAGCATCGAGAACCAGACGATTCTTTCGGAGTGTGACTACGTCATCATCCTGACCGAGGGTGCCTCGTCGTCGGTGGCTATCTCCCGTATGGTGCGCGATCAGCTCGAAGAGGGCGTTCCGAGTGACCGGATCGTGCTAGAAGCCTCTGTGCCGTCGATCGCCGACGGCGGCAGCGACGCTCAAGTGGGCGCTTCGCTTCAGGTGGCCGCCCAGTGGGTGATGGATCCGAAAACCTCCCAGACTGTACAGTGCGATAAGCTGGGGCTCTGCGCATCGAACGCACAGGAAGACTATTTCAATACGCCAACCTACAAGAGAATCCGCGAGGCGCTCGGCATCCTGAACCCCGAGCCCGAAGAGGAGTCCGAAAACAATCCTGAAAATAAAAACGACGATGAAAAATAAATTAGGATTCGCATTGTGCCTGCTCTTGGCGGCTGTATTCACGGGCTGCAAGGAGGATGAGGAGGGCAAACACCACTTCAGCAATCAGGTGTTCATCTCCGCAACGTCGTTCACCGACGACGTGTTTATCAAACGGGACAACCTCGACGTGACCCGGGAAGAGAGTTGCGACGTCACCGTCGCCATGGCCCAGCCCCGGGAGCGCGACATCACGGTCACGTTCGCCGAGGCTCCCGGTCTGTTGGAGCACTACCGGATGTTCTACGACGATCCGACGGCCGAATTGCTCCCCGCCAACGGCGGCTATTACGATTTCGCGGATATTTCGACTGTCATCACGGCCGGGATGGTGGAGAGTGCGCCGCTCACCTTCGCCTTTACGAATTTGGATAATCTGCCCATCGAGGAGAAGCAGCGCTACGTGTTGCCCGTACGCATCGTGTCGGCCGACGGCATGAATATCCTCGAAAGCGCCCGGACGGTCTATTTCGTCTTCTCGAAGGCCGCGCTCATTAACGTCGTGGCCGAGATGGAAAATAATTGCGCCTGGCCTGAGTGGACGGCCGACACCGAGGCGGTGAAGGACATGGAGACCTTCACGCTCGAAGCGCTCGTCTACGCCAACTCGTTTGACCGCAAGATCTCGACGATCATGGGCATCGAGGATACGTTCCTCATCCGTCTGGGCGACGATGGCCGTCCTACCAACCAGTTGCAGGTGGCCTTCGCCAAGAAGGTTTCGGAGGAGGAGACCTCGCCTGCACGCGGGAAGATTCCGGTCGAGGCCGACAGTCGTTACGACCTCAAGCAGTTCGTTTGGCATCATATCGCCGTCACGTTCGACCGCGGCACTATCTGCGTCTATATCGACGGCAAGCTGAAGGATACGGCCAAGGCCTCAGTATCCGGTACCGACGGGCAGGCAGTGATCATTGACAAGATCAACTTCGCCATTCCGCATTCCGATGAGACGGACGGCAAGGAGCGCTGCTTCTGGATTGGTCACTCGTACCGCCTCCAGTCGGACGGCGACTTGTTCTACGAGCGTCGTTTCGACGGCATGATGGGCGAAGTGCGCCTCTGGAACAAGGCCTTGACGTCCGAAGAGATCGCTTCCGAGAACCATTTCTACAAGATCGATCCCGCATCGGACGGACTGGTGGCCTACTGGAAGTTCGACGACAATACGAAGGGTAAAATCGTCAAGGATTATACCGGCAACGGCTTCGATCTGAAGACCGAGCGCGAAGTGAATTGGCAGAGCGTCGCGCTCCCCGAAGAGTGAGAGATTTATTACCTGAGGAATCGTAATACCTTAACTTTAATTTAACCTTTTTAATTAACCTAATCAACCAAACATGAAAAGAAAGTCATTTCTGATGCTTTTGGCGGGTATGTTCGCCATTTCATCGGGGGCTCTCGTCGGCTGCAACGATGACGACGATGATGTGAACAAAAAGAATTCTTTGTCGGTAACGCCCTCGTCTGCTATTGAGTTCAAGGCCGGCGACAATCAGGACGTTGTGCTGACTGTCAAGACCGACGCCAAGTCGTGGGCATTCGAGAAGAACGGCGAATGGATCGTCGCCAAGCAGGACGGTGACAAACTAACCGTGAACGCCCAGGCCAACACCACGGAGTCCGTACGTCCGGGCCGCATCACGATTACAGCCGGTAACGCCGAACCCGTCAACATCAACGTAAACCAGAAGGGGCTTGAAGTAGGTGAAATCGTACTGAGCGTTTCGCCGTCGGATCCCATTGGGTTCGAGGCTACTGGCAATAAGGCCGTTGAGCTGACCGTTACGACCAATGCACCCGACTGGACGTTCTCCTACCCCGAGGAGTGGATGACGGCCGAGAAGCAGGGCGACAAGCTGACGGTCAACGCCAAGGACAATACGGGAGACGCCCGTGTAGGGCAGATCGTCGTGACGTCCAGCGAGGGTGAGAAGACCGCGAAGATCGCCGTATCGCAGAAGGCCGGCAGCGAGAATCCCGCCCCGGGCGAGGAGATCGTCGGTTCGCTCTCGACGGCCGATGATTTGAACATCCAGTTTGCTCACGATGCCGTGGAGCCCGTCAAGAAAACCCTGACCTTCACGCTGGAGAAGACCGCTACGGCTGAGACCAAGGTGAAGCTCGTCTTCGACGAACGCCATGTCGATGAGTACAACTTCGACCACGCTACTGAGTACGTCGTATTCCCCGAGAAACTCTGCACCATTGCGAACGACGGCGTGATAACCATCCCTGCCGGCGAAACCTCTGCGCAGATCGAGGTAACGCTCTCGCCGAGTGCTTCCGATCTGGAGTATGTTACCACCTACATGGTTCCCCTTCAGGCCGTAGCCCAGACGGAGGGTATCGTCGTCAAAGATGAGGCTGAATACGTCGACTTCCTAGTTTCGCGCATTGGTTCGAAGAAGATCCGCAACATCTGTTACTTCGAGGTGAACGACTGCAACCCGCTCAACGCCATCGAGTACATTCTGGAGGACGGTCAGCCGTTCTTCGATGCCGTCGTGCTCTTCGCTGGCAACATCAACTGGGATGCTTCGAAACAGAAGGTTTACATGAACGCCAACCCCAACGTGCAGGCGCTACTCGACAACTCGGAGGAGCTGCTCCAGCCGCTGCGTAAGAAAGGTATCAAGGTGTTGCTCGACATCCTGGGCAACCATGACCAGGCCGGCATCGCTGGTTTGAGCGACTGGGGCTGTGAGCAGTTCGGCAAGGAGCTGGCTCAAATCTGTCTCGACTATAAGCTCGATGGTATAGGTTTCGATGACGAGTATTCGAGCTACTCCGGATCCGGAAAATGGTTCGCAGGCCCCAGCTCCCAGCAGGCCGCCCGTCTCTGCTACGAGACCAAAAAGGCGATGAAGGAATTGTGCCCCTGGGAGACCTGGGTACACCTCTATTACTTGGGCTATATCCAGTCCTCGCTGCCTTCGGTATTCATCGACGGTGTGGTGCATAAGCCGTCTGAATTCATTGACAACGTCTGCGCCGACTACGGCGGTGCAGCAAGACCGGTAAACGGTATGGGACTGAGCGGATGTGCCGGTAATTCCATCCAGCTCAACTATGGCAACTCCATTTCGTCTGAGAGTGCCAAGGCACTGATGAATCAGGGTTACGGCTGGATCATGTGGTTCGCATTCGATCCTTCCGGAACCGGAACAGTCAGCAACAACCGTTCGCACTCGCTCAAGCAGTTCCGCAACGTGGCACAGGGCTGCTACGAGCAGAACGTACTCGATCCCAAAAACGTCTACAACAAGATCGGCGAGGGGCAGTACGATCCCGCACCGCACCCGATCAACTAACCTGAAAACGAATGACGAGGTCGTGCGTCCCGGCTTTGGCCGGGATGCCGCCGACCGTTCGGCCGGAACCGGACGAAGCCGTTGTCCGGTTCGCCGGCAATGAACAAATCCTTAAAACCTGAATGACAAGATATGAAAATTTCGAAAATATTTCTTTTTACAGCTGCTGCGCTCGCACTCTGCGGAGCTTGCGATGACAGCGACGACAAGGTGGATCCTTCGACTACCGAAGACAAGATTTCCATTTCGCCGACGGAAGGCGTCGTGGGGAGCAAGGGCGGCGATGTTTCGACCATGGTTACCAGCTCGGGCGAGTGGACGCTCGAAGGCGCCGAGAACGCTTATGTGACCCCTTCGGCCGCTAAGGGCAAGGACGGCGACATCGTGGCCTTCACGGTGAAGGCCAACGACAAGGAGGAAGACCAGGTCTTCACTTATACGTTCGCGTGCGGCAAGAAGACCGCTCCTTTCAAGATTACGCTTAAGAAAAAGGCCTCCGAGACCGAGGAGCAGCTCGAACTCTTCTATGCCGAGGAATCGAACATCATACCCCGCGAAGGCGGCAAGGTGACGGTGCTGGTTACCAGTTCGGGCGCGTGGACGCTCGAAGGCACGGCCGATTTTGTCCATCCTTCCTCAACCTCGGGCGAAGACGGCGCTGAAGTGGTCTTCGAGGTGGATCCCAACGAAACTGAGCAGGAGCGGAGCGCCGACTACGTCTTCAAGATGGGCAGCAAACAGGTCGAATTCCAGATCGTCGAGAAGGGCGAGGTGCCCGAGACCATCGAGATCACCTCGAAGGCGGAGATGCGTCTGGCCTATACGGCTGAGGAACGTCTGGCCGTAGAACTGTCGACGAATGTTAACTACCGCGATCTGACGGCCGAAATCGTATCGGAGGCCGAAGGCTGGCTGACCTATACGATCGCCCGTCCCACTGAGGGCGGCGCCGATACCGACGTTACGGCCTATTTCTCCATGGCTAAGAACGACGGCGAGACTCCGCGCGAGGCTACCGTGACGATCAAGGGCGTGAAGAACGGCGCAGCCGTGCTGAAGGTAACCCAGCTTCCCCAGTCGAAGATTGAGCCCGAGAAGCTGGCCTATTTCCTGGATGTGGAGGCTCAGACGCTCGATATTCCGGTAACGGCCAATGTCGAGTTCGACGTGACGGTGGGTGAGGGTGCCGACGGCTGGTTTACCTATAATAATGCCGACGATAGCGGCCTGCACTTCACAGTGGAGGCTCTGGTTGACGGATCTGCCCGCAGCTGCGAGGTCGTGCTCACCGAGAAGAACGCTCCCGACAATGCAGAGCCGCTGACGGTCAACATCAAGATTTCGCAGAAGTCCAAGGGACTGATTGAGTGCGTGGCCGACATGCGTCGCGCGCGCTGCTACTTCCCGTATCTGAAGAATGCCAATGCGCTCAACGGTCTGAAGAACGGAGCCATGGAGGCGCTGGTCAATATTCAGGATACGCGCGTAGCCGGTTCGTTGTCTACTATTATGGGTATCGAGGGGAAATTCCTCCTCCGTCTGGGCGACGTCGGTGTGCCCTGGAACCAGATTCAGCTGGCCATGAGCGGCGGAAACCGTACGGATGCCAAGCTGGAACTTTCCGAACTGGATCGCTGGTACCATGTCGCAGTAACGTGGGCCGATACCTTCGCTTATTTCTATGTTGACGGAGAACTTTTGTATCAGGCCGGTATCTCCAATTACTCCGGTTTCAATCTGGGTGTGGCATACGGAGGCAGTGAGAGCGACTGGAACCGTGCCTTCTGGATCGGTTACGCTTATAATGCCGACCGTTTCTTCCCCGGTTACATGGCCGAGGTGCGCGTATGGAACCGCACCTTGACCAAGGAGGAGATCAATGCCGAGAACCACTTCTACTCCGTTCCGGTGGATTCGGAGGGTTTGGTAGGTTACTGGAAGCTCAACGACGGTGCCGGTGCAATCGTCAAAGACTCGTCGCCGTCGGGCAACGACATGGTGGGCGAAATCAATGTCCGCTCTTCAAACGGCCAGCAGATTGGCGACGAGGGTATGAACTGGGTGGAGATGAGTCTGCCCTAATTTCGAGCGGATAAAATAAGCGTTGCCTGTCCGTCGGGAACGACGGTTCGTGTGTGGCAGCTGAATCCCATTCTGCTATGGGATTGAAAGAGCGTAACGACCCGATTTATCGAGTCGTTACATTCTTTATACAGTAGAGAAGACAACAGTCTATTTTCAGCCTATTGCGTTCAAATACCGCATTTCAAATAACCTAGCACGAGATACAAAAAAATTTCGAACAAGTCTCTTTGTTAAAAGGCAAGGCTGTATTTCGCGATTATCGCATTATATCAGAATAAATAATATTTAGTATAAACATATAAAAAAGTTGTTTATGTCGGAGCAAATCCATATGTTTATAATGCTTTAAGCATTCTTCTATTTGTGTATTATGCAATCTCTTAGCCATCTTAAACATTCTCCTTTGAAATGGGGTTCGTCATTGTACTTTGCGATGGGTTCGCCGTTTGTCGTTCTGCACATGGTCTCGGCAGTTCTGTACAAGGAGCTGGGGATCTCGGATGCTCAGATAGCGTTCTGGACGTCTCTGATCATGTGGCCTTGGACGATCAAGTTCCTGTGGAGCTGTTCCTGGAGTTGTACCGGACGAAGAAGTTCTGGGGCGTCGGGAGCCAGATGCTGAGCGGTGTTCTGTTCGGCGCAGCGGCCCTTTCGCTTCAGCTTCCGCTGTTCTTCGCGGTCAGTGTTGTTGTCTTTGCCGTTGTTGCCTTCAGCGGTGCTACGCACGACATCACGGCCGACGGGGTCTAAATGTCGGAGCTTCCGCCGGCGTCCCAGGCTAAATACATCGGCTGGCAGGGTGCGTTCTACAATTTTGCGAAACTGGTTGCCCCAGGCGGTCTGGTGTGGCTTGCGGGGTGGCTCTGCGACGGCTTCTCGGCCGTCGGCGCGTCTTCTTACGACGCCTCTGTTCGTTCGTGGACGGTCGTTCTGTTGCTCCTGTGCGCCGCGCTCGTCGCTTTGGGCCTTTACCATCTCCGTGCGCTTCCTTCAGGCGGCTCGGCTTCAGAAGGCCGCTCGCTGCAGGATGACCTTATCGGCCTGCGTGAGGTCATCGGCGCTTTTTTCACGAAGAGACACATCTGGTATTATATCGCCTTCATCATCCTGTACCGGTTGGGCGAGGGCTT
>ULTV01012448.1_pt1 | contig 12042 bp, 6 predicted proteins | sample 1957931 | NCBI WGS metagenome assembly ULTV01 (sample SAMEA4835743, study PRJEB28245) | human gut metagenome | biome: gut microbiome; material: fecal sample | place: Denmark | collected 2008
TCTGTAACTATCTGTAAATGTTATGATAAGGATAGAGTTTCAAATTCTGAGAAATGAAAGTAACAAAGGAAATAATCTCTCGGCTGCAGGAAGGAAATATGCTGGCGTTTCAGTCTGTATATGAATCGTATAGCGCTCATATCTATAATTTTATCTATTCCTTATTGTATAACAGGTTAGAGGCGGAGGACTTGACGCAGGAAGTCTTCGTTAGGATCTGGGAAAAGAGAGATTCACTGGATATAGATAAGAATTTTGATTCCTATATTTTCACGATTGCCCGTAATTTAGTGTATGACGAGTGGGATTCCCTTTTCCATGCGGAGCTATATATGAAATCCTTAGAAGCAGATTGGGATGAACGGGACACTTCAAAAGTCGAAGAAGATATTACGGTAAATTCGATAGGACAATATATTGATTCTCTTATCGATAAATTACCGGTATCCCGTCGGGAAATCTTTTGCTTAGTCGTAAAGAACACTTATCGACGAAGGAAATCGCACAACGTCTGTCTATCTCCGAAAGAACCGTTGAAGCCCAGATTTACCGCTCTCTTCAGTTTTTAAGGAAGTATTTGGCGGAAGAAGGGATCTTGCTTTGGCTCTTATCTTTTGTTGTTAATGAATATTAAATGCGAAAAAAAACGCTTTGCTTGTAAGTAGTCGCTTCGGGCAAAGAGTATATAATCATGTAAAGCGTATGGAAAAGAGTGAATATATCATATTGTTAGAACGTTTCTTGAAAGGAGAGACTACTCATGACGAGGAACGGATTCTGGTGGATTGGTTCAAGAGCGATGTCTCCCGGGATGAATTAAGGAACTATATCCAGCGGAAATGGGAAATTGCGTCTAACAGTTCTATTCCTACGGATTTGAAGGAGCGAATGTTCCGGAAAATACAAAGTCGTATTGAGAGCGTAGCGGTCGAGAAGAAGGAAGTTGGGCGTTTTTCTCTTCGGAATATCATGCGTTATGCGGCTATTGGTTTGTTGGTGATCTGCGCCGGTTTGGGAGGACATCTGCTGACAAGGTATTCACGGTCGGTTGGTGCGGAAAAAGACTATCTGGTCTTTGCTGCTAAAGGACAGAAAGCGAGCGTTGTCTTACCGGATGGTTCCAAGGTTTGGCTGAACTCAGACTCAGAAATCAAGTACACAAACCTATATGGAGATGGAGAACGCATCATATCCTTGGATGGAGAGGCTTATTTTGAGGTAGCGAAAGATAGTCTCAATCGTTTTGTCGTACAAGCGGGCGATTTAGCGGTAGAGGCGTTGGGCACTTCTTTTAATGTAAAGGCTTACGAAGAAGATAATCAAGCCGTGGTCACCTTGTTTCAAGGAAAAGTAAAAACGAGTGTCGGACGAGACGAGGCGTTCTTATTACCGGATCAAGCGGTTACTTACTTGAAAAACAAGGGGCAACTGAAAAAATCCACACTGAATGACGCATATAGGGCCTGTCTATGGCGGAATAATGAGTTGGCTTTTAATGATGAGGCTTTAAGCGAGATCGCCGTATTGTTAAACCGGATGTATAATATCCAAGTAGTATTTAAGAGTGAGAAGGTTAAAGCATTACGATTCACGGGAGTGATAACCAATAATAGCTTGGATAATATTATCGAACTAATCAGTTTGACATCGCCTATTATATATACATCAAAAGGAGATACTATTATTATTGATGAAAAAAAGTAATGCCTATGACGAAGGACTTGAGATAACAAATGTCGGGCTTATATAGCTAAATCAATCGTTAACTTTTGATATGTTTTTGTGAATAGTCCACTCTGCGAAAAAGAGTGGAAGCGTATCATATTGTGTAAATTATACTATTAAAAACACGTGGAAAATGCGTAAAATTAAACAAACGGTACGAACAATCTTATTGTGTGGCTTCCTATTTGCTTATACGGACGCCACTTTTGCGCAGATAACTTTATCTGTGAAACAACAACCTGTTCGTGAAGTTATTAAAGAGATCGAAAGGATCAGTGATTATCGTTTCTTTTATAATGAAAACTCGATTCCGATGGAGAAACGGGTTACGGTAAACGTAAAAGATAGCGATATCGAGAATGTACTTAATTTGATCGCCGATCAGATGGGTATATCGTATGTTATTAAAAACAACCAAATCGCCCTATCCGCTGAAAAGCGAGTGAATGTAGCCCAGCAAACAAGGAAAGTGCAGGGGACGGTGGTAGATGATCTAGGGGTGCCAGTTATCGGAGCGAACGTATCCGTAAAGGGTACCACCAACGGTACGATTACGGATATGGATGGTAATTTCTTGTTGGAAGTGCCTAACAATGCCATTCTGGAAATTACTTATATTGGCTATCGCCCTCAAGAGATCGCTATAAAAGGGCAGACTCGAGTCGATATTAAATTAGCGGAAGATACTCAAAAATTGGATGAGGTCGTAGTGGTCGGTTATGGTACGCAAAAGAAAGCGACCTTAACCGGAGCTGTCGCCTCCTTGAAGGGCGAGGAACTGGCAAAGGTTAGCCAACCGAATATGAAGGCAAACTTGATCGGTAAGATCCCGGGTGTACGCTATCAAGAGTCTACGGGTGAGCCAGGTGTCGATAGCTCGGATCGATTTAATATCCGTGGTTTTGGAGAGCCGTTAGTTATTGTGGATGGAGTGGAACGTCCGTTTACCCAGATCGATCCGAATGAGATCGCTTCTATGAACGTCTTGAAAGATGCCTCCGCCGCTGTGTACGGTTTCAAAGGTGTGAATGGTGTCATCATTATTGAGACGAAAAAAGGTGAGATGAGCCGCCCTAAAATTAACTATAGCTATTCTATCGGTTTGCAATCTCCGGTAAAGAACCTTGAGATGATGAATGCGTATGAATATGCCTATTACCGTAATCAAGCGTTGATGAACGCCGGACAATCCAAGCGTTTTACGGATGAAGAGGTCGAGAAATACCGTACAGGTTCGGACCCAATCAATTATCCGTCCACCGACTGGTATGCGGAAACGGTCCGCAAGGTTGCCCCGAAACAACAGCATAACTTGAATATCAATGGAGGTTCTGAGAAGATCCGCTATTTCTTCTCGTTAGGATATTTGGATCAAGAGAGTATCTTAAAATCTACCCAAGAGTTTAAGCGCTATAATTTCCGCTCAAATATTACGGCTGAGATCACCAGTAAATTGAACGCTGAAGTGGGCCTAGGCGGTCATATCGATGATTATAAATATCCGTATTGGACGGGCGATGAAGGTATCGAGTTATTTACAGCGATTAAGTCGAACGCTCCGAATGTCCCTGTCTATGCCAATAATAATAAAAACTACTACTATAATTCGGACAATAATGAATTGAACCCGGTAGCCATGCTCGATCGTGACGCTACAGGCTTCAAGGATAAGCGCAATGTCGAGTTTAACGGTCAATTAGCCTTGAATTATGAGATCTTTAAAGGACTAAAAGCCCGTGCTTTCTTCGCCTATGATTATACCAACTTGGCTCAGAAAGAGATGAAGACGGCCTGTACGTTCTATACCTACGATTCGGTTCAAGATACGTATAACCCGATAACGAAGGTCGCGAAGGGAGAGTTGATGGAGAAAACTCAACCTTATTATAAGACTACCCAGCAATACTCATTGAACTACAAGAATACATTCAATGATTTGCACGATGTGGAAGCTCTGGCTTTATGGGAGTGGAAAGAGACGAATACGAACTGGTTCATGGCTAGACGTTATTATTCGACAACATCGGCTATACCTGAGCTAGATAGAGGTGACGTGGATAATATGTATAATGAAGGAAACTCTGCGGTCTATAAATATGGCGGTTTAGTAGGCCGCTTGAATTATGTCTATGCGGGTAAATATATGGCTGAGTTCAGTTTTCGTTATGATGGCTCTTATAAGACGGCTCCGGATAAACGTTGGGGATTTTTCCCTGCCGTATCTGCTGGCTGGCGTATTTCTGAAGAGCAATTTATGAAAGACTTGGTACCTCAGATGGATAATTTGAAACTACGTGCCTCATGGGGAAGCATTGGTAATGATAGCCAACTAAACGCTAGTCAGTTCGTCAGTGGATGGCAATTTGAGGATCGATTTATATTGGGAGGCGCAGGAAACTCTTCGGCTTCGATTACGAATGGTATGAAAGAAGCGAATTTGGCGAATCCGAATATTACTTGGTATAAGGTAATGACTACGAATGTTGGTTTGGATGGCTCTTTCTGGGGCGGTAAGCTTAGTTTTGAGTTCGATTACTTTTATCGCAAGACGACAGGATATCCGGCGACACGTAACACTTCTTTACCAACTACCTCTGGTATCCCTTTGCCGCAAGAGAATTTGAATAGTAGTGATAACCGTGGTTTTGAATTGTCTTTAGGTACTGTCCAACGGATCGGGAACGTGAATTTACAGATCAAAGGAAATGTGGCTTATGCTCGTGAAAAGGATTTGTATAAGGAGCAGGCATTACCACTGAATCAATATAAGAATTGGAGAGACAATGGCGCATATCGTTGGAAAAATGTTACTTGGGGGTATGAACATATCGGTCAGTTCCAGTCTTATGATGAGATCTATAATTCACCGATCCAAGATGGTAAAGGTAATTCATCGTTACGTCCAGGTGATATTAAATATAAGGATCTGAATGGAGATGGCTTGATTGATGCGAATGATGAGAAAGTGATAGGTAAAGGAACTTTCCCTGACTTAAATTTCGGGTTGACATTAGCTGCGGATTGGAAAGGCTTTGATGTGAATATCTTATTTCAAGGAGCCTCGAACTATACGCAGGTATTGAATGCCTTGACCAGTCCTTTCCGTGGACCGGGCGAGGGAAATGGTTTCCGTGTATGGATGGATAGTTGGCATAAGGCGGATTATAATGATCCGGATAGTGAGTGGGTACCGGGCAAATTCCCCTCTTTACGTATTGAGGGTAATGATAATAACTCGAAAAAATCCACCTATTGGACGACTGATGCGTACTATGTTCGCTTGAAATCTATTGAGATTGGGTATACCATACCCAAGAATCTTTTAAGCAAGGTGGGTATTGAGCATTTGCGTGTATACGCTAATGCGTATAACCCCTTGACGATTACGAATGTCAAATATACAGATCCAGAGGCAATAGAAGGTTGGCAAAGTTTCTATTATCCACAATTGAAAGTATATTCATTCGGTGTTAACGTTAGTTTCTAATAGGATTTAAAAGAAAAATGAAGATGAGAAGAACTATAATTTATTCCTTGTGTTGCGCTTCCTTATTACTTTCTTCCTGTGATTTGGATGTTCCTGTGACCGACCGTTTGCCGGATGAGGAAGTTTGGAAGGATGATAATCTGATAACAGGAGTGTTCTCTAGATTGTATAACCAGATGCAGATGGAACATAACTCCACTTATTTTGAGGGATGGGATGTTTGGAATGTCAGCTTAGTGACCGCTTCGGATGAGGGTACAGGAGCTTACCAAGCTGGGGATCTTGGTACGGGTGACGTTGCCCGTGCGAATTTCAATGATGAGTGGTTTGGTCTGTGGGAGGACGGTTTTAAGGCTGTTCGAGCGACGAATCTGGTATTACAAGAGCTGAATGTGGCCGAGATGCCGGAAAGCAAACGGCAGCAATTGATCGCCGAGGCTCGTTTTATTCGTGCGTTCCATTATTTTAATCTGGTAAAACGCTACGGAGGCGTTCCTATCGTGACAGAAGTGCAGCAATATACCGGTCCGGAAGACTTGTATGGCTTACAAGTTTCCCGTGACAAGGAACAAGAAGTCTGGGATTTTATTCTAACTGAATTAGACGAGTCCGCTTTGGAATTACCGGAGACCCGTGAATCTGTGGAAAGAACCCGTGCCACTCGATATGCGGCTTATGCGTTGCAATCTCGTGCGGCATTGTATGCGGCATCGATCGCTAAATACGGCAAAGTGCAATTGAACGGTATCGTTGGCGTGAATAGCGATGACGCTAACGCATATTGGGCGAAATCGATCGAGGCGGCGGATAAAGTGATTAACTCGGGTAAATATACGCTTTACAACCAGTATGCGGACCGGGTGGAGAACTTCCGGAATATGTTTCTGGAGAAAAGAGGATGTTCGGAGTTTATCTTCTGGAAAGAGTTTCTGGCTACCGATCTAGGCCATTCTTGGGATTTATTGAATGTGCCGTTTAGCTTCGTGCAGAATGGCTATGGTTGCGGGCAGAATCCCACACTCGATTTAATAGAGGCTTTTGAATATAAAGATGGTTCAGACGGTACCTTGAAATTGAAGGATGCTTCTGGCAATTATATCAAATATGACTCTCCATTGGATCTATTTAAGGACAAGGACCCACGTCTTCGGGCGACTTTCTATTTACCGATGGATGAATGTAGGGGAGGGATCGTCGAGATTCGTCGGGGTATTTACGATGCCTCTAAATCTGGGGATGCCCGTTTTATCACCAGCAATAACGTGAACGAGTATTATGGTGAGGAAGGTAATCAGATGAAGATCTTAGGTAAGGATGGCGTATGGGATACCGGGGATGTTGGAAAGACCGGCTTCTATACGAAGAAGTTCTCAGACGAGGGAGTGATGGATATCTCCGGGAATAAATCAGATGCTCCATGGCCGGTGTTCCGTCTGGCCGAGATGTATTTGAACAAGGCGGAAGCCGCTATGGAATTAGGCAAGACGGGCGATGCCGCTACCGCATTGAATATGGTTCGTGAGAGAGCGGGCATCCGTACGCTTTCTGCCGGGGAGGTTTCATTGGATCGTATCCGTAATGAGCGCCGTGTAGAGTTGGCGTATGAGAATCATCGTCATTGGGATTTAAAGCGTTGGCATATCGCGCATATCAAAATGGCTGATTTCCCGACCATGGCGCTTTATCCATGGTATATCTGGGGGGAAGGTAAATATATCTTTACGACTGGTAAGGCTCCGAAACCTAATAAGGTATTCTTGGAACGTAACTATTACATAAAGATCAAGGATAGCGATATGGGTAGTAACCCGATGTTGGCTCCTAATAATCCCGGTTTCTAATTAATGAAAGGAAAAAGAATCATGAAAAAGATCATATATAATATAGCGATTGTCTTGGCGGCTTCTTGCCTCTTTGCCTCCTGTGAGGATGATAATTATGATGAGCCTAATTCCGGTATCAAAGGCCGCTTTATCGATGCGGAAACCTCCGAGGTTGTCCCGATGCCGGTACAGGGTACCAGCAGTATCCAGATACGTATGTATGAGCGTGACCGTTATTATTCTACGGGTGATGATTACTCGCAGCTTCCGGTTATCACGTATCCCAAGATCGATGGGACTTACGAGAACTCGTGGATGTTCAGTAAGCAATATATCTTGACGCTGGAGCAGACTAATTTCTATCCGGTGGATACGATGGTGGTTGATCTGAACGCTGGTGGACTGACGGATCAAGATATCAAGGTGATTCCCTACGCCCGAATCAAGGTAAACAACGCTGTATTCGAGAACAAGAAGTTGAAGGTATCTTATACGATCACTCGTAGCAAGGATGACTATAAGATAGAGAATGCTTTTTTGGCTTGGCATATCAGCCCTTATATCGATAAGATGTCCGGTAACTCGGAGGAATTGGTGACTGTTGATTATACGAACGTGTCCGATAAGGATATCCTGAATACGATATTAACCCAAGAGATCGGCTTAAGTGAAAGTGCGAGTTTCAACAATAAGGATAAGCAGGCCATCATGAAAGGAAACGGAAATAAGATGTATATCCGTGTTGGTGTAACGACAAACGGTAAGGTTAATTATAGTGAGGTCGTCCCTGTAGACGTCTCTTTCTAAAAGTACTTTATTCCGGTAGAAAGGGATTATCTCCGACTTATGTGGGATAATCCCTTCCTCTTTTAAGTTGGATAACATTAATCTATAAAGATTCCCCGTAGCTACTATTATTTATCCGGAGTATAAAGCCAACAAGGGCTACGCCGACTTCTACGTGATGACCGACTTGATTCACGAGCCCGAGATGGACTTGGCTTGATCTTGTTTTTATGCTATTTTTGATGGTAGATAATAATACGTTTAATCATCAAAAAAGGAGATATGAGCAAAAGAAAGAATAACCGCTTGGGCAAGGCGGGCATCACATTTTATACCTATGCCACCGAACGCATCCGGGAGAAACGTTTAGCGGGGAAACATAACACCGCCGATTTATATAGGACTACCCGTAATTGGATCTGCGCCTTTCTGGGTAGGAGAAACCTTCTTTTCCCGGAGATAACCCCGGGCTTAATAAGCCGTTTTGTCGCTTACCTGCAATCCGCCGGTTTGCGAGTGAATACCGTGAATACATACCTCAGCAACTTTCGCTCGATTTATAACCAAGCTTGCCGGGATGGTCTGTTGCCGGCTTGCGTCGTATCGCCTTTCGCGTACTTGAACTTGAAGCGGGAAAGAGCCGGATCTAGGGCGTTGGGAAACGAGTCGCTCCGGGAGATCGTGACCTTGAAGTCTGAGGAGCCGGATTTGGCGTGCGTGATCGACTATTGTACGTTCGCCTATTTATCTTGCGGCATGCCTTTCGCGGATATGGCTCGCTTGACTACGGCGAACCTGTATGGCGAGGAGATCGTATATCGGCGTAAGAAGACGGGGACCTTAATCCGTGTCGGGATAACAGCGGGGATGCGGCGGTTGATTAATAAGTATGCGGACGCTTCTTCCCCGTACCTTTTCCCTATTTTATCTCCGGGTAGAGAGGTAGGGCATGAGGAATACAAGGCGATACTGCGTTCGTATAATAACTCGTTGAAGAAGATCGGTCGTGCGCTATCTCGTCCCATTCATCTGACCTCGTATGTTTTCCGCCATACATGGGCAACGAACGCCTTGCGGAAACAAGTCCCTTTATCGATCATTAGCCAAGCGTTGGGGCATACCTCGGAAAAAACAACACGTTTTTATCTGGCCTCTTTGGAACAGTCAGAATTGAATCGTGCGAACGCTAGGGTGACGGAAGAGGTGGATTTGCTTTTGGCGGCTGGGTGATACCCTTATTCGCGAAATAAGGGGAAGAGCCTATTCAGCATAAAAATTACCTATAATAGGCTATTTTCAACGGAAGGCTTGGCAAATGTAAAAAATATTATTGATAAACAATCACTTTTATCTATTTATTAAGAAATAGGAATTGAAGGGGATACAGATATCGTATCCTCTAATTAATCCAAATTTATGCTTATTGCGCATATATCGTGGATATGCGGTTAAAAATAGTGGTTATGCGTGTTTTTTTAGTTTATGTTGGACGTGCGATATCTCCTCCCCTTATTTCGCGAATAAGGGTGATAAACATTATTAAAAGGTAACGCCCCACTACCACGGGGCATTAAAGACAAAAAACATCATGGCAGAAGAAAAGACCATCTTGACCGTAGATCTGTACGACAACGTGTTAACCGAGAAAACCGGCGATTTCACCGGAAAGATCCGCATTACCGGAACCACGCGAACCTCAGACATCTCGAACCGCATCGTGAAGAAACGTACCGAGTATCGTCCGGAGACGATCACCAACATCCTCGACCTCTCCTACGACGAGATGATCGAGGCCCTCGCCCAAGGCCGTTGCGTGGTGAACAAGTTCGGGCAATGGCTGCTCACTATCAACGGCTCGTTCGACGGAAAGAAATCAGACTTCCGCTCTACGGAGAATAAGATCACCGTAATGTTCACCCCCAGCGCCACCCTCCTGAAGGCGCTAGAAAACATCTACGTGAACGCCGACGTAGCTACCGTGGGCCCGATGATCGAGAGCCTCACGGATTCTACCACGAACGAGAAGAACCTCCATATCACTCCAAACGCTCCGGCTATCATCTTCGGCAGCACGCTGCTTATCAAGGGGGATGATCCATCTGTAGGCGTCTACTTCACCAAGGACGAGGAGGGCGCCACGCCAACAAAAGTCTCCCTTATCGTACGTAACACCAAGAGCGAGATCATCATCCAGATCCCGCAACTCGCCGAGGGGCAGTACTGGCTGAGCGTCACTACGCAGGCGGGGGCGAATTACGGCTTGGTGAAAGACCCTCGTACCTATAAGTTCCCCATCCTCCTGACGGTAGGTGCCGGAGGCGGAGGCGATAGTGAAAGCCCGGACGAGATCTGATAAGGCAGAGAGCCTCATCTATGAGGGCTGATAAAGCCTAGGCTCTCACCCCTCATAGACGAGGCTCTCTCATGGTTCATGGCCTAGGCTCTCTCACCGGTCATAGACGGGAAGCTATGAGCATACCCGTGAACGAATGTTAAGACTATTATTCACTTTAAATTATATCGCTTATGAAAACAAATTTACTACGAATCGGTTTACGGCTGTCGCTGGTGGTGATAGCCCTTTTGTGTGGTGTGTATCTTGCTTGGGGGCAGGAAAATACGAAAGTGATGCACAAGATATATACTAATACTTATGGTAATGTCACGATTGATTGTCCGTCAGAGGTTGAGGATGGAGGTAGTTTTACTTTTAAAATAGCAACATCAACAGGTGCTTATCGTCTTGCTATATCACAAGCAGGGAAGAATTTTAGGGATTTCTCATGGGATGATTCTCAAAATGCTAATGTGGCGAAGAATATTACTGGAACGATCTTAATTGAGGTTGTTGAGCATACGGAAATAATGATTGGAGAGGAGAGGTATATGCTTGAGGAATGCAGCGCTATGCTTCCTCCTTCACAAACTCAACCGACTTCATCAAGCATAGTATTAAAGAGCGTGGTAACCGCAAAAGGAAAGCACTATAGTTTGAATAGTTATTCCGGTGCCTATAATAGATATGCTAATATAACATCAATAACATTGCCGAACAACAAGTATTTTATCAATCCATATGCGTTTTCCATACAGGCTGGTTTGACTGAGATTCATGCGAAAGCTATAGACCCCAAAAATTACCATATAATGGAGGGCGCTTTCGGAGAGAAAGATTTGAGTGGAATCACGCTTTACGTACCGGCTGGCAGTAAGGCTGATTATGCCGCCAGTACCCCTTGGAATCAGTTTAAGGAAATTTTGGAGGAGCCGCTTCCCAAGAAATATCCGGTTTATGTTGTGGGTTATGGAGTAGCGTCTACTGATGCGCCGGATTCAATAGCTCGAGGGCAATCCTTGACCGTGAATATTACGCTGGAACCCGGATTTAAATCTTTTGAACCTAGCGTAATAACTATCCCGGGTGAGGAAGTGAATAAAGATGTCGTTATACAAGTCTCTACTCATACGGAAAATGTATTGTCTGGAATTTCTTATAGCATGAGTACTACTCAAGTAAACGCATTTTGTCATGGCTTCCTAGATACTCCCCAGAAAGAAGTGACCATACCGGAAGTGGTGACTGTCGGCTCTAATTCTTATAAGGTAGAATATATCGTGGCTGATGCGTTTAAAAATCAAACCTCACTCGAAAAGCTTACTCTAGAAGGAAACACTGGTATTGATCGGAGAGCATTCTCTGGGTGTACCGCCTTAAAAGAGATTCATTGTATAAGTCCTGAACCCAGAAATATTTCTGATGAGGACGCTTTTGAAGGAGTGGATAAAGACGCATGTGTCATCTTTGTACCTGCCGGGGCTTCCGCTGCCTACAAAGCCGCCTATGTCTGGAAGGACTTTAAGAACATAAGGGAGGAGGGCACATACTCCATCACCCGTACCGGATTTGAGGGAGTCGCTTATTATGGCCCCGACTTGGTGGTTGATGGCTCCCGACTGGAAGCGAGACTCACGCCCGAGAGTGGCTATGTATTAGGCATAGGAGACATCACCGTCACCATGGGAGGCAAGAAACTGGATCCTATGTCGAAGGAATTCTTCTATGGTACATTCGGTAAAGATACCTTGACTATAGAAACCGTTACCGGCGACGTGACGATCACTGCGAAGGCTAGGAAAATTAGTGGGGATCCTTTTGTCCTTGGTGACCTTACCTATCGGATTACTAGGGATGCGGCTGTCGAGGTTGCGGGGGTAAAAGAG
>ULTV01057785.1_pt1 | contig 11908 bp, 7 predicted proteins | sample 1957931 | NCBI WGS metagenome assembly ULTV01 (sample SAMEA4835743, study PRJEB28245) | human gut metagenome | biome: gut microbiome; material: fecal sample | place: Denmark | collected 2008
GGCAAACGCTGCCGTTCCCGCCGACCGGGGCGCAGAAGCGCGTCTTGGAGGAAATCGCGGCGGATTTGCGGTGCGACCGGGCGATGAGCCGCCTCGTGCAGGGCGACGTCGGCTGCGGCAAGACCGCGCTGGCATTCGGGGCGATTGCCATGACATGCGCCTGCGGATACCAGGCGGCGATGATGGCACCGACGGAAATTCTCGCGCGCCAGCACTACGAATCCGCCAAGGCAATGCTGGAACCGCTGGGCATCCACTGCGGTCTGCTGATTGGCTCGATGCGCCCGAAGGCGAAGCGGGAGGCGCAGGAGGCTTGCGCAAACGGGGGATATCAGGCAGTGTTCGGGACGCACGCGCTGATCAGCGAAAAGGTGGCGTATCAAAAGCTCGGACTGGTTGTGACGGATGAGCAGCACCGTTTCGGTGTGATGCAGCGCTCGACCTTGCAGCAGAAGGGCGCGGACGGCACGAAAGCGCCGCATGTGCTCGTCATGTCCGCAACGCCGATTCCGCGCACGCTTGCGCTGATTCTCTATGGCGACCTTGATGTGTCCATCGTCGATGAGCTGCCGCCGGGGCGCACGCCAGTCAAGACGCGAGTCGTGCCGGAAGAGAAGCGCGCTGGGATGTACGGCTTCCTGCGGCAGGAGGTGCTGAAAGGGCATCAGGCGTATGTGGTCTGTCCGCTGGTTGAGGACAGCGAGATGATGGAGGACGTTCGCAGCGCACAGGCGACGTTCGACGCGCTGAAAAACGGCGAATTGTCGGGACTTCGTGTCGGATTGACGTGGGGCGCACAGCCCGCGGACGAAAAAGCGCAGGTGCTCAGCGAGTTTTCCGCCGGGAATCTCGATGTCCTCGTGTCCACGACGGTCATCGAAGTCGGCGTGAACGTGCCGAACGCGAGTGTCATGGTGATTGAGAATGCCGAGCGCTTCGGGCTCAGCCAATTGCATCAGCTGCGCGGGCGCGTCGGGCGCGGATCAGCGGAAAGCTGGTGCTTCCTGCTGGCAGCGGAAAATGAGCGATTGCGCATCCTGACGCAGACGAATGACGGCTTCATCGTCGCGCAGAAAGACTTGGAACTTCGAGGGCCGGGCGACCTGATGGGTACGCGGCAATCCGGCGAAATGATGGCGGATTTCCTGCTTGACGGTGACGTAAGGCTGCTGGATGAAGCTGCGAAGTGCATGAAGCGACTGCGGGAAAACCCAAAATTGGCGGCGGAGCGTCAGCAAGTGGAAGCGGAAGCGCTGCGCAATTATCGCGATAAATTGGCAGATATTGCAATGAACTGATGGAAAGGGGCAAAATAGGATGGACAACATGCTGACTTGCACGGAAAACCGAGAGCTTTCGTGGCTGCGGTTCAACGAGCGAGTACTGGAAGAGGCGGAGGATGAGCGCGTACCGCTGTGCGAGCGTCTGTCGTTCCTCTCGATCTTCCAGAGCAATCTGGACGAGTTTTTCATGGTGCGCATCGGCAGCCTGCATGACCAGATGCTGCTGGATAAGGAGGCGCGCGAGAACAAGACGAACATGACCCCCGGCGAGCAGATTGACGCTGCCGTCAGCCGCATCCGCACGCTGTGCGACCGCCGCGACCGGACGTATGCCGATGTGCTGAAGAAACTGGAGGACGAGGGCATCAGCATCGTCAACTTCCGCCAAATCAGCCCGGAAAGCGAACAGTATCTGGCGAAGATCTTCCGCGAAGACTATCTGCCATTGCTTTCGACCTATGTCGTGGGCAAAAAGCAGACGTTCCCGTTCCTCAAAAACAAGGAGATTTATGCCGTCGCCGTCCTGCGCACGGGCAGCGAGAAGGAAAAAATCGGCATCGTTCCGTGCGGGGAGAACATGTTCCCGCGCCTGATTGAGGTGCCGGAGCGCACGGGCTGCTATATCCTCTCTGAAGAGCTGATTCTGCACTATCTGCCGCTGCTTTTTGGCAGCTACCGCATCGCAAGCAAGACGCTGGCGCGCATTACCCGCAGCGCCGACATTGACGCGGACAGCGTATACGACGAAGACCTCAACTATCGCGACCACATGGCGGAAGTCGTGCGCCTGCGCCAGAAACTCTGCCCGGTGCGTTTGGAACTCAGCCGAAAAATCGGGCACGACATTATCGAGAAGCTGTGCGACCAGCTGAAACTGGACACCGCGCGCGTCTACGAGTACGATACGCCGCTGGATATTAGCTTCCTGTTTAATATTCAGGATAAACTGCGCAGCCACGCGGAACTGTTCTACGCGCCACGTCATCCGCAGGCAACGCCGGATATCGTGGACAATCGCCCGGTGATGGAGCAGATTCTGGAAAAGGATGTGCTGCTGCACTATCCCTACCAGAGCATCCGCCCGTTCCTGCGGATGCTGTCCGAAGCGGCGAATGACCCGCAGGTCGTCTCTATCCGCATGACGCTCTATCGCCTCGCGCGCGACTCGAAGGTTGTGGAAGCGCTGGTGGAAGCCGCCGAAAACGGCAAGCAGGTGGACGTGCTGGTGGAGCTGAAAGCCCGCTTTGACGAGGAGAACAACATCGAGTGGAGCCGCCGATTGGAACGCGCGGGCTGCCACGTCATCTACGGTGTTGATAAACTCAAGGTTCATTCCAAACTCTGCCTGATTACGCGCAAAACGGATGAAGGCATCCAGTACATCACGCAGATTGGCACGGGCAACTACAACGAGAAGACCAGCCGCCTGTATACCGACCTGAGCTACATCACCGCGCGCGACGAAATCGGCGAAGAGGCATTGCAGGTTTTCCAAGCGCTGATGCTGGGCGAAACAGTAGACCACATGTCCGTGCTGCTGGTCGCGCCGCACTGCCTGCAAGATAAGCTGATTGACATGATTGATGGCGAAATCAGCAAGGCGAAGGCGGGGCAGAAGGGGCTGATCCGCCTGAAGATGAACAGCCTGACGGACAAGATGCTGATTGACAAGCTCGTCGAGGCGAGTCAGGCGGGCGTGCAGGTCGAAATGATTGTGCGCGGCATCTGCTGCCTGCGCGGGGGCGTGCCCGGCTTGACGGACAACGTGCACATCATCAGCATCGTCGGGCGCTTCCTCGAACACAGCCGCATCTACATTTTCGGCGACGGCGATGCAGCGCGCTACTACATTGCTTCGGCGGACTGGATGACCCGCAACACCCTGCGCCGCGTCGAGGTGGCAACCCCGATTCTGCAGGACGACGTGAAACGCCGCATTGACCACATCTTCGACGTCATGTGGCATGACAACGTACAGGCACGTGACCAGCAGCCCGACGGCAGCTACACCCGCCGCTACCCCGGCACGCAAACGCCGCTGGCGAGCCAGAACGTGCTGTATGACGAAGCCTACCGCATGGCAAAGGGCATCAAAGAACAATAAAAAACCGACCGTCGGTTTTTTGAAAAAGAGGGAAACAAAAAAGACCTCTGGTCGGGAAAAACACCCGCCGGAGGTCGTCGGTCAGTCATCCATCAGTTCCACAAGAACCGCGTTCTGCACGTCCATCCCGCGACGCGTCAGCGACCATCGGTCGGTTTTGTGCTGAAGAAGTCCTTCATGCTCGAATTTCCGCAGCTTCTCGCCGTACAGCGCGTCCAGCGAAACGCCGTGCCGCTCCTGAAATTCCGATTCGCTGACGCCGCAGGTCATTCGCAGCCCCAGCATCAGCGTTTCAAACCGACCGTCGGTTTTTGAGACGAACTCCCGCTCCCGCAGCGAATCGTCCTGCGACTGCACCATCCGCAGATACGCGGGCAGCGTGCGTGGGTTTGTCAGGCGAATCATCCCGTTCTTCGCGGGCAGATACGACGCCGCCGACACGCCCAGTCCGATATACGGCACTTGCTGCCAATAACCGATGTTGTGGCGGCATTCGCGGCCGGGGCGCGCGAAATTGCTGATTTCGTACTGCTGGAAGCCTGATTGCGCCAGCAGATCAAGCGTCAGGTCGTACATGCGGCGCTCGTCGTCCTCGTCCGGCAGGGTCAACTGCCCGGTCTGCAAGTCGCGGTACAGCGGCGTACCTTCTTCAGGAATCAGCCCGTAGCAGGACAAATGCTCCGGATTCAGCGACAGCGCCTTCTCCAGCGTCTCACGCCACATGCTGACTGTCTGACCGGGCAGCCCAAACATGAGGTCAAGGCTGATGTGCTGGAATCCAGCGTGCCGCGCGAGTTCGACGCTCTGCTGCACCTGCGTAAAGTCGTGGATGCGCCCCAGCATCTTCAGCAGTGCTGGCTGGGCTGCCTGCATCCCCATTGACAGGCGATTGATACCGCAGTTCAGCGCCGCATCAAGCCACTCATGGGTCAGCGTGCCAGGGTTCGCCTCGGACGTAAATTCCGCACCGGGCGCAAGGGGAAAATGCGCTGTAACGCCCTCCAATAGCTGCGTCAGCAGTTCTGGCGGCAGAATCGACGGCGTGCCTCCGCCTAAATACGCGGTTTCCATCGCGCCATGCGGGATTTTCGCCGCCTGCGACGCGGCTTCGCTCAGCACTGCATCCACATAGGCACGCTGTGTAGATTCCGCATGGGGGAAGGAAGCGAAGTCGCAGTAGCGGCATTTTTGGCGACAATAGGGAACGTGCAAGTAAATTTCCATTCAAATCACCTGTAAAGGACTGTTCAAATGCGGAAAAATCCGCTACAATAGAAAAAGTGGCAAAGGAGGTGTACGAAAATGGATACCATCATCAGTTTTCTGGAAAAACTGGTACATTATTCAGCAGAATTGGGCATTGTGCTGGCGGAGCTGGCGGGCATCGCTATTCTGATTATTACGGCGATGAAGGGAGTTGTCAGTTACTTCAAGCACGATGAGCATCTCCGGCTTGAGCTGGCGCAGGGCATTGCGCTTGCGTTGGAATTCAAGCTCGGCGGCGAAGTGCTGCGCACGGTCATCGTCCGCGAATGGACGGAACTGCTGATTCTGGGTGCGGTCATTGCGCTGCGCGGTGTGCTGACGCTGCTGCTGCACTGGGAAATCAAGGTGGAAGAAGAGCATGACGAGCGCCTGCTCAAGCTCAAAGCGATGGAGGAAGCCGAAAAAACGGCAGAGACATCAAAACAGTGATAAAAAGCAGGGGAAACAAGCATTCCCCTGCTTTTTTCATACCTTTGTTTTCTGAATCAGGCGCTCGCAGTCGCTGGCGATTGCCAAATTCAGCAGCGGAAGCCCCTCCTGCATGGCGTAGAGCGCGGTGTACATCGTGCCGCCCTTCTGCCGATTCAGGTAGCAGACGCAAAATGCGCTGTTGTCCACCATGTACCGATTCCGCATGTACATGCAGCCCTCATAGTAGTGGCTGGAGAGGACAACTGTCTCGTCGGCAGCATACAGCAGCTGCTCGTAAATCAGGCAATCCGACGCTTTCCATCGCGCGGACTGCGTGCTGCACGGAATCGCCAGCCGAAGCCGAACATCCGCATGATGCGTCCGCATCAGCAGAATGCGCTGCGCTGCCAGCGTGTCAAATCCCAGCGCGCCGCCGCAGATAAAATCCCGAAACCCGTGCTGATACAGTGCTTCCAGCACCCGGTCAAGCCGCTCTGTCAGCGCAGGAAGCTCCTGCGGCGGAATCGCCCGATGCCCCGTGAAGCAGACGGAAATGTCCTTTCGCCCGTTCTCCTGCGACGCAAACACGTCGGCAATATGGCTGCGGGAAATGTAGGAAAGCGGCTGATGCAGCGCAGTGGGCGCTTGGAGCGGCGCCCGAAGCCAGCGGTCGCTGACCTGAGCCTTGCGGTACAGCATGTTTTTTCCTCCTGACAGCGTCAGTTGCTGTCCATCTTCAGCACGGCAAGGAATGCCTCGCTGGGCACTTGCACCGTGCCGAACTGCCGCATTCGCTTCTTGCCCTCTTTCTGCTTTTCCAGCAGCTTTTTCTTTCGGCTGATGTCGCCGCCGTAGCACTTTGCCAGCACGTCCTTGCGCATCGCCTTGACGGTTTCACGCGCGATGACCTTGCCGCCGATGGCCGCCTGAATCGGAATCTCGAACATCTGCCGCGGGATGACGTCTTTGAGCTTCTCGCAGATGGAGCGCCCGCGCCCGTACGCCTTGTCGCGGTGGACGATGATGGAGAACGCGTCGCAGATTTCGCCGTTGAGCAGAATATCCAGCTTGACCAATTGGCTCTCGCGGTAGTCCTTGAATTCGTAGTCGAACGAGGCGTATCCGCGGCTGCGGCTCTTAATCTGGTCAAAAAAGTCGAAGATGATTTCGTTGAGCGGAATGTCGTAATTCAGCTTGACGCGCGTACCCTCGTATTGCATGTCAAGGAAGATGCCGCGCCGGTCTTGGCACAAGTCCATAATCGTGCCGACGCTGTCCTGCGGCGTGAAGATTTCCGCGTGGACGAACGGTTCTTCCATCATGGCAATTTCGCCAATGGGCGGCAGCGCCATCGGGTTGTCGCACATCAGCACCGTGCCGTCGGTTTTTGTGATGCGGTAGATGACGCTCGGCGCGGTGGTGACAAGGTTCAAGTCCCATTCGCGCTCCAGCCGCTCGGTGATGATGTCCATGTGCAGCAGCCCCAAGAAGCCGCAGCGGAAGCCGTAGCCCAGTGCGACGGACGTTTCCGGGTCAAAAGAAAGGGAAGCGTCGTTCATGCGCAGCTTCTCCAGCGCATCTTTGAGCGCCGGATAGTCCGCGCCGTCCGCCGGATACACGCCGCAGTAGACCATCGGCGTCACCTGCCGATAGCCGGGCAGGGGGCAATCCGCCGGATTCATGGCGTCGGTAATTGTGTCGCCGACGCGGGTTTCACGCACATCCTTGATGGAGGCCGCGACATAGCCTACGTCGCCCGCTTTTAATTCGTCGCACGGCTGATAGCTCGGCGCGAACGTGCCGACTTCCACAATGTCGAACTCGCCGCCCGTCGCCATCATGCGCATCCGCATTCCCGTGCGGATTGTGCCCTGCTTGACGCGGATGAAGCAGATTGCACCGCGGTAGTTGTCGTAGAACGCATCGAAAATCAGTGCCTGCAGCGGCGCGTTCTCGTCGCCCTGCGGCGCGGGAACGTAATTCACGACTGCTTCCAGCACTTGATCGATGTTCAGACCGGTTTTCGCGCTCACGCACGGCGCGTAAGACGCATCCAGCCCGATAACGTCCTCAATTTCCTGCCGGACTTCTTCCGGCTGTGCGCTGGGCAGGTCAATCTTGTTGATGACCGGGATGATTTCGAGGTCATGGTCGAGCGCCATATAGCAGTTCGCCAGCGTCTGCGCCTCAATGCCCTGCGTCGCGTCCACCACCAGCAGCGCGCCTTCGCACGCCGCCAGCGCACGGCTGACTTCGTAGGTGAAGTCCACATGACCGGGCGTGTCAATCAGGTTGAGCGTGTAGGTTTTGCCGTCCTTGGCGGTATAGTGCATATGCACCGCCTTGGACTTGATGGTGATGCCGCGCTCGCGTTCCAGCTCCATGCTGTCCAGAATCTGCTCCACCATCTCGCGCTTCTGGAAAACGCCCGTCGTTTCCAGAATGCGGTCAGCCAGCGTAGACTTGCCATGGTCAATATGGGCGATAATGCAGAAATTGCGAATCTTCGATAATCTATCGGACACGCTGAAATCCCTCCGTCAAAAGCCTTATCACAGGCTCAAAATACCACAATCTTATCATAGCCGATTTTGGCTTGATTTGCAAGGGGAACGGGCCAAAGTGACGCTTTTTTCCGCAATGAAAAACGGATGAAAAGCAAAAAGCCGCCAGCTGATCGGCGGCAAAAAGGAAAAATCACGTTTTCGGCGGCTGAGTCGGCGCATCTGCCGCAAACGTCGCAGCATACTGCGATGGCGTCATGCCTGTTTCATTGCGGAAAATCTTGCTGAAATACGATTGATCGTCATACCCGACGCACGCCGCCACTTCATGCAGCAGAATATCCGGATGTTCGCGCAGCATCTGCTTCGCAGCGTCCATGCGGCACTGCGTCAGGAAGGTGTTGAACGTCGTTCCGGCATACTTGCGCAGCAGGCGCGACAGGTACGTCTGGCTGATGCCAACATCGGTGCAGATACGCGGGATGCTCAGCGGCTGGGCGTAGTTCTCGCGAATGTAATTCAGTGTGTATTCGCACAGCTCGTTCGCGCTGACGTTCTTGTCGCGGATGAACCCTTCCTCAAAAATCAGGGAGTACAGGCTCGCCAGCAGGTCGCCGTAGGAGGAGGCGCTGCCGTATAGTTCGTTTGCCTCGCGCAGAATCTGCTCGCGCTTCCTTTTGGGGCCGGGAACGCCCAAGTCCGCCGTGTACAGAATCAGCTGATAGCACAGGTCTTCCGCCTGAATCTGCGGCAGGCTGTTCTGATTCCATTCGATTGCAAGGGACACAAACAGCTCTTTCAGCATTCTTGTATTGCCTGTTTCGACGAATGACGCAAGGCGCTTTTTTGTCGCAGCGGACAGGACGGAAGGCTGCAAGGCGCTTTGCGGTGCGTTCAGCGGAACAAGCTGCCCCTTGCCGATGACGACGGTATTCACCATGCGCCCCGCGGCGCGGCTCAAAAACTGCGGCAAGGTGAGAATGTCGGCATCTTCCGGCGCGTAAATCGCCGTACAGGGCAGATCCGGGAAGTCGGCTTTAAGCAGGTCGGACAGCTCGTCGGGAAAACGCTTCTGCCGGTCGGCGCTGCTGCGCAGGAGAATGGTTTCCTGCTCATCGCGCCCATAAAACGCAATCCAGCCCGCCTGATGCACCTGACGAAGCTGCGCTGTGCGGAATTTTGCGAAGCGTACGGTGAACAAATTGCCCTGTCGGACAAGCGCAAAGCGCATCATACGGCTGGAAAACAGAGAGCAGAGCAGCGGCTCATCGACTGCTTCACCGCAGAGCAGGCGTGTCAGTGTTTCCTCCATCAGGTCATTTGCTTCTGCGTCGAGCGTTTCGCGGATTCGGTCGAGAATTTGCCGGAAACTCTGGATTTCCACGGGCTTGAGCAGATAATCATCCACGCCCGCCTGAATTGCCCCGCGCGCGAACTCAAATTCCGCGTAGCCGGAGACAATCACCGTATGTGTCCGCGGATACAGCTGCCGGACGCGCTGCGCCAATTCAATGCCATTGATGCCCTCCGGCTGATGTCCGTTACCAGCACATGGACGTGCTGCTGCGCCATCAGCCGGAGGGCATCGTCGGCGCTGCCGGAGAGCAGAATGGTGTCAAACGCAGGGCAGTATTTCTGGCAGATGGCTTTGAGGAACGTCTGCGCGGGACGCTCATCATCTACGATCAGAATGGTGTACATCGTCTTCCTCCTCACTGGTGCGCGTTTCAATCAGTTCGACTACTGCGCCGCCGTCATTGCGGACGCGCATCCGAATTGCGCCGCGGCTGAAATAGAACAGGCGGCGATAGGTGTTGACAAGCCCGATATGGGCGGACGTGTTTTCCGGCTCGGTCAGTTCACCCGCTTCAATGCGGCTGAATTCTTCCCGCAGGTGCGACAGGATTTCCTCCCCGAAGCCGCAGCCGTCGTCGCAAATCAGCAGATGCAGGCAGCCGTCCTCATCGACCGTGCCGGAAATGGTGATGTGAATTGTGCCGCTTGACCCCTGATAACCGTGGGAAATGGCGTTTTCCGCGATGGGTTGAAGGGAGAGCTTCGGCAGTGTCAGATGCGAGAAAGCGTCCGGTATGTCGATGGTGTATTCCAGCCGATCCTCCAAACGAGCTTTCGCGAGTGCCAGATAATTGCGAACGTGGGCGATTTCCTCCTGGAGCGTCGCGGTTTTGCTGCGCAGGTCGGTGGAGTAGCGCAGCATCTGGGCGAATTTGCCGCAGATGTCGATGACCTCCTCGTTCCCGGCTTCCATCGACTTTGCGGAGATGATGTTGAGCGTGTTGTAAATGAAGTGCGGGTTAATCTGCGCCTGCAGCGCGTTCAGCCGTGAACGGAGATTGCTCTCGCGCAGTTCTGCGTCGTTGCGCATGGCAGTTTTCAGCTCCATTACCTGCTTGTCAAACACGTCCTCCAGTTCGCGCATCTCCACGTCGCGCGGGTTCGTGACCTTCGGCATTTCTTCGGGCAGCAGGGGACGCTCGGCTATTGCCGCCGGGTCGGACAGCTGGGAAACCTTGCGCGTCAGGCGCAGAATCGAGCGGCTGAGCTGATGCGACGAGAGGATGATGAACACTTCTGCGATGAACAGCACCAGCAGACTGACCAGCACATGGTGGAGGATGACGGAGTGGATGGACGACTCGAAAACGGCGGTACGCTGGGCGGCATAAATGTCGAAGCCCAGCCAGCTGCAATGCTCCTTGACGACGTAGTAGGTGTCGCCGTTTTTGTCGCTGCACTCGGTCATGCTGCCGTATTCGGCGGCGGAGTAGTCGATGGTGTCATCGAAACTGCGGTGGAACAGGCGGCCGTCCGCGTCGTAGGCGGTGGCGCGGAATCCTGCCATGTCGTTGGAGGAGAAAATGTCGAACAGGTCGGTTGAAAGCGCATTGACCTCCACAAAGCCGATCTGTTTGCCGTGATAAACGGCAGGAGACATCAGCGTATAGATAGAAATCGGGCGCGCGACGAACCACGGGTCAATGTGCGGGCGGACAAGCGTCTTCTGGCTCAGCCCCCGGTTGCGCTCGTTCAGGTAGGGCAGGCGGAGCATGACGGTGCGCAGCTCATCCGAGTAGTTTTCCAGCAGACCAATCGTCTCGTAGCGGCTGGACAGGTAGAAACCGTCCATTGTCAGCACGTTGATACGGTAGAAGTAGTCGTTCAGCGGCTCATGGAAAAGCGCGGCGGAAAGCGTGTTCTGTGCCTGATGGTATTCGGACGTCGTCTCCATGTCTTCGCCTAATGTGTAGATGGTATTGAGCGCAGCCATGAAGTCATTATCCTGCTTCAAGCCGTCCAGCGCATAGCCCATGACGGTGATGTTCTGCTCGAACGCCGCGACAATTTTGCTCGCCATCGCGTTCAAGTTGTCTTCCTCGTACAGCAGAATGTTCTGTATTTCGGAGAGCGTCGCCAGAACAGAGTTGACGGCAATCATGCAGGCGGCAATCACAGAAAAGAGGATGGTCATTTTCGCGCTTATTCGCATACACGTCAGTTTTCGCATACATGCCGTCCTTTCTATTTTGCATTGTGCTGATGGAAGCAGTATAGCACATACGCAGAGAAAATGCAAAGGAAAAGTACCCCGTGTTGACGGAAGCGCACAAAAACCGAATACCGCATAAAGAAGTTTGGTTGTGTTTTGTATTTTCCCAATAGCAGTGCTGGATTTTCCCTTGTTCAAAACAGGCGCTGGGATTATACTGAATCACGAAAGCACCGCCATGGTGCGAATTGAGTTTGTTTCCGATGTTGAAAGGGAGGAACGAGACATGAAACACTTTGGATGGCTTCGCAAGGCAGCCGCATCCGTGCTGGCACTGGCTATGTTTGCTGCGGCCCCCGCTGCACTGGCGTATTCCGACGCGAATCTGGAAGCCCCGCGCGCTAAGAACGTCGTCATTGACGGCGACCTGAGCGAGTGGGACACGAGCCGCTGCCTGCGCATTGACAGCGAGAAGCAGATTGTCGATCAGATTGAGCACTGGGACGGCGAAGCGGACTGCTCGATGGAAATCTACGCTATGTGGGATGAAGAGAACCTCTACATCGCCGCGAAGGTGTGGGATGACACGCCGTTTGTCTACCGCGAAGGTTTCCCGCTGGATGAATTGGATGCCATCATCCTCTTCTTCAGCACCAACCCCAACGCCGACCCGAACCGTACAGCGTACGAAGCGACCGACTGGCGCATCGTGCAGTCCACGGATGAATATGACTTCTTCAACTATATTGACCGCGACATGATTGCTGACAATCTCGGCTGGGAGACGCAGGGCGAATACGGCGACGAGCTGGGGTTCGACGACTACGAAGCC
>ULTV01044449.1_pt1 | contig 11882 bp, 16 predicted proteins | sample 1957931 | NCBI WGS metagenome assembly ULTV01 (sample SAMEA4835743, study PRJEB28245) | human gut metagenome | biome: gut microbiome; material: fecal sample | place: Denmark | collected 2008
GTACCCTATTTTTCCTGATCATGGTGAGCGTCGGCAGAGAATCATTCTCTTAATATGAATGAGATACCGCCCTCCATCAGCTTTTCTTTTTCTCCCAATTCCCTTTTGTGTTCCCGAAGTATGGTGTCGTCAAGATTTGGACCTTATCCGAAGTATAGGTTAGGGTAGGCTAATGTAGATTTATTCATTATTGAAGAATAAGCAAAAGGATCAGAGGTCGGTTGGTTTCTGATCCTTTCATTTACTCCATTGGTTTGATTGTATTTTCGATGTAGTTGATTTCTTCTTGGATTAGGCCATACTTCTTGTAGAGTTATTTATCTAATGTACCCTACGGGTGGTCGAGGACAATCAGAGCGTGGAGTGAAACGTATCGTGTTCTTCTAAATCATTCTACACAATAAGTAAAAATGTAAAATCTTTTTTTACAGACGATGTTGATTTTTCGGCGAGATAGCGTATAATATAAATGCGAAGGGAGGAACTATAATGAAGTTTGAAGAATTGTTTGACCAGCGTAGTATCGTAGCAATGAAGCTCAAAGATTATATTCGAGAACGCGGATTTACAAAAGTTTCTTTTGCGAAAAAGGCTGAAATTTCCAGACCAACACTGGATAAGATTCTGAATGGAAGCATCGATAATAAAAGTACATTTGATAAGCATCTTCAAAAAGTTTTGGCTGTTTTGAATATTTCTGTGGATGATCTTGTTTTCTTTGAAGCAAAACCAAAATCTGATATAGTGGATGTTGTATATTCTGAAAATGCGCCCAAAGATTATAAAATAAGCGATAAAGCTCAAAAGCAGTATGGGTTGCTCATGGACATTCTCGAACTCTGTGATATTTACTATTGAGAGGTGTAGCTATGAGTGAAAAAATAGTGGCGGGTAATCTTGATGAAGTCATTAGTAAGAATGCGGAAATCTGCGATGAGATGCGGGAAAAAGCTGTCCTGATACGCACCAACTTGAATAGAATGCAAATTAGCTCTTCTAATCGGTTGGCAATGCAAATCCTGAAACCGTATGGACTTATTCAAATGCCAATTGACAATCCGTTTTGGAGCGGTGCGATTTTTGTGAAAAATGGCAAAAAAATACCGGTAATTAACACTGCACTGCCAAGAGTCAATCAGTATTTTACTGCATGGCATGAGATTTACCATTTGATCTATGATAAAGTTTCGTTCAGTCACATTATTGAAACAGAAACAGTTATGGAAGAACGAAAGGCTGAGTACTTTGCATCTTTGATGCTGTTAGGAAATCTTTTGCCATATTACACAGAATTATCTGAAATGGATTTCCTGTCTAAAATTTTTCATTGTATGGATGCTTTTACTGCGCCATATAAAGCCGTTCTGATTGCGCTTTATGAAAGTGCAGTTCAGAATGAAAATGAAACACTTATGGCGTTGATTAAAGAGAATTTTGATAATACTTTTTCTGATTTGGCTGGCCGATTTCGAGAACTTGGATTAGATGATAATCTTGTGATGCCATCGTATGTGGTAAATGTTGGTTCATTGCAGGCGAAAATTCAGGAAAAAATTAAGCAGGACCCCGAGCTAAATTACAATCATGAAAATGAAAGATTTTTAGAGAACATTGTTAGAGAAGTGAATTTAGTGATGAGGGAAGAAAATGCTTAACATACAAGATTATCAAAGATATAGCGGAGAAAAGAAAATTGCCCTCATGGATAATTCGACGGTTTCTTTTTTAGAGCAGGTTGAACGTGCGGGGATATCCACTAAGGAACTGCTCAAAGACTACGATGCAATACTTATCCCCAACTGGGTTTCAGAAGAAATCTGTGATTCGATTTATCGGAAGGACTATATAGAGAGGCTGTATGCAGCAGGACTTCCAATCTATTCCATCGCAGAAGAAAGCTATGCAGATCTAGTAAACGGTGAAGAAGCAAATCTGTTTAAAATTGTTTCTGCTGCGGCATCAAAGCTTGGGCAACTAAGAGGCTATCTCCAGCAGTATGTGAAGAAAAATGACCCTTTGGAGATGGAAGAATATGCTGTGTGGATGAACAGGATGTATCAAGAGTGGCCCTTGCGGGGAACTACCACAAGGAGTGGACGAGAAAAGAAGAAAAATGCGGGTGAAATATCTTTAACGATTTTGGCCGAAGTTTTTTCATGGTATTATCCAGACAGCGAATCAATTACGGTTTATACCCAAGATAGAGATTCCTACGACTATCAAAAGAGCGCACGGGAGAGGTTAAATGATGTCTTCGCTAGTAAGACATCCATAGATGTGAGCTATAAGTCCAACGATACATTATTGTGCCAAATGTTTAGAAATGGTATGTTGTCCCTTGGTCAAATTGATACCTTAAGATGTGATGAAAGAGTAGTAGTTTATACAAGAAGCCGTGATGATAAATCTACAGCGTTGGTTGCAAAGAGAACAGATAACCAGCAATTTAAGGCCTTGTTGCAAGATATGAACGTGCAAATTATCTTTTGATTGTTGCCGATAGAACACGCCACCAACTTTTCTACCTTATTATAATAGGGGTGTGTAAAACACACTCGATTACAGCCCGTGCAAGCAGCTCCCTCCAATGGAGGCTGCACCTGTGTGGGCTTTTTTCGTTTCCGAGATTTTCTACTTCCAAGAGCCAGTGACCTGCGTTCGTCCTGATGCAGCGGATGACAAAGCAAGTTCAGGAACTTCGGCTTCGGTGGTCACAGGAGTCGTTCTGGCAGGAGGGGCAGGCAAGGGGCGCGGTCAGGGTCTGTAAATTTATGGGGCTAGACCAAGCAGATGCCTGTGAGTATTTGTGTGCGCTGCTCCCGGAGCTTCCGCAGGCGGATGCGGAGCGGCTGATTCGGTATTACTGACGGGACGATATTGACAGTACCGCTGCCACGGAACGAATTGACGATAAAATCAAGCATCGCATAACGATGGCGGTTTACCGGACGCAATATAACGGAGCGTGCTGTGAGCAGCTTGAGGAGAGCTATCTCAAAGGTGCTGTCTATGCGCTGGCCGAGACGATCAACCGCTGCGGTCCGCTCTTGGATGAGGATTATCTGCAGCGGGCAGCGGACCGTCTGGAGCTTCCACTGGAGAATCTGAAGAAGCGGCTGGACGCTGTGATGAAGGAGTTTTTCTCAGAATAGGGTACAGTAAAATTGCTGCGGGTGCCTCTATTTCTACTGTAAATTTCACCATTTAACTTGTTAAAGTAGGGTACAGTAAAATTGTTGTACCGGACCCTATTTTTCCTTATCATGGTGAGCGTCGGCAGAGAATCATTCTCTTAAAAGTTACTTATTGAGCCGGCACATCTGGTTGCGTTCTGCCAATAGCACGGAAACAGATTTGCGTGTTGCCGCGACTTCTTCAGCAGTACCAACTGCAACTGTTTGTTGGAGTGAGCACAAAAAGCGTGCCGTGGACAAGGATGACGGAGCCTTTGGCGCCGCCGGGCCTGAAAAATCAAGCGGAGATTGCTATTTTGCCGTATATCCTGTATAATTGCGTTATACCAGCGAAAAATACAAGATACGAGGAGAAAACACAATGAATAAGACTGAATTGATCGCCGCTATGGCTGAGACCAGCGGCCTTTCCAAAAAGGACTGTGACGCTGCTCTGGCCGCGTTCATCACCACGGTCGAGACTGCTTTGAAGTCCGGCGAGAAGGTGCAGCTGATTGGCTTCGGCTCCTTTGAGGTCAAAGAGCGGGCCGCCCGCACCGGCCGCAATCCCCGCACCAAGGAGATCGTGGAGATCCCCGCATCCAAGGCTCCCGTATTCAAGGCGGGTCAGGCATTCAAGGACGCGATCCGGTAATTATTGTAGAACACGGCCTGGGCTAAGCCCGGGCCGTGCTTTTTGCCGTACATGGGATTCTTGCGTGAATGCCAATCGGAAAGAACAAATCAGAGCAGATATTAGAATGGCAGGGGAGTGAAAGAATGTCTGCATTGATCTTGATAGGGGGACTATCATCTCCCAAGCCGTACCGGGCTGCACTTTGGCTGTTGTAAACACAGTGCCTTCGTGATATACTGACAATGATAAAATGTGTGAAATACACCTGATTTGTTGCTGTATCGAGAGAATGTGAAAGGAGAATGTGGTATGTCTGCACCTGTCCCGCATGATGGCGTCGTTGTTCGAAACGCGCGGTTAGCTGTGAAGAACGAGTTGGAAAAAAAGCGCCTTTTGAATCAGCCTATTGCAAGATTTGACCCGAAAAGCGGCAAGGTTTATATGGAACACGCTGATGGCACAAAGACCCTTGTGGGAGAGGCCATGAAAAAAGGTCGATATGGAAAACAAGCCGATTAAGAAGCCGGAGATTGTTGTCTTTGCAGGGCCAAACGGTTCCGGAAAGAGTACAATAACAGATCTGCTGCGCCCTCCGATGCTTCCTTATGTCAATGCAGATGAGATTCAGCGAGTCTTGGATTGTGATAATATGGAGGCTGCCAAAATCGCAGAAAAGCGGCGTGAAGATTACTTGGACAAACACAAGGGGTTTTGCTTCGAGACCGTCTTGTCCACAGACCGGAACCTAAAACTCCTCAAGCGAGCAAAAGATGCAGGCTTTTTCGTCCGCTGTTATTATGTCCTGACAGCCGACCCGCAAATCAATGTTGCCCGTGTGGCGTCCCGAGTTTCCGCCGGCGGTCATGGTGTTCCAACCGAAAAGATAATTTCCCGCTATGATAAGGCGTTGGCCCTTGTCCATGAACTGGTCCCGCTTTGCGATGTGTGCCATATCTATGATAATTCCTTGGATGCGCCATACCGGATCTTCAAAAAACGCAAAGAGGAATATTGGTATTGCCCGGAGCGATATCTATGGAAAAAAGACGATATAACAGCTCTAACCGGTGTTCCTAACGCACAGAGAGCATCTCTGAATAATCACAGAACTTAACCGTAAGGAGCACCGCGTCTACGTTGCGGCCAACTGCTTCAGCCTTAAAAAATGAGTGAAAAAGGGATGAGTCCTGCGTATCCAAACGCAGGGCTCATCCCTTTTACCCAGATAGGTCTTACCGCTGTCAGGGGAAGCCGGGACGCAGATATTCAGCCCCTGTTCAATGAAGCCAAGGGAGGCCAACATTGAGGTAAGAGGGGAGCGGGGCGCTCACGAAGGGGCGCCCTCCGTCCATGTGAGATTTAAAATGTATTCCATGCAGATGCAGCCTTCCTCGTCACAATAGGAGTGCAGGAGATCCGCATGATTAGAAAGCATTCCCATCGCAACCGTGGGCCCCTTGGCAAGCGTGTGGCCGTTTGGAATGGAGACCGTGACCGTGACGGCGGGCATACCGGCTGCCGGCGAGGCCTCCTCCACAGAAAGGGCGGCATCCATGAGGGGGAGCTGCGCACCTAAAGTGGAGAGCGCACGCCGCGCAAGGCGCTTGTCGGAGGACAGCTTTCTGATGTCCGAGGGGCGATTTATTCCGAGTCCTCCGTGATCCACATCTTGGAAACAGTGAAGGTGAAGCAGATGCCGCACTCTGTCTTGTCCGTCTGCACAGTGTCGCAGGCGGAGAACAGGAAGGACAGCGCCTGCCGGATGGTGGAGTTGAGAACCACCAGCGGCGTGGGAAATTCCAAGGCCACAGAGGCGGTATCCCGGCTTTCGTGGGGCGGCTGCTCCATGAGGCGGACGTGGGGGACCAGACGGTCGATTTTTCCGGCAGCTTCCCGCAGAGCGGTGAACCGGGACATGGCGGTGGGGTCGATCATTTTCACGGCAAATACTCCTCCCTCAGTAAACAATTCTACTCCAGATTATAGACGATGCTCCGGAAAATGTCGAGTAAAAAGGGAAGTCACTAAGATAAGACTGCGCCAAACTGTATTTACCGGAAGACTGCAGCGGGAGCAGGAGGTTGATAACGTTCATATTATTGCCACGGACCAATCAGCGACAGGCGCTTAGACAATATTGCGTTTTATGCGCAGTTAGACCTGACAGCTGCCGAGCACCCGCTGCATAAAAGCTGCCGTACCCTGATAGCAAAGCTACCGGGGTACGGCAGTGGGTTTTGTAAATGCTATAATGTGACGGGAGTAGAGAGGAATCGCAGCTTGGGGAGATTATTTTTTGACTTCGTCCTCAAAGAACGGCTTGAAGTCAGGATCGATTTTGCCAATGCCCATATACCGTGCCTTATAGTCCTTAACCAGCTTGAAGTAGACGCCGCTGAGGGACAGAACACAGATAATGTTCAGCATTGTAGGTACTGCGCAGAAAAAGTCGGTGATCTGCCAGACAAAGCCGGTAGGAAGGCCATTGCTTACTGTGTAAAGAATAGTCAATAGGCCGGGAACAGGGTACAGGTAGCGGAAAACTTTCAGGATTTTATTTTTCAGAGCAATGTTGTCCTTCAGGAAGTAGCGCAGAAGTACGTCATAATAGCAGAACCATCCAGCCTGAGTAGTCAAGCCAAACAAAAGGATAGCGATAGCGACGAGCTTGGCGCCAAGTCCGCCGTAAACACTGCCGAACGCAGAGACAGACAGCGCTGCACCCTGAACACCAGAGTCCCAAACACCACTGAGAATAATGGCCAGAGACATCAGAGAGCAAACGACCATGGTGTCCATGAAGACTTCAAACATACCCCACAGGCCCTGACGGACAGGATGATTGGTATGAGCCTGAGAGTGCACCATGGTGGAGGATCCCTGACCGGCTTCGTTGGAGAACACGGAACGGGCGATGCCGGTTTGAATAGCCAAAGAGGCTGTTGCACCTGCGAAGCCGCCGACTGCAGATGTTCCGGTAAATGCAGATTTTACGATCAGCGCCATCGCGGCAGGAACCTGAGTAATGTTTACCAAAACAATGCCCAATGCTGCCAGAACGAAGAGAACGATCATAAAGGGAACGACCTTGCCTGCAAATTCCACAACGCGTTTTCCGCCACCAAGGACGATCACCCAGACGACCAGGCAGTAGCACACGCCGAAGGCGATCAAGGGCAGATTAAATGCAGAGCAGAAGCCTTCCGTAATGGTATAAGCCTGAACACCGGAAAGCCAGTTGCAGGAGAAGCCGATGCCGAAGATGGCTGCCAAAATGAAAGGCAGTTTCATGCCCTTGGGAAGCAGCTGCCCAAGACCCTTGGAGATGTAATAGGTCGGGCCGCCATACGGCTCACCATTTTCGTCATAGCTTCTGTAGTAGCATGCCAGAGAAACCTCGGCACACTTCAGCGCCATACCGAGCAGAGCGGCGATCCACAGCCAGAACAGAGCGCCGGGGCCGCCAACGGCAATCGCTGTTGCTACGCCGCCGATATTACCGACGCCGACTGCGCCGCCAACGGCAGTAGCGGCTGCCTGGAATGCACTGACGTGTCCGGAACCCTGCTCATTCTGGGACTTGTCAAATAGGGCGCCAAATGTTTCTTTGCAGAAATAACCGAAGTGTCTAAACTGGAAGAAACCTGTGCCTATGGTAAACAAGGCACCAGAGCCGAGAACCAGTACAATGAGCGGGGTGCCCCAAAGAAAGCCAACGGCTGTGCTTAGGAAGTTAGATATTATATCGACCATATTTATTCTCCCCTCTTTTCTTGTATTCTCTATACCACTTGCTGTACCTTATTATAACGGAACGAGGTTACTTCTTGATCGCCTCAAAAGCCTGCTCAAAGTCAGCAATCAAATCGTTGACATCCTCGATACCGGTAGACAGACGGATCAGGTTGTTGTAAGGCTTCTTGGGGTAGATCAGCGTAACAACATCGCCCAGACTGGTAGCAATGGGAGGAATCTTAGTGGCATCGGCAAAGGCGCTCATTTCTTCGTATCCGCCCTTCAAATGGAAGCAGACCATACCTCCGAAGTTGTCACCGTCAAAAAGCTTCTTTGCCAATTCGTGCTGCGGATGGCTTTCCAGACCGGGATAAATAACGAACTCAACTTCCGGACGCTTTTCCAGCCACTTGGCGATGGCCATAGCATTTTCGGACTGCTTCTTCAAACGCAGAGGCAGCGTGCGGACGCCTCTGAGAGCCAGCCAAGAATCAAAGGGGCTGATGTGGGTGCCCAGATTGTCGTTGTAATAGCGGATGCGATCCATATCAGCTTTTTTACCGGCCAGAACACCGCAGATGGCATCGCCGTGGCCTACATAATACTTCGTAGCGGAGTGGATGACAATGTCGGCGCCCCAGTCCAAGGGCCGCATAATAAAGGGGGAGACGAAGGTGTTGTCAACAATGACCTTACAGCCATGAGCGTGGGCATACTCAGCAATAGCGGGGATATCAGCCAGCTCCAGCAAGGGATTGGACAGGGCCTCAAAATAGATGACCTTCGTATTCGGCTTCATCGCTTTTTTGATGTTTTCCAGATCAGTGATGTTTACGCGGGTCGTTTCGATGCCCTTGGAAGGCAGAATATCATTGAACATGCTGTCGGTGCAGATGAAGGTATCATCATTCGCAATGACATGATCGCCGGCGTTGAGCTGGGTGAGAAGAGAAAGGCTGACGGCTGCCATGCCGCAGGAGATGACGCATGCGTCCTCTGCATTTTCCAAAGAAGCGACCTTACGCTCCATTGCCATGGTAGTGGGATTTGTTGTGCGGCTGTAGATGCAGCAGCCGGGCTCCCAATTCATGGCGTCGATGATCATCTGATCATATTCATTGGTCGAATTGTAGGCATAGGTCGTAGTCTCATAGATGGGAGTATTCAAAGCGTGGGTAACGGGATCGGGGCCTTCACCAAATTTGACCGCACGAGTGGCGAAGTTCATGTGACTGAAATCAGTTTTGTATCTATCCATAATATGACCTCCTGAATTTTTGACAATAGTGATGAATTGCTGGAATCGCTGTTGCAAGTTACAAGCATATTGTATTAGAATTACACCAAAGATGTAAAACTGTTTATTTCAGTCGATTTTACAGTGGATTTACTGTATCCGTGGAGGGCGTATGAACTTTTTGACTATGGAGTATTTCCTTTCTATTGCTGAGCATAGAAACATTACCAAGGCAGCGGCTGAATTGCATATTACGCAGCAAACCCTCAGTGCGCACCTCACGGCATTGGAAAAGGAACTGGATACCAAATTATTTATCAGGAGCAGTCCGATGGAACTGACCCATGTGGGGACTGTGTTTTTGAAGCACGCAGCTATTATTTTTGAAAATTATCAATCCATGTGGAATGAATTTAACGATTTGACAAACAATCAGCGGGGAAAACTGATGATTGGGATCGATTTTACGCGCAGCCGGACCTTGATGCCTCAAGTGATTTCTGCATTTAACGCGGAGTATCCGAACATTGAAGTTCGTTTGACGGAAGGAACCAATCGAGAGATCATCAGGGCGCTTTCTAATAGAGAGATCGATATTGGCATTGGCCGATTTGGCGAAGCAGTCCAAGGGCTTGAGCTTTTGCCGTATTATCGTGAAGAAGTGCTTCTTCTTGTCCCACCACAGGTAAAAAACTGTGGCCCGTTAAGGAAGATACATTTTTTAAAAGACTTGAGTGACTTTAAAAATTTTCCATTTGTGTTAGGAAGCGAGAGCAATAAAGTAGGACAGATCGCTCGAACACTGCTGAGTGAGGTTCCTTACACGCCCATTATCAAGGCACAGTCCAACAACATTGACACGCTGCTGGAACTCTGTGCTCGGGGAGTTGGAGTGTGCTTTGCGCCGAAGAGCGCAGTGAAGTCCATTTTGACAGAGGAACAGCTTGGGACTATGACAGTTTATCAAGTTGGGGAAGACAGTTCGTATCCCATTAAATTCGCGTATCGGAAAACCTCCTATCAATGGAAGATAATTGATGAGTTTATCCGAATAGCGGTAGATGATTTGAAAAGAACCCTGCCGCTCAACTATACATACTAATAAACGTAGAAAAAAGGAACCTTCTGAACGAATGTCATTAAGGCAGAGGCGAAAGCAGTATGCGTATCTCTATAAGAATGAGAGCTTCCCGAGATGGATGCACTTTTTCTGCAAAAAAGATATTTTTTGCCCTACTTTTTCCATTGATATTGAGGCGGAGAAATTTAGGAACTACATCAAATAAGTCCCCCAAAATGTCCTCACCCCCTGGCGGTTAGTTACGCCCGACGCCAATACAGTCAAAGCCCCTATATGGATGGCTGCTGTTGTCAGCCATCCATAACACATTTAAACCGGACAAATAGGATTTCTACTCACGCCCCCGCGTAGGGGGCGACGGTGCAGGGCACCGCACTGGTTGAGGCGGAGTGATATTTCTACTCACGCCCCCGCATGGGGGCGACCAGCAGCATCCCGCCGAGACCGCCCAGAGAGTTCAGATTTCTACTCACGCCCCCGCGTGGGGGGGCGACCAGGGTCATGCCGTTGGCCTTGCTGCCGGCCTTATTATTTCTACTCACGCCCCCGCATGGGGGGCGACCGCCCATGCTGGCCGCGCCGCAGATCAGGGATAAATTTCTACTCACGCCCCCGCGTGGGGGGCGACGGGGGCAAAAAGATTGCATCCTGCTCGGCTTTGAAATTTCTACTCACGCCCCCCACATGGGGGCGACGTTGGAGCTGAAGGCTCTGGGCACGTTTTCCCAATTTCTACTCACGCCCCCGCGTGGGGGCGACAAACCCGGAAACACATCGTCAAACGCGTTGGGGTTCATATTTCTACTCACGCCCCCGCATGGGGGGCGACCTTGCAGGCAAATTCTTTCACTTTAAAATGGGTGATTTCTACTCACGCCCCCGCATGGGGGGCGACCTTGCAGGCAAATTCTTTCACTTTAAAATGGGTGATTTCTACTCACGCCCCCGCGTAGGGGGCGACAATTTCTTCCGCGGTTTGCACTTTGGGCTGGTTATTTCTACTCACGCCCCCGCATGGGGGGGCGACCCGCCTGTTCGCCGGTCATGGCGGTGAAGCCGTGGGGAGAGCATATTGTCCAGAATCAGCTCTGCCCGCTTTTCTCCAAACAGGACTTCGGGGAGAACGCCCTGTTGCTTTTTGCTTTAGCCTGTGATACATTGTTTTTAACGAGGATGTCGTCTGCCATCGCCTTGGGGAATTGTACCCCAATGGAAAGAAGCTGGCGGATGTCCTCGTTCTTGACATTGTCCGCTCTCTTGTGCTATGTTAAAATCAAGATTGGGAAAATCTTGCGGCAGTTTGCTTTGGGCGTTAATCACGGGGGCGGTATTCTCCTGAATACCCACTATCGTGTCCTGTGACGTGCGGATTTTCCCTTTTCTACGCCTGTGTCTGAAAAATTTTTTGAGCTACTCCGTCAGGTGCCTTACCAAGATACGCACGGTCCACATTCTGCTTATTGGAAAGCGCGTTACATACAAAACTCGCCGCATTCTGAAGGGGGGATATAACCTTGCCCTTCTTCACACTGGAAAGGTTCACCCGTTTCTACTCAGAATAAGAGTTCAGCACCCGTTTTCGTTGACCGCCGTCTCCACTCCGGAGGCGGCGTTTTTTCGGTGCTTTTGCGGGTTCGCTGAGAATATTTCCGTTCGTGCCCCCGCGTGGGGGGCGACCTGCGTCTGGTCGATCATGCTGGTGAACACTTCATTATTTCTACTCACGCCCCCGCGTGGGGGGCGACACGTTACCAAAGCACCACCGGGCGCAGGTGTTGTGATTTCTACTCACGCCCCCGCGTGGGGGGCGACGCGAACGAGCCGACGAATCAGGCCAACGCCAAGGCCATTTCTACTCACGCCCCCGCGTGGGGGGCGACCGGAAATACCGGAATCCTCCATGATGTCAGTGGAATTTCTACTCACGCCCCCGCGTGGGGGGCGACCGTGCTGGTGGACTGCGACGGCCAGGCCAACCTATTTCTACTCACGCCCCAGAATAGGGGGCGCACACACCGG
>ULTV01038949.1_pt1 | contig 11702 bp, 8 predicted proteins | sample 1957931 | NCBI WGS metagenome assembly ULTV01 (sample SAMEA4835743, study PRJEB28245) | human gut metagenome | biome: gut microbiome; material: fecal sample | place: Denmark | collected 2008
GCGGCACGTATCTTGTCCTCGTTGGCGGTGGCAAGCACCGATCTTGATGACAGTATTTCCGCCTCAAGCTTTGCAAGGTCGGCTGCCGCGGCGTTGTATGTATCGGTCATGACTGCTGTTTTTTCAAGCAGTGAGGATATTTCCTTTTCAAGCCTTTTTATATCTCCGGCACGGCTGAGCAGTCCGATGTTTTTTGCAAGCGAACCGCCGGTCAGCGAACCGCCGGCGTTAACCACCTGACCGTCTAAGGTGACTATTTTAAACATGTACCCGTGCTTTTTGGCTATCGTAACAGCCGAATCGATATCCTCGGCAATAACGGTCTTGCCAAGCAGTGAACCTATTATACCGCTGTATTTTTCGTCAGCCGACACAAGCGTTGAAGCTATACCGACATATCCGAAGCAGCTGTCAAGTCCCTTTTCGTCAAGCTCGCGCGACTTTATGGTCGAGACCGGCAAAAACGTCGCCCTGCCTTTGTTCTGCGACTTTAAGAATTCAATCGCTCTTTTAGCGTCGTTTTCGGTCTCTACGACTATGTTTTGCAGTGCTGCGCCGAGCGCTGTTTCTATCGCAACGGCATATTCGCTGTCGACCGTGATGAGCTTGCTGACCGGTCCGTCTATTCCGCGGAGCATACCCTTCTCCGCTTCCTTTACTACCGCTTTTACCGGGAAGCCGAAGCCCTCCATATTTCTATCAAGCTCATAAAGTATGCCTACTCTGCGCTTTTTATCCTCGGTGTCAAGGCGCGTGGTATCAAGCTTTGACCTCATGCTGTCTAAGCTCTCTTTGCGCGATGTAAGTATCAGTTCGCGCCCCTTTAGTGAGTTTTCACACTCGTCTGCCGTTTCCTCCGATTTTTTATAGAATTCGTTTAAGGATGCCAGCTCATTTTTCAGCTTTTGCTGTTCCCCGGTTCTGCTTTTAAGAGAGTCGGCAAGTGCTTTTTTTCTCGCGTCTATTTCGGAAAGCGACGACTGCGCGGTGACAAGGGATACCCTGTGCTCCGAAATATCTGCGGAGTATCCGTTGAGCTTTTTGGTAAGCTGCTCTATTTTGAGGGTTATCACCTCGCTGTTGCCTATAAGTCCGCTGAGTTCTTTCCCAAGCTCATCCGCTCTCCGGGACAGCTCCTTTACATTCTCTGACTTTTCTTCTATAGCCTTCCTGCGTTCCTCTATGTCGGCTTTTGCTTTCTCGTCAGAGCTTTCGAGCTCTTTAATATCATTTTCAAGGCGCTTTACGGTCTCGTCATTGTGTGCGATGTTTGCCGAATGAAGGTTTATTTCGCCTGAAAGCCTGGTCACTTCCTCCTCAAGTACGGATGAATTGCGGCGTGCTTCATCTATTTTCGCCGTGACCGATGAATACTTTTCCGAACCGCTTTCGATCTTAAGCGCCATATCGTCGAGCCCGTTTTCGATCTCGTTATAATGAGCTTTAGCAATAGTTATTTTTTCGTCCTGCGCCTTTAATCTTTCGTTTGACTGATCAAGCGAATTGAGCCAGAGTCCTATTTCCAGTTCCTTTTTAACGGCTGCCAGTTCAATAAATTTCTCAGCCTTTTTTGCCTGATCGCCCAACGGTCCCACACGCGACTCAAGCTCTGACATTATGTCCTTGAGCCTTATCATGTTATCGTCGGCAAGAGCCAACTTGCGTTCGGCTTCAATTTTGCGGTAACGGTATCTTGAAATACCGCTCGCTTCCTCGAAAATATCGCGCCTCTCGTCCGATTTTGAGCTTACTATATTGTCGATCTTGCCCTGTCCTATAATCGAATATCCGTCTCTGCCGAGACCGGTATCCATAAACAGCTCATGAACGTCCTTAAGGCGCACTACCGCCTTGTTTATAAGGTACTCGCTTTCGTGCGAACGGTAATATCTTCTTGTAACGGCGACCTCGTCGTTGTCAAATCCGAGGCTGCGATCGGTATTGTCAATTACAAGCGTGACCTCCGCAAATCCGTGCGGACGGCGGTCGGCTGTTCCGCTGAAAATGACATCCTCCATGGACTGACCGCGGAGATTTTTGGTCGACTGCTCACCGAGCACCCACCTGACGGCATCGGATATGTTGCTTTTGCCGCTGCCGTTCGGTCCGACGACGGCGGTAACACCCTTGCCGAACCGCAGCACTGTCCTGTCGGCAAATGATTTAAAGCCCTGTATTTCTATCGACTTTAAGTACAACTTTTATCCGTCCTTTCATACCGCACCGTGCCGCCCGGGATATCCTCCCTTGGCAATACGCTGCAAATATAGCCCATTTCTTTTAAGGTATTTATATTTTTCCGCTTCTGACCTATCATTTTCGACACATCGCGCGGCGAAACATGCAGAAAGTATTCGCCGGTCGGTTCCGACAGAAGCTTTTCAAGCAGCAGATCGAGCATTATCCTGCTCTCGCAAAGCTCTCCGAACGACGGATGCCACGGACCTGCCGCATATGATTCTTTTTCTATGGAATGAAGTCCGAGCCTTATTACCCTTATTCCGTTTTTCATAAATCCGGCGTAGAGCTTTGCACAAAGTTCCACTGTCTCGTCAAGCGACGGCGGAGTATACTTTCCCTCATTAAAAAATCGTTCAAGCAGTGTGCCCTTTAAGGTTATCGCAGGGTATATCCTGACCGTTTTCGGCGCTATGGCGATTATACTTTCGGCGGTCATTTCGTCCTTTTGCCTGTCACTGCCGTAAAGCCCGGTCATCATCTGAAGTCCCAGCTCGAAACCGCTTTCCATTATAGCGTGCGATGCGCTGCGGACATCCTCTGCCGTGTGTCCTCTGAGATTGAGTCTCAACACGTCGTCATCCATGCTCTGGGCGCCAAGCTCGATAGCGGTGACGCCGTATTTTTTTAAGTATGTAAGTATGTCGTCGTCAATATAATCCGGTCTTGTGGATATCCTGATGCCTGAGATAACACCGCTGTCGATATATTCCTTCGCCTTTTTTAGCAGCGGCTCAGTAAACGAGCGGTCTATAGCCGTAAAGCTTCCGCCGAAAAATGCAAGCTCGGTATCCTGTGCACTGTATTTCGGAGAGCATTTTGCCGCCGACACAGCCGCGTCGATATCCTCCGGTGTGACCGGAAAGCCGGTTCCGGTTATGCTGTTCTGATCACAGAAGCTGCACCTGTGCGGACAGCCCATATGCGGCACGAACACCGAAATATTTGCATGCCTCATACATTTTCGCCCATAAGCTCAAGAGCCTGCTTTGCAGCATCTTGCTCCGCCTGCTTTTTGCTGTGGGCTGTACCTTTGCCTATGACATTTGAATTGAGTCTGACCTCAACGGTAAAGCGCTTGTCGTGATCCGGTCCGCTTTCACCGGTAAGGATGTATACAAGTTCCTCCTCGCGGTTGCGCTGTATTATCTCCTGGAGCTGCGTCTTGTAATCGTGGAACGCATCGCCCACGGTATGGTTTTCAACTTCCTTTTCGACAAACCTCATCACATGGCGCCTTGCGACCTCCATGCCGCCGTCAAGATACATTGCGGCAAGCAGCGCCTCGAAAGCGTCGGCAAGTATGGACGGTCTTTCTCTGCCGCCGTTTTGCTGCTCTCCCTTGCCGAGGAGCAGGTATTTTCCAAGATCCATTTCGCGTGAAAATCCGGCAAGTGATTTTTCGCAGACAAGCGCTGCCCTGAGTTTTGTGAGCTCACCTTCGGGCAGATTTTTGAACTTTTTGAAGAGATACTCAGCCACTATTACCGACAGCACGGAGTCGCCCAAAAACTCAAGACGTTCGTTTGACTCATGAACATTGCGGTTCTCATTCGCGTAAGACGAATGGGAAAGCGCTCTGTGAAGCAGCTCCCGTGTTTTGAAATTATAGCCGATTTGCTTTTCAAGCTCGTCCATTTTTATTTACTTCCTTCCAAAATAAAGGTCTGTTACTTTTCGTCCGCGGCGATTTTTTGAAGATCGGCGGAGATTTTACCGGCAACATCGTTTTCGGCACATATTTTTGCCTGTCTTATCGCGTTTTTAATGGCGTCCGCATTTGAACTGCCGTGCGCCTTAATGACCGGCTTTTTAACGCCGAGCAGCGGTGCTCCGCCGATATCGTCGTAATTCATTTTATCTTTAAGGCTGTAAAGGCTCTTTTTGGCAAGCAGTGCCGCTATTTTTGAGCGGAACGTGCTCATCAGCGTGCGTTTTATAAGCTTCATCATGTTTGACGCAACGCCCTCATACAGCTTCAAAACCACATTTCCGGTAAAGCCGTCCGATATCACGGCGTCACAAACGCCGGCAGGCAGCTCTCTCGCCTCTATGTTGCCCACAAAATTCACGGGACTTTCTTCAAGCAGCTTATATGCTTCTATCTGAAGCGGTCCGCCCTTGGTGTCCTCGGTCCCGATGTTGAGAAGTCCTATCTCGGGATTATTTATCCCCTCTACGTTTTCGAGATAAAGTGACGCCATTATTCCGAACTGTCTGAGCATCTCGGGGCGGCACTCCGCGTTGGCGCCTGCGTCCATAAGCAGCAGCTTGCGGTCGGTCATAGTCGGTATGACCGTGCCTATCGCCGGTCTTTCTATGCCCTTTATCCTTTTTACTATAAATGTAGCGCCAGCCATTATAGCGCCGGTGCTTCCGGCTGAAACGAACGCGTCGGCTTCGCCGTTTGCGACAAGATCCATTGCAAGGCCTAAGGATGTTCCCCTTTTGGACTTCAGTATATCGGTCGGCTTGTCATGCATGTCAAAAACGCTGTCTGTATGGCGTATTTCTATGCCGGCAAGGTCTATTTTGTTATCGGCAGCGCATTTTTCAATAATATCTTTGTCACCGGTGAGTATAATATTCACGCCGTACTCGCGCGCGGCATCGTGTGCACCCCGAATGACCGAAAGCGGCGCATTGTCGCCACCGAATGCATCAACGGCTATTTTCACTTTTCTTCACTCCTTACATTGTCTGAAAACCATTTTGCAGAGCGCTCCGCAAGCAGATTGTATCTTTCCTTTTTATCCCTTATTGCAGTAGGCAGCGGCGGAAGTATCCCGAAATTTGCGCCCATCGGCTGAAAATCCTTTACCGAACCATCACTTATATACCGGGACAAAGCCCCTATCATTGTGATATCGGGGAACGGCGGCAGCTGCTCACCGTTTATTGCGGCAGCCATAAAGAGCGCCGCAGCTATTCCCGAAGCCGCAGATTCCATATATCCTTCCACACCCGATATCTGCCCTGCAAAGCTCACCTTGGGGTGCTTTTTCATTGAAAAATCGCTGTTTAATACCCTTGGCGAATCTATAAATGAATTCCTGTGCATAACGCCGTATCTTACATATTCGGCATGGGACAACGCCGGTATCATGCCGAAAACGCGTTTCTGTTCGCCGAATTTCAGGTTTGTCTGAAAGCCGACGAGGTTATACATTTCAGCCTGCTTTGTTTCTTTCCTCAGCTGCAAAACAGCCCACGGCCGGTGACCGGTTTTAGGATCCTTAAGTCCCACCGGCTTCATCGGTCCGAAGCGTATCGCATCGGTGCCTCTTGAGGCCAGCACCTCTATCGGCATACAGCCTTCATATACCTTAAGCCCCATGTCGTTTTCATGGAGGAGTGCCCGTTCGGCAGATACAAGTGCCGATACAAACGCCTCGTATTCTTCTTTGTTTAAGGGGCAGTTTATATAGTCGTCACCGTCGCCCTTGTCATACCGGCTTGCAAAAAAAGCATGCTCCATATCTATGCTGTCGGCTGTAACTATGGGAGCCGCGGCATCGTAAAAGCTTAAATACTCCTCACCACAAAGCGCCTTCAGAGAGTCAGCCAGCCTGCCGCTCGTCAGCGGTCCCGTAGCGATTATCGTGTACTCATCGGGGTCTATATTTTCGACCTCTCCGGTCACGACCGTTATATTCGGGTCGCTTTTTATGGCTTCTGTGACCTGCTTTGAAAACAGCACGCGGTCGACCGCTAACGCTCCGCCTGCCGGCACAGCATTCTTTTTTGCCAACGGCACGGTAAGCGAGCCTAAATACTCCATCTCCCACTTCAGCAGTCCTGCTGCCGAGCCGAAGCGTTCGGCTTTAAGCGAATTCGAGCAGACAAGCTCGGCAAAGGTCGGCAGCTTGTGCGCCGGGGAATAACTTTGCGGCTTCATCTCGTGCAGCTCGACCTTTATCCCTTTTTTCGACAATATGTGTGCCGCCTCGCAGCCTGCAAGTCCGGCACCGATCACCTTGACTGTCATACTTATTTACCGTCTTCGCTTTTTGCGGCGCGTTTTCTGGACGCCGCCTTTTCAAATCCGCAGCCTTCGGCAAGACAATGCAGCTTTCCGCGGTTTTTGAACAGCGTCTTGCCACATTCGGGACAAAGTTCAGCCGTCGGCTCATCCCATGTCATGAATTTACACTCCGGGTATGACGAGCAGCCGTAGAATTTATGGTGCGTTTTTGTGTTGCGCATAACAAGCTTGCTGCCGCACAAAGGGCAGGTGCCCGGCACCTCGGCAGTTATCGGCTTGGTGTTTTTACATTCAGGATAACCCGGACAGGCAAGGAATTTTCCGAATCTTCCGGTCTTTATGACCATTTTCCTGCCGCACAGCTCGCAGACCTCGTCGGTCTCCTCATCCGGCACCCTGACCCTTTTGCCGTCCATTTCCGACTCGGCATTTTTAAGGGTCTTATCGAAATCATTGTAGAATTTGCTTACAACGTCCACCCAGTTCTTCTTGCCCTCGCCTATTTCGTCGAGGCTTTCCTCCATACCTGCGGTGAATTTGACATCCACTATCTTTTTAAAATACTCGCACATAAGGTCGGTGACCGTTTCACCGAGCGGTGTCGGAGCATAGGCTTTGCCGATCTTGGTGATATATTCACGCTGTTCTATATTCGTGACTATAGGCGCATAGGTCGACGGACGGCCAATTCCGTTTTCGTCAAGCGCCTTGGTAAGCGTGGCGTAGTTGTACCTCACAGGCGGCTGTGTAAAGTGCTGCTCGGCTGAAACACCCTTGGTCTTATCGGCTTTCAGCTGTTCTCCTACCGTCAGCTGCGGAATGGCGCCGCCCTTTTCCTCCTCCTCATCACGGCTTTCGGTGTATAGCTTTGTGAAACCGTCAAATTTCACCTTGTATCCGCTCGACTTGAAAAGATATCCGGCGTTTACCGTATCAACAGCCACGGTATCGTGAACACATGCCGACATAAGGCTGGCTATAAATCTGTCCCATATCAGCTTATACAGCTTATACTGTTCGGCTGTGAGCGCACCCTTTACCTCGTCGGGAGACAGCTGAACTGTGGTGGGACGTATCGCCTCATGCGCGTCCTGCGCACCCTTTTTCGCCTTGTAATAGCGAGGCTTTGGCGGCAGATACGCGTCGCCGAAGCGTTCCTTTATATATGTGTTGGCAGCGGCTCTTGCCTCCTCGGAAATACGCAGTGAATCGGTTCTCATATAGGTTATAAGACCTATGGTACCGCGTCCGGGAATATCCACGCCTTCATAAAGCGCCTGAGCTATTCTCATGGTGCGTTTACCGTCATAACCAAGCTTTCTCGAAGCGTCCTGCTGCATTGTGGATGTATTGAAGGGCGGTGCCGGCTGATAGGTTTTAGTGCCGTTTTTGACCGATCTTACGGTAAATTCTCCGTCACTTAACGCAGCAAGAATCTTATCCGCCGTCTCTTTATCGGGTATGTCGGTCTTTGTGCCGTCCTCCGTTCCGTAGAATTTTGCCGCGAACTTTGTTTTGTTCTTTACGAGCGTTGCCTCTATCGTCCAGTATTCGGTAGGAACGAAAGCCCTGATCTCCTTTTCGCGGTCAACAATCAGTCTTAAAGCCACCGACTGTACGCGTCCGGCGGAAAGACCGCGGCGTACCTTTTTCCAGAGGAACGGGCTTAGCTTATAACCGACAAGCCGGTCAAGCGTGCGGCGTGCCTGCTGCGCGTCTACGAGGTTTATATCAACGCTTCTCGGATTGCTCATTCCGGTGCTGACGCCGGTTTTTGTTATCTCATTGAACACCACTCTGTTCTGTTCGCCGAGATCAAGTCCGAGCAGCTGTGCCAGATGCCACGAAATAGCTTCTCCCTCACGGTCCGGATCGGTCGCAAGATACACATAGTCGCTTTCGGCGGCAGCGTCCTTGAGCTTTTTGATAATATCCTTTTTGGTAGACAAATTAAGGTACTTCGGCGCAAACCCGTGTTCAACATCTATTCCGAGTGTCGATTTGGGGAGATCGCGCACATGTCCCGTCGAAGCCATAACCGTGTATCCTGCTCCGAGATACTTCTGAACTGTTTTGGCTTTTGACGGGGACTCGAGGATGACCAACTTTGACATATATATTCACATCTTTCATGGTAGTTTACATTTAAAACGCTGCTTCGCGGCTGCTATTTTACTATTTTGTACCTTCCGCCGAAGCCTGCCTTTGCAAGACCGGCTATTTCAAGCTCGGTCACGGCGGAAAATATTTCGGATATATCGCTTCCGGTAAGCTCGGCTGCATCGTCCGCGGAAAACTCACCGTCCGGCAGTCTGTCGGCAACCGTTTTGTAAAGCTCAGCCGCTCTCTGCGAGAGTATCGAAAGGTCTGTGGGAGGCTTTAAAGCCGCTTTTGGCTCCGGCTCGACGCCTTCTGTCTCCGCCTTTGGCTTTTTTGTATTATTGTCCGGATTTACTTCGTTATTACTGCCGTGATCACTCTGCAGTCCCGGATCGCTTTCAAGGACATGCAGCGTGTCTTTATATGTATATGCATATTCATTTATAATATCGCAGACCGACAGCAGCGGTCTCGCACCGTCAACTATCAGCCGGTTCGAGCCTTCATACTGCGGCACCGACGGACTGCCCGGGATCACGAAAACATCTCTGCCCTGTTCGGCGGCATGCCTTGCGGTTATCAGCGTTCCGCTTTTAATTCCGCCCTCAACTACAACCACTCCGTCGCAAAGACCGGACATAATGCGGTTTCTTCTCGGAAATGAGCCTCTTGTTGCAGGTTGTGACGGCGGATATTCGCTCACAAGGCAGCCGTTTTGGACTATCCTCTCGCGCAGCTCCTCATTTTGTTTTAAGTATCCGCTGTTCACACCGGCACCGAGAACGCCGACCGTGTAACCACCCGATTCCATAGCGCCGTTATGCGCCGCGCTGTCTCCTCCTATCGCACCGCCGCTTACTATCACGGCACCGCAGGAGGCAAGAGTGCCGGAAATAACGTGTGCAACATCTGCACCGTAGCTGCTTATCTTTCTCGGTCCCACCACTGCTATTGACAGCCGTCCGTCTACAGACAGCGGTTTGCCCTTGATATACAGAACTACCGGCGGATCGGGTATTGAAAACAGCTTGTCGGGATATTCGTCATCCCTTATACTTACTATCCTAACACCCGAACGCTCACAGTCGTTTATTATATTATGTATCTGGCGGCGCGGTATGGTATGAAGCCTTTTTGCCTGTGCCGGCGACAGGGAGCATGCTTCTATCTTGGTCTTATCGTCAGCCTCATAAAATGACTTTGCATCACCGTAAAGCTCCAGCACACTGCCTATTTTATCACACGATGTGCCAAGCACAAGGCTCAGCCATATCCAATATTCGGCGGACATATTCATTTGCCACCAGCCTTTGTCATTTGCCACATTATTATTGCGGCAGCGGCTGCGGCATTTAGTGATTCGGCTCTGCCGCTCATTTTTATGGTGATCCTGCGGTTGGCGGCATTCACCGTACCGGCGGTAAGCCCGTTGGCTTCATTGCCTATGAGTGCTACGGAGTTTCGGGGAAAATCGGTAAGTGACAGATCCTCCGCTTCGCCCGATACGATCGATGCAAAAACCGAAAATCCCTGGGTTTTCAGTGTCTCGACCGTTTGCAGGCAATCGCCGCAGATGAAAAGCGGCAATCTTAAAAGCGCTCCCATTGCCGCACGCTGCGATTTCGGCGAAAAAGGATCGCATCCGGCGCTGCCGATAATAAGTCCCGAAATGCCCAGTGCTTCGGCGGTACGCGCAATGGCACCGAGGTTGGCAGGATCGGCGGTGTTTTCGAGCATTATGTACCGTCCGCTGCTTATACTGTCGGCGGAAAATACGGTGTTGGGTATTTTAACTATACAAAGCACGCCCTGCGGATTGACGGTATCGCAGATGTACTTAAAAAGTGCATCGGTCACCATTATCCTTTGCTTTGCGGTGTCATATATAGGCTGTATCCGGTCGTCCTCCGACATTTTTTCGGTCACGATGACCGTTTCGACGGTGTACCCGTTCTGCACGGCATCGACCGACAGCCTTAAGCCCTCAAGAAGAAACAGTCCCGTCTGGCGGCGATACGAAGCGGAGGTCATCAGTTTTCTGACCGATTTGACTATCCGGTTTTCACGGCTGCTTATAAGTTCAAACTCCATTTCGCACGCTCTCCTTTCGGTACAGTATCGGGCAATCTTATAAATGAGCATACCAACTCACCATATATTTTTATAATATATCAGATTTTTCTGCAAAAATCAATCCCCTTAAAACGAAAACATATACATACAATTTCTTTAATAAATTACTGACGGAAAATCTATTGTTATTTTGGGGACATAAGAAAAACGGCAGGAGTGGGGCCCCTGCCCTACAAGGTGTCAATTAGTTTTTAGGTTGTTTATTAAGAAGCGACACTCGAGGCTCGTTCCATACGACGTGCTAATTAGATTTTCGGTTTTTACACCTCTAAACTAAAATTTACTGGTATATTAAAATAAAAAACGATCGGCTTGGAGGGGTATCCTCCAAGCCGATTTTCATTTGGTGTAATATAAACCCCTAGTTGAAACAAAACTCTGCCTGTGCATCTGCTAAAGCATTTACCGCCCCTCCGGTGTCTTTATCAACCTGAATTTGTTCTTGCGGTATTCTATCATACCTGCGGCGCGCAGCTTTGACAGCTCAGCCGACATAGCGCTGCGTTCGACCGACAGATAATCGGCAAGGCCTTTACGGTCAAAGGGTATTGTGAACTCGTCGCTTCCTGCCTTTGCTGCCTCGGCTGACAGATATGACATCAGTTTCAGTGCAGTCGTTCTGCGGCTCATGTGTGTTATCTTTTCATTAAACCGCAGATTTTTATATGCCAGATCGTTAATGATTCTATTGGACAGCATGCCTGCCGCACGGTCCGTTCCGGCAAGAGCGGTAACCGCACCTAAGCGCAGCCACAGCACGGTACAATCCTGCTCGGCGGTCACATTAACATTAACCGCCGCATCATGCAGCAGCGCAAAGGTCTCGGCGAACATGCTGCCGCCTGTTATGCGTGCCAGTATATTTCGGTTGCCCCAGAAATCATCCTTGGAGATCACCGCGGATCCGGTCAGAAGGAAGCCTGCTTTCTCGGTTTTTGTTCCGTCGGCAAGTATTATCTCGCCCTTTTTGTATGAGCGGTGCACAGCCTCGGCTCTTTCAAGAAGCCGGACTATATCGCTGTCGCCTGTATTTGAAAATATTTTTGAATTTCGGAGCAAATCGATATATTTTTGCACATTGGCCTCCAAAAGACAATTAATCATTGCACTCCGCTTTCCTTTATGACCTTATCGGCAACAAAAGGCGGCGCTTCCTCATACCTTGTGAATTCAAACGAAAATTCCGCTCTGCCCTGAGCTATTGATCTCATGGCTGTCGCAAAATCGCCCATTTCGGACATAGGTA
>ULTV01071232.1_pt1 | contig 11700 bp, 10 predicted proteins | sample 1957931 | NCBI WGS metagenome assembly ULTV01 (sample SAMEA4835743, study PRJEB28245) | human gut metagenome | biome: gut microbiome; material: fecal sample | place: Denmark | collected 2008
GGAGATCGCCCACAAGCACGGCGTGTGGATGCACACCGATGCGGTGCAGGCCGTTGGCACCATTCCCGTGGATGTCAAGGAGCTGGGCGTGGATATGCTGTCCATGAGCGCCCACAAGTTCAATGGCCCCAAGGGCATGGGCGCACTGTACTGCCGCAAGGGCATCTGGCCCCAGAACCTGATCGACGGCGGCAGCCAGGAGGCCCGCCACCGCGCCGGCACCGAGAACGTGGCCGGTATCGCCGGTATGGGCAAGGCCCTGGAAATGGCCGTCGCCCATCTGGACGAGCGGATGGCCCACGAGAAAGAGCTGCGTGATTACGTCATTGACCGCGTGCTCAAGAACATCCCGGAGGCCCGCCTGAACGGCGGCCTGGAGCACCGCCTGCCTGGCAATGCGAACATCAGCTTCCCCGGCCTGGAGGGCGAGACCATTCTGCTGGATCTGGATATGCACAACATCTGCGCATCCACCGGCTCTGCCTGCAACTCCGACAGCCTGGACCCCAGCCATGTTCTGCTGAGCATCGGCGTGCCGGAGGAAATCGGCCACGGTTCCATGCGGTTCACCTTTGGCCCGCAGAATACCATGGAGGAAGCAAAATATCTGTGTGACGTGCTGGAGGAGGTCATTCCCCGCCGCCGTGCTATGAGTTGTATGTGGCTGCAGGGCCAGAACACCGCCCGCCAGTTCAGCCTGAAGGGAGAAAACTAAGATGGCAAGTATGTATAGCGCAAAGGTCATGGAGCATTTCGCAAACCCGCACAATGTCGGCGAGATCCCCGATGCAAACGGCGTGGGTGAGGTCGGCAACCCCAAGTGCGGCGATATCATGCGCATGTACCTGAAGATCGAGAACAACGTGATCGTTGATGTCAAGTTCCTGACCTTTGGCTGCGGTGCCGCCATTGCCACCAGCAGCATGGCCACCGACCTCATCAAGGGCAAGACCATTGACGAGGCCCTGAAGCTGACCAACAAGGCCGTTGTAGAAGCTCTGGAGGGTCTGCCCCCCATCAAGGTGCACTGCTCTGTGCTGGCCGAGCAGGCCGTGAAGGCTGCCCTGTCTGACTACTACCGCCGTCAGGGCATTGATCCGGAACCCATCGTGGGCAAGCTGGAAGAAGACTGTGACCATTGCAGCGGTGAGAGCTGCAAGGTCTGAGCAGGATCCGCAGAATCATAAAAAGGGGTGGTTCCCGGTCGGGAACCACCCCTTTTTTGGTATCATACGGAACTGCGGTGAAAGTTCAGCGCAGATTTGCCTTCTGGATCAGGCTGCGGATATGGTGGGCCAGCATCTCGATGGCGGGGCCGTTTTCACCGCCATTGGGGATGATGATATCGGCATTGCGCTTGCTGGGTTCCACAAAAGCCTCGTGCATGGGCTTGACGGTGGCGCGGTACTGGGCGATGACGCTGTCCAGCGAGCGGCCGCGCTCCTTGACATCCCGCAGGATGCGGCGGAGGATCCGCTCGTCCGCATCGGTGTCTACATAGATCTTGTAATCAAATAGGCTGCACAGCTCCGGCTCAGCCAGGGGCAGAATGCCCTCCACGATGAGGACGGGGGCGGGCTCGATGTGCTGCACCTCGCTGCTGCGGTTGTGGTTGGCGTAATCGTACACGGGGCAGTCGATGGCGCGGCCCGCTTTCAGCTCCTTCAGATGCTGGATGAGCAGGTCGTTGTCGAACGCGTCCGGGTGGTCATAGTTCAGCTTGCAGCGCTCTGCAAAGGGCAGTTCATCGTGGCGCTTGTAGTAACTGTCGTGGGAGATCAGACGCACCTCGTCCTCCCCGAACCGCTCCTTGAGCCGGTAAGCCAGCGTGGTCTTGCCGCTGCCCGAGCCGCCTGCGATGCCGATGATCAGATTGTTCATGTCCCAAAATCCTCCTGCCTGCCGATTCCGGTGGAAAAACCGGTCAGAATAAGCTATAATAGGTATATTGTTGGGGAACACCCCTGTTTCTCACTGCTTATGATATCACAAAACCACTGTTTTTGACAGAGTAAGAGGAAAATTGATGAAAAAGATCGTTCCGGCCCCGTATATCGACCAAACTGCCCGCTGGGTGAATGGCTGCGAGAGCATCAGCAGCGTGATGCTGCTGCAGGCCGTGGGCATCCCCATTGACCCGGATGTGTTCATTGAGCGCGACCTGCCCCACGCCCCCTACTGGGAACAGGAGGGCAGGCTCTACGGGCCTGACCCGATGTTCGTCTACCCCGGCGACCCCCACGACCACACCGGGTACGGCTGCTATGCCCCCTGCATCGTGCAGGCCTTGCAGAGCGCGCTGGCGCACGAGGGCGCGGCGGACCGGTTCGAGGTGCTGGACGTGAGCGGCGAGACCGCAGCGCAGCTGTGCCGGTTCATTGACGAGGGAATGCCGGTGGTGTTCTGGGCAACGCTGGATTTTACCCCGGTGCCCGAGGAGCGGGATCACTGGCTGCTGGCTGATGGCACCGACTTTGCCTGGAAGTGCCACGAGCACTGCCTGCTGCTGGTGGGCTACGATGAGGAAAACTACTGGTTCAATGACCCGTGGCATGACCACGGGGTCTGCGCCCAGCCCAAGGAGCTGGTGGAGCGCTGCCACGCGGCACAGGACTCCTATGCGGTGACCCTGCGGCGGAAATAAGAAAGGCGGAACATGAAAACAGAGAAACTGAAACAGAACGTCAAGGGCTATGTTCAGCAGTTTGAGGACGGCGGCCTGCGGCTGCTGAGAAAGGGGCAGAAGGGTGTGATCCACGCCATCTTCAGCCGCTTTGGCCTGGTGCTGATCCTGCTGCTGCTGCAGGTGGGGCTGCTGTTCAGCATCTTCCGGTGGTTCGGCAACCTGTGGCCCCATTACTTCGGCGGCAGCGTGGTCGTTACATCGGCCATGGTCATCTATCTGCTCAACAGCAAGATGGACAACAGCGCCAAGATCACCTGGATGGTGGTGGTTGCCATTGCGCCGGTGGTGGGCATTCCGATGTTCTTCTATGTCAAGAGCAATTTCGGGCACAACATCCTGCGCAAGCGGCTGCTGGAGCTGGAGGACCAGCTGCGCGGTTGGCTGCCGCAGAGCCAAAAGGCAGTGGAGCAGCTGAAAGCGCTTGAACCCGGTGCGGCTTCGCTGGCAAAGTACCTGTACGGGCGGGGCGGCGGCTTTCCGGTGTACCAGAACACCGCCATGACCTACTTCCCCGGCGGCGAGGCAAAGTTTGAGGAACTGCTGCGCCAGCTGGAAACGGCAGAAGAATATATCTTTGTGGAGTATTTCATCATCGACGAGGGCCTGATGTGGGGCAAGATCCTGGAAGTGCTGGCCCGCAAGGCGCTGCAGGGCGTGGATGTCCGGGTGATGTACGACGGCACCTGTGAGTTTTCCACCCTGCCCCGCAATTACCCCCGGCTGCTGGAGAAGCTGAACATCCAGTGCAAGGTGTTCAGCCCGGTGCAGCCGTTCGTCTCCACTCACTATAATTACCGCGACCACCGGAAAATTCTTGTCATTGACGGGCGGGTCGGTTTTACCGGCGGCGTGAATCTTGCCGATGAGTACATCAACCACATCCAGAAGCATGGCCGCTGGAAGGATGCCGCCGTGATGCTGGAGGGTGAGGCGGTCCGTTCGCTGACGGCTCAGTTTCTGCAGATGTGGGGCATCCTGAAGGAGCCGGAATATGAGCAGTTCCTGACCCGGCCCATTCCGGTGCCGGAAAATGCAAAGGGCGTGGCGGCTCCCTACGGGGACTGTCCGCTGGACGGCGAGCGGGTGGGCGAGATGGTCTATATCGACCTGCTCAACCGGGCCAGGGATTACATCCACATTATGACCCCCTACCTTATTCTGGACGGCGAACTGGAGACCGCCCTGAAATTTGCCGCCGAACGGGGCGTGGATGTCCACCTCATCCTGCCCGGAAAGCCGGACAAGCGGTTCCCCTACGCACTGGCAAAGAGCCACTATTCGGCCCTGCTGGATTCGGGCGTGAAGATCAGCGAGTGGAGCCCCGGTTTTGTCCATGCAAAGGTGTTCGTGGTGGATGGCAGGGAAGCGGTGGTGGGCACCATCAATCTGGACTACCGCAGCCTGTACCATCACTTTGAGGATGCCGTCTGGATGGTGGATGCTCCCTGTATCCGGGACATTGAGCAGGATTTCCAGCACACGCTGGAACAGTGCCGCACGGTGGAAAATACCTCGGCCAGCATCTGGCAGAAGCATTATCTGCTCCGTGCCACCGGAATGCTGCTCAAGGTCATTGCACCGCTACTGTAACAGCTGAATTACAGAGCAACAGCCCCCTCAGGCTATGTGACCCGAGGGGGCTGTTGTTTTGTATGATCCTTATCTGGGATAGCACAGCGCCAGCTTGGAATAAAAATCTTCCAGTGCAAAACGAACATCCAGATCGTGATAGACACGGATGGTTTTGCGGTCAGAAGCTTCAGCATAGGTCAGGCTGGGCAGGAGCACAGGGGCCGGGCGGAGTGTCCAGTGCCCCCGGAAGCCATTCTCCAGCAGGACGGCGGCGGTAGTGTTGTCGCCCAAAGTCCAATTGCCCCCGGTGCGCAGAGGAAAGCGGGGATCGTATTCGGAGGGGTACTCGTCCATCAGCTGCCGAAATAGATAGGCTCCCACTTCGCCGCAGGGCCGTACCCGAAGCGCTAATTCGGCAAGGGATACCTCGAATCTGGCGTAGACATCCTGTGGGATCTGCCAGACCGTGACAGCGCTGTCCAACAGGACACGGCAGGCGATGGGGTCTTGCTGAACATTGAATTCCGGCCGTCCGGCGGGATAGGGGCCGCCGCCGTTCCAGAGCACCGTCATGCGGGACGCAATCTCCGGGGCACGGTTCAGGGCGGCGGCAATGTTTGTCATAGCGCCCTGGGCCGCAATGTACAGGGGAGCCGGGTCATCCCGCAGAGCCTCCTGAATCAGAAACTCGACGGCTTCACAGTCGGGAGCATCCTCCGGGGAGGCGAGAGGGGCAGTACAACCATGAAGAACAGGAACATCGTCGATGTGTGCGGCGTTCAGCAGGCGGCATACCTCCTGGTAACTGCGTTCCATGCTGTGGGGCGGCAGACCCCTTTGGGTGGTTTTGACCTCGAAATGGGTGGCACAGATACCACGCACATCAAATTGCGGAGTGAGCAGATGGTGCAGGATGGCAAAGTCATCATCGCCTTCGTTTTTTGCATCGGTGTCAATGATGACCCGTACCCGGCAGGCCTCCGGCGGTGCAAATCCAAGCCTCGCAAGAAGTTCAGAGCGTTCCATGTGGTGTCCCCTCAGTTCAGCTTTGCCAGCGCTTCGTTCAGTGCGGCCAGCTTTTCTTCATCGAACATTTTGTTGCTGTAGAATTGCAGATTGTTCACCGAAATGCCCCGGGAGCCGGGCTCCTGCTGCACATATTGGGCCAGCTCCGGCAGCAGCTGCTGGATCAGGGCAGCGGACTGAGGAGTGTCCAGCAGGGTGCCGATCTTCATATCAAGACAGAATTCCCTGACTTCCTCCGGGGCGGGCACCAGCACGTCGTGGTTGAAGATGTGGTTCAGGAAGCCGAGTGCCATGCCCTGCCACACTGCGGATTCCGGGTTTTCCGGGTTTTGGGGATTGGCAATGTGGCGGCTGCCGGTGGAGAAGCCGTGGTCGCCGTAAGCAAAGATATGCATCTCATAGGGGATCTTCCGCTCTGCCAACAGGGTGGCAAACTGCAGGGACTGCGTGGCGGGCACCAGATGGTCGCCCTGAGTGGCAAAAAGGAAGGCAGGGGGAGTCTGGTCATCCACCTGCTGCAGCAGGTCCGGCAGCTCCATGCCCAACGCCTTGCCCGGGATGCTGAACACAGCGTAGCCCAGCAGCATGGCCGCGGGACGGACCCGGCCCATGGTGCCCACCGAGGCGGCAAGATGCCCGCCGGCAGAGAAGCCTACCACGGCGATCTGCTCCGGGTCGATGTGCAGGTCACCTGCGTTCTGATGCAGGTAGTCCATGGCCTCCTGCGCTTCGGCAAAGGCATTGGTATAGACCTCCTCCACCGGACAGTTCTGGGAGACACTGTACCGCAGCACAAAGGCGTTGTAGCCTGCGTTCAGGAAGGCCAGCGCTACAGGATCGGCTTCCCGGTCTGAGCAGAAAGCATAGGCTCCGCCCGGAAAGATCAGGATTGCAGGACAGCGATCCAGAGCAGGCATTTCGGTGCAGGGATCCTGCAGGTAGCAGGTCAGCTGGGCATTGTGGGCCCCCATGGGGATCTGAGTGATTTTCATAGTTGGCTCCTTTTTCCTGTAATAAAACGGGCCTTCGTACAGATAACCCCAAAAGGCAGGGGGGTCCCTGTGCGAAAGCCCAAAATCGACTTTGTTATTCTGATATCAATATAGCAGATAGCAGAAACACTGTCAAGAAGATTTACTGGTATTCCTTTTCCATCGAGAAGCCCCGGCCGCTGACTTCGGTCACGCGGCTGACAATGAGGAAACAGGCGGGGTCGATGGAATGGACCAGCTTTTCCAGCCGGGGCAGCTCCCGGTTGGAGATGACGCTGAGCAGCACCTCGCTGGGCTCGCCGGTGTAGCCGCCCTCGCCGTGGAGCACGGTCACGCCACGGTCGATCTCAGCCAGAATGGCGGTGCGGATCTCATCCGACCGGGTGCTGATGATCTTGACCTCGGTGCGGCTGTCGCCCAGCATCAGCATCTTGTCCATGACGATGGTGTGGGTGATGACCAGCACGATGCCGTAGAGCACCTGCTCCGGCTGGCTGAACGCTGCCTGTACCAGCAGGATGGCGATATCAAAGAGCATCATGGTGATGGACACCGGCCAGCGGAACCACTTCTGCAGCACCAGCGGGGGGATATCCATGCCGCCGGTGGAAGCGCCCGCCCGGATGACCATGCCCAGCGCAACGCCGATGCCCAGACCCGAGAAGATGGTGCAGAGGAAGATATCCTCAGTCAGCACCCGGCCGTCCAGCAGCCGCTCAAACAGCTCCAGAAAGGCGGGGCTCAGCACGCTGCTGGCAAGGGTGTTCAGTGCGAACTTCTTGCCCAGCACCGCCCAGCCCCACACCAGCATGGACATGTTGAAGAGGAAGAGGAAACCGGAGACGGAAAGTCCCGTCAGCCGCCCGAAGGCCAGCGCGATGCCGGTGGCACCGCCCGTGATGAGCCCGGCGGGCTCCAGAAACAGGGCCACCGCCAGCGAATACAGTGCGTTGCCCAGGATGATAGCCAGACTGTTCAGCAAAAGCTGCTGCCAGCGACGAGTAGATTTCATAGCAGTACCTCCCATACTATCCTTATAATACAGGAAAAGTGAGAAAAAAGCCAGAACCTCTCAGGCGCTTTGCGCCAGCTCCCCTGGTAGGGGAGCCAAGCTGCGTACTGCTATTCTTGCCTCTCCTATTAGGAGAGGTGTCTGCGAAGCAGACGGAGAGGTTTTGTTACTCCTCGTCCAGCAGCCGCAGACCCGCCGTATCGGTCACGGGCAGGGAGAACACGATGGCTCCCGCCTTGGGGCCTGCCCCCTGCATGATGGCCTGCATGATCTGGTTTTTCAGGGTGGTGCGGGACACGATGAGCACCAGCTCCTTCTCGTTGACCAGCTCCACCCCCATAAAGTGGGCGGCACCCTCCATGCCGGTGCCCTTTGCGTGGATGACGGTGCCGCCGCCAGCTCCGGCGGCGCGGGCCGCGTCCATGATGGAGCCGGTGTGGCCCTGATTGGCAATGACGAGCAGCAGCTCATAGCAGGTATCCTTCAAGGTGCTTTCCTCCTTCAGTGCAAAGGTCTGGTGTTCGGTCAGGAATTGCAGCGCCCGCTTGCCGCCGATGCTGCTGACCGGGATGATGAACGCGATGCCGGTGCCCGGCACATCGATGCGCATTTTGCGGCGCAGGTCTTTTTGCAGGCCGGGCCAGGTCTCGGCGGTGATCATGGCAAAGAGCACGGCCTTTTCGGTCTGCTCCAGCCCCAGGGTGGAAAGGGTCTCCCGCACCGCTGTGCCTGCACCCACCGTGCGCAGGCTGACCGTGATGCCGTGCTCCTCGTAAAGGGCCAGAAAGGCATCGGTGGAGTGGCGGTCGGTGATGGTGATGAGCCAGTATAAAGTATTCACAGCAGGACCTCCTTACAGCTCGATGATGGCATCATCCGGCAGGTCGGCAAAGGCCAGCGCGGCGGCGGGCACAGGCTGTGCCTGCCGGGCCCGGCGCTGCTTGAGCTGGGCCATCAGACCCATGAGCTGCACCGTGATGAGGGGGGTCATGGCGACCATGGCCACCACGCCGAAGGCATCGGTGACGATATTGCCGCCCACGGCCACACAGGCACCCTGTGCCAGCGGCAGCAGGAAGGTGGCCGTCATGGGGCCGGAAGCAACGCCGCCTGCGTCAAAGGCGATGGCGGTGTAGAGCTTGGGCACCACGAAGGAGATGCCGATGGCAAAGGCATAGCCCGGGATGAGGAACCACAGGATGGAGATGCCGGTGAGCACCCGCACCATGGCAAGACCCACCGAGAGGGAAACGCCTGCCGAGAGGGCCGCGCCCATGGTGCCGGCAGAGATGGCACCGTCGGTCACTTCCTCCACCTGCTTGTTCAGTACATAGACGGCGGGCTCGGCCTTGACGATGAAGTAGCCGATGAGCATCCCGATGGGCACCAGAAGCCAGCGGAAGCTCTGGCCTGCCAGCACCTGGCCCAGATAATTACCGGCGGGCATAAAACCGATGTTTGCGCCTGCGAGGAATAGCACAAGACCGATATAAGTATAGGCCAGGCCCACGCCGATGCGGCCCAGCGTCCGCCGGTCGAGCTTGAGGGCCGCCAGCTGGAACACGCCGAACATGGCGATGATGGGCAGCAGGGAGGTGGCGATCTCCTTGATGTAGGTGGGCAGGCCCTCGTGGAAGAGCTGCCACAGCTCCACGGAATCGCTGACGTTGGGCAGGATGGGCGGAACGTAGGTGCTGTCGCTGGCCTGGAACGCAATGCCCAGAATGAGCACCGCCAGAATGGGGCCGATGGAGCAGAGCGCCACCAGACCAAAGCTGTCGTCCGCGGCATGGCGGTCGGAACGGATGGCGGCCACGCCGACACCCAGCGCCATGATGAATGGAACGGTGATGGGGCCGGTGGTCACGCCGCCGGAATCAAAGGCCACGGAAAGAAATTCCTTTGGCACAAAGGCGGCCAGCACAAAGATGAGCCCGTAGAACACCACCAGCAGCTTGGGCAGGGCAATGCCCAGCAGCATACGCAGGAAGGCGACCACGAGAAACAGCCCCACGCCTGCCGCCACCGAGAGGATGAGGGTCATGTTGGGGATGGAGGGCACCTGATTGGCCAATACCTGTAAGTCGGGCTCCGAGATGGTGATGAGGAAGCCCAGCAGAAAGCCGACACCGATGATGAGCGGCACGCTCCTGCTTTTGGTGAGCATTGCGCCCACCCGCTCGCCCATGGGGCTCATGCTCATCTCCGCGCCCAGCGTAAAGAACATGATGCCCACAATGATCATAGCCGCGCCCAGCAGGAAGCAGAGCAGGATGCTGGGGGAGACGGGAGCGATGGAGAAGCAGAGCACCAGCACGATGGCCACGATGGGCAGCACCGCCTGAAGCGCTTCCAATAATTTTTCCCGCAGTTTGGGGATGGATGCCTTGAGAATAATGTCCACCGACCTTTCGAGAAAATATTTCCGCAGTGTACAAAAAATGTGCGGATATATGAATAGTATACCGAAAAACGAAAGAGGGGGTCAACTAAGAAACGGTAAAGATGGATAAATGAATGCAAAATTTACAAATTGGAAATTAAATGGAACCTGATGAGAAATAAAACGCCCGGCGGGACAGACCAGCCGGGCGGGAAAAGCATTATTTGACTTCCTGTTTGCCCAGAACGTCTGAGGTGGGGGTCTGGAAGGTGGGGATGTCGGCGTAGGGATCGGGGGTCGTATCTGCAGGCAGGCTCTTCATGTACTTGTCCATGGATTCGGCTACCTGCTTGGCAATGGCCACGGCCTCGACCACGGTACGGGCACCCATAACGGCATCGCCGCCGGCGAACACGCCCTCGCGGGTGGTGCTGCCGTCCTCGCTGACGGTCAGCAGCCCCTTCTGGTTGGTCTCGATGCCGGTGGTGGTCTTGACGAGGTTGCTCTCCGAGCCCTGGCTCACCGAGACGATGACACCGGTGTGGGGATAGAAGGTCTCACTGCCCTCCACCTGCACGAACCTGCCCTCTTCGTTCTTGACCGTGTCGCGGCAGATCAGGCCGTTCTCCCGGATCTCCACCGGGGCCTTGCAGAAGCGGAAGCCCACGCCCTCGAGCTTGGCATAGCTGACCTCGTACGCAGAGGCGCTGATGCAGCTCTCGTCCCGGCGGGCATAGCAGGTGACATGGCGGGCACCGTTGCGGATGGCGGTGCGGGCGCAGTCCATGGCCGAGTTGCCCACGCCGATCACGGCGATGTCGTCCCCCAGCCGGAAGGCCTTGGAGTTGGCCAGATAGTCGATGCCGAAGGCCACATTGCCCAGAGCCTCACCCTTGATGTGCATGGCGTTGGCCTTCCACAGGCCGGCACCGATGAACACGCTCTTGTAGCCGTCGCGGAACAGGTCATCGATGGTGATGGTTTTGCCGATGGTGGTGTTGGGCCGGACACGGATGCCCTTGAGCTCAAGGTGGCGGTACTGGAAATCGTCCAGCACGCTGTCGGGCAGGCGGTAGTTGGGGATGCCGTACCGCATCACGCCGCCGATCTTATCCCGGGCATCGAAGATGGTGATATCGTAGCCCCAGCGCGCCAGCAGCACAGCAATGGTCAGGCCGGCAGGGCCTGCACCCACCACGGCGGCCTTCATGCCGTTCTTGGGGGCGGGGCCCTTGGTCATCTTGTTGGCATAGGTGGTGGAGATATAGTCCTCGATGATGGAAAAGTGGACAGGATCGTGGCTGGGCATCCGGTTCCGGATGCAGTGGCCCTCGCACTGGTTCTCGTGGTTGCAGACCAGAGAGCAGACCGTGGTCAGGGGGTTGTTCTCAAACAGCATCCGGCCTGCGGCATCCAGCTCGTTTGCCTTGAGCAGACGGATGACCTCGGGGATGTTGGTGTGGATGGGACAGCCCTGCTGGCACATCGGCTTTTTGCAGCCGAGGCAGCGGTTGGCTTCGTCCAGAACGTGTAATGCCATGGAGTTCCTCCTCTTGTCCCACAGGCTGGGGACGCTTCGTTGTATCCAATACTATCATTATGATACACCGAACCGCTGCCGGGATACAAGTGTGGAAATGTAAAAATTTCAGGAGAAAATTTTGCTATTTCGTCAAAAAGATAATTTTTTGACGAAGTGCGCTCCCCATCGGCTCCGGCTTTTTACGACACAGCGCGCCAAAATCACAGGCCCGCAGCTGAGCGTCCACCACCGCCCGGCAGGGGGTGTTCTGTTCGGCCAGCCGCGCAAGGGAGTGGGACACCGGCAGTGCGGCAGCCTTCAGGAGGGGAAGGGCATCCTTCTGCGCCCCCAGCAGGTGGAGATAGGGCGGCAGGGCGGGGAAGGCATCGGCAGAATAGTCCAGAGCGGCATCCATGGCCAGGCGGCGCATCCGTGCCCGTGGATAGCGCACGGTGATCAGGCTGTCCAGCAGCTCCGCATGGGTGGTGCTGGAACGCACGGCGGCTT
>ULTV01041495.1_pt1 | contig 11581 bp, 13 predicted proteins | sample 1957931 | NCBI WGS metagenome assembly ULTV01 (sample SAMEA4835743, study PRJEB28245) | human gut metagenome | biome: gut microbiome; material: fecal sample | place: Denmark | collected 2008
TTTTACACATCTAAATTATAGTTTTCCCAACAAGCAGCGTTTCGCCTCTAAACAACAATTTATCTAAAAAACCTCCCCCGAAAAACGAGGGAGATTTCCTTATATCTGATTATCAGCCGAGTTCAACGCCGTCGCCGGGCATAACACTCTCAGTGGTCATTGACGGAAAAACTACGCTGCCGAGCTCGTCGGTGGGAACAGTCACTTCGTTGTCGACCTCCGGAACTTCAAGCTTGGGAACTTCATCGCCGGGCTTGTAGTCCTTGATAATCTCTTCAATCTGGGAACCGATCTGGTTTACAATGATATAGTAGAATCCGTCGTCGGTCTTACCCTCGACTGCGCCCGCTGCTGCAATCTCCTGGTCGGGATAGAATGCAGCGCCGTCCTTGATATACGCGAAGTGCTCGTCAAGCTCTGCCTGAACTTCGGCTTCTTTGCCTGCCTTCGGCTTTACGATCACGATTTCATCAAGGTGTACGCTCATCGTCGGAAGGTAGATGGAGTAGTCGTCGAGAAGGTCGAGGTCAAGGTTTACCATCGTCTTTGCGATCTCAGCGTCGGTGATCTGCTCGGAGCTTACCCAGTCGATCGCCTTGAATACAGCCTGTGCGAGATCCTCGGCAGTGCGCTCTGTGGTCTGGCTCTCGGAGCCGCTCTCAGCCTGGGAAGTTCCTGCGGAGCTGTTGTCGCTTGCAGCGGAGCTGCTTGAATCGCTGGAGCTGCTGGAGCTGCTGGAGCTGTTGGAGCTGCTTGAGCTGCTGGTGTTGCCGGAGCAGCCTGTAAAAGCTGCGGTGATCGCAGAAAGTGCGATTACTGTTGCTAAAAATTTCTTCATTTTAATTTCCTTTCCTGTTGCTTTGCCATTGGTTCTATAATATTAGGGTGTTAACCCCTGAAACGCCGTTTCCGGCGGTCTCAGCATTTATTAAGCCGATGATGGAGCGCGTTCGGCAGCGGCTTGCTGTCCTTGTCGTACCACGGGAGGTCCTCAAGGGTGATTACCCGCGGGTCACTGAATACCCGCTTCAGGAATTCCTCGTCCATGTACTTCGGATTGGGACGCGGCATGTCGTTTTCATCGAGAATCGGCTTCCATTCGCCGTCGGTGTCGTACACGAAGGTTCCCCACCATGGGAGCCACCACAGCCAGTTCGAGCCGTCCTTCTGCATTTCGTCCGGGTCGGGAATGCTTCCGCACTCGGAAAGCGTTATCATCTTTCCGTGAGTGTAGCTGCTGACAGCCTTGAATCTTTCAAGCTGCGAACCGTGGTTCGGTATTTCGTCGTAGATATCCTCGCCGGCGATATCGAAGGTGTTCGGGCTGACCGCCATGAACGGAGCCTGACCGTTCCACACCCAGATGAGGTTGCGGAGCTTGTGATAGTTCATCAGCCGGTCGAATATCGTGTACCACAGCTTCTTGTAGGCTGCGACGCTCTCGGGATCCTGCTGACCCGCGGGAGCGCGGTTGCCCCACCAGAACCAGTTTCCGGCGGCTTCGTGGAGCGGTCTCCAGATGACCGGAATGTCCTGCTGCTCGAACATCTTCAGCGCGGAACCAACAAGGTCTATCTCGTAGATGATGAAGTCGTGCTCGGGAGTTCCTTCCTGCATGGCGCGGACGATGTCGAATCCTGTCTTGCGGTCGTAGTTCGTGGTCTTGTAGTAGAAGGAGCTAAGTCCGCCGATGTCGTTCATGTCGTCAGGAGCGTTCCAGTGCCAGCACATGGTGAGGATGCCTCCCGTGCGCCTTGCCCAGTCTATGGCTCTGCCGAGCTGGTCGTAGCCGCGGGCGAGTCCGCTTATGCCCATGAAGTCGTAGCCGCGTATCGCGGGGATCTTCCCAGTCGTGTTGTAGTATACCAGATCTTCCTTCTCGTCCTCCCAGAGGTACTGCTGCCCGGAAATGTACTTCTTCCCGTAGCAGGACTTCAGAAATTCCCACAGCCTGAGAGTGTTCGGCGTAGGGTCGTCGGTGACGAGTTTTCCCGGATCCGCCGGGCGTTCTGCGAGGCGCTTCTCAAGCGCTTCAAAATCGGTTCTGTAGTCTGTCATTGAGATCCTCCGAAAAAGCGTGACTGTGTGTAGTTGAGTGCAGTCGACCACAGCTTTTGCTGATTATACAGTATGATTGTGAAATCAGCGTGATAATTATGTGTGCTTACTATGTTTTTTTGATATGTCAGTTATTCTGGTCAATATGCATATTGTGTGCATTACACCGCCGAAAAACAGCGGTAATATCATGCAGTCAGAATACCTGCCAGATTCAGCTGTTGATTAAAAATTTAAAATCTGCGGCACACAAAAGCAGGGGCGGAGTACCGTCCCTGCTTTATTTCCGACCCGGTATCCCGAATCGCTGTGAATCTATGGGTTATTCCGATCAGCCCTCGATGATGGGAGCGAATCTGATACGAATGTTCGGCAGCTTGGTGATAGTGGTGTAGTAGTTTGTCTGCCAGTCGGCACCCTGGGAAGGATCGTTCTCGCCGGAAGCGGGAGGGGCGAAAATCTTCAGTGTGAGGTCAGCCGCGCCGTCGAGAGGCTTCTCAAAGAATGCGGGCATGAAGTCGATCGTCTTGGCCTCGGGGCTCTTGTAGAACCACTTGCCGTTAATTTCCATCATGAGGTTCAGCGGCTCGTCGAATGTAGCCTCGCAGAATACGGGGCTCTTATCGAAGTGGAGCGGGATAGCGATACCGGTCGCGTCCTCGCTGCCGCCCCAGCGGAGGGTAACGGGGAGCTGCTGCTCCTCGCCCTGCTTCATTGAGGGGTAGAAGTAATCGTCGTGAATGATCTCCTTGTAGGTCTGGAGCGCGGGCTGCTCAATGCCGACGTTCTTGTTGTTCGGATCCTCGATCTCAAGGCCGAGTCTGCCTCTGTCGCGGAACTGGTAGAATGTGAATCCGTTGAACCAGCCCTGCTCGGTGTCGTTTTTCAGCATGTCGCAGAATTCCTTTATCATCGCTGCCTGGTCGTAGGGACCTGTAACGTCGCCGTCAGCGTTGAACTCGCTCATTACCATCGGCTTCTGAACGCCGCCGCAAAGTTCCTTGTAGCGCTTCTGGGAGAGCTTGGTGAGGTTGTATGTATCGGAAACCTTGCTTCTGCCGAAGCTCGTGCCGCCGACTTCCGCAACGTCGTAGGGCCAGCCCCAGTGGAGACTCATGTACTTATCAACGGACCAGATATCGGTGGCGCGCACTGCGTCTGCGAATTCCTTCTCCATTTCGATCTCGCCGCCCTTTTCGGGGTGCTCAACGCCGCCGATGCAGAGGATAGTGGAAACGTTGGGTGCTTCCTTCTTAATGATATTGTGGAAGCGTACGTAGAAATCCGCAATCTGCTGGTAAGTAGCGCGCTTGGTGAAGCTGAACCAGTTGCCGGTAGCCTCGTGGTTGATACGGAGCTGCATTCTTCCGTAGGTGCGGAGTTCCTGCGCGATTTTAATAAGGTAGTCGTCGGTGAGGTTGGGGTCGATAGTCATGGTGAGGATAACGTCCTGACCGTGGCGGCGGACGTCCTTCATGCAGGTGAACGGCTCGCCGTCGGTGGTTCCGCCGATGCCGCCCTTATAGGTGAAGTAGTCGTCGTAGGGGTAGTCCCACTGGAAACTTACTTCCTGATCTGCGAACGCGTCGCGCGCACGTACCGGCCAGGTCTTGTCCAGGGGATAGTAGCAGTACATCAGGCTTATCGCACGGTGGGGTCTGCCCATCTTGTGGAGTATGTAGTCCTGGTCTACGTACTCGCCGCGCTCGCTGCCGTCTCCGAGGTCAACGGCGCACTTTGCCGCGCCCATTTCGATTGAATAGATCTTCTGTTCCATTGGTCGTAATTCCTTTCGGTTTTTTCAGCGCGGATCGCGCGTTGATATCGTGTGCAGGGATTCTCCGACCCTGCTTCTGTTGATATTATATCATAACTTGTAAACGTTTTCAAGGGGGTATTCTGATTTTTTCTTATATTATTTACACAAAAGTTTGCAATATTTCATTAATATTTCGACATCTCCGGTATTATACTCCGAAGTTGATTCTGACATGATTTAATTGGCTGAAATCGCGCAATATTACAATATCAGATTGGCGGTATGGCAGTATGTGTGGACGCGTCTGGAAATAAGCGGCAGAAACTCCCAGGAGATTTTCAGAATGCCCGCTGATGAAAGGAAACTGGTATCATCAATCCGGCACATTCTGGTACTGGAACCATCACCAGCAAGGGAGTATAATAATGTAAAACAGATAAAGGCGAAAAGCCTGAAAAGGAGAACAACTATGGATATCAAGGAAAAGTCAACATCAAAGGACAAACTGCTGAAGATATGCGTGACCGCAATGTTTGCAGCGCTCATCTGCGTAGCTACAATGCTTATTCAGATCCCGTCGCCGCTGAACGGCTACGTTAATTTCGGCGACTGCTTTATACTTATCGCCGCATGGGTGCTCGGCCCGGTTTACGGCTTCGCCGCCGGAGGCATCGGCTCTGCGCTGGCCGACCTGTTCACGGGATATGTTCACTACGTTACCGGCACGTTCGTTATTAAAGGACTCATCGCTGTAGCTGCTGCGCTGATCTGCCGCGCAATGCTCAAGAAGATGCCCAAGATCAGCGTTCCCGCGTACATCGTGAGCGCTCTCGCCGGTGAGATCATCATGGTCGGCGGTTACTACCTCTACGCTGCGCTTCTGCTCGGAAAGAGCTTTGCAGGCGCTGCCGCAAGCGTTCCCGGAAATCTCGTTCAGGGCGCGTTCGGTCTTGTGTGCGGAGTAGTTATTATCAAGATCATCGCAAAGACCAGGGTGCTGAACAAGTTCTCCACCTATGCGGTGCAGTAAAAGTTGAAAAAATAACTCAGCGGCGCGTTTCCTGTGTAAAACGCGCCGCTTTTATATTGAAAAACCTACCGAAAAAGACCACAATAAAAAGAGAATTATTTTCAGTGAGTAACAGCTTGCAATGGTTCTCAGCGCGGTATGTCTGCTGACCGGGTTCTCCGGAAATCAGAGCGGTGTAAGCTCCGCGCCGCAGGAACTTCCAAGGTTTCCGAACCGGAGGCAAAGAACGCCCGCGTAACTATCGGCGGCACGAAATTCATGGAAGACGGAAAAGCTGGGTCAAAAATTGGATTTCAAATGCCCGCTTCGCGGGCAAAAGACACTTTTTCGACAAGCTCTAACTCCGGTGCGTTTTGTACCGGAGTTTTTCCGTCAGTAGTTCTCGGGCTTCTGCTGGAAGTATGATTTCGGATAGCCGCAGACGGGGCAGTGATCCGGTGCTTTCTTTCCGAACTCGACGTGACCGCAGTTCCTGCACTGCCACATGATTTCGTCGGTCTTTTCAAAGACTTTCTGCATTTCCACGGTGTGCAGCAGCCGCAGGAAGCGTTCCTCGTGGGCTTTCTCGACGGCCCCCACCTGCCGGAACTTATTTGCGATGTCGGTAAAACCTTCCTCTTCGGCGACCCTGGCGAAATCCTCGTACATCTCCGCCCATTCGAAATGCTCGCCGGACTGCGCGTTCACGAGATTCTGTGCTGTGTTCGAGAGCGCTCCGAGCTGGCTGAACCAGAGGAACGCGTGAGCTTCCTCGTTGTCGGCGGTTTCGCGGAATATCGCGGCTATCTGCTGGAAGCCCTCCTTCTCTGCGGCTTTCGCGAAATAGTCGTACTTGCTGCGCGCCTGGGTCTCCCCGGCGAATGCGGAGCGGAGGTTTGCCTCCGTGCGTGTTCCTTTCAGATCCATGTGTTGTTCTCCTTTGCGTTTTTTGATACTAGTATTGCGGGATCGTGAAAGATTATGCACTGCCAAAAGCAAAATGCTGACAAAACCAGCTGAAGAAAGTTTATTCAATTTGTACAACATATACAATTGTTTTTTAGGCAAATCGCTTGACAAATTATGAGAAAAGTGATAAAATACAAATCGTAAAAAGAAATGCCGGATATCAAAAACCGGTAAATATCGAACAAAAGAGGTACTTATCATGAAGATTTCTAAGATCGTTCTTTCTGCTGCTATCGCAGCTACAATGGCTGTAGCTACCGCTGCTGTTGCTTCCGCTGAGACCGCTGAGGTTACAGGCGAGGTCGTAGCAATTTCTACAGATTCCACTGCAGAGGCTGTTGCTACAACTGCTGAGGCTGAGACCACTGTTGAAGCTGCTACCGCTGACGCTGCTACTGCTGAGACCACCGCTGAGGCAGAGACCGTTGAGGTCGCTGCTCCCGCTGATGACACCAAGGGCTCTCCTGAGACCGGCGTTGCTGGCGTTGCTGGCGTAGCTGGCGTTGCTGCTGTTGCAGGCGCTGTAATGGTTGCTACCAAGAAGTCCAGAAAGTAATCCATAATAAATAAGCGAAGGCTCACCGCAATAGTGGTGGGCCTTTTCTTATACGGAGGCAAATATGTGCAAAAGCTGCGGTCAGCTGCATTTTTACAGCCGGTTCAGGTCGGCGCTGCAATACTCTCATGAGATAAGCAAGATACGCGGCCTGGTGAGCTTCGGAGATATGGCGGTCGAGAGCGCCACGGTTCCGCTGGAGGATATACAAGGCGACCTTCGCGGATACTACCGCCACGAGGTGAGGTGCACTCTATGCGGACAGCGGTTCGCGGTGTGGTATGATACTTCCGATGGCAGCGGAGGTCTCTGCGCCCTGAACGAATGAGCACATTCCCTGCATAACATACATAAAACCTGACTTTTCCTCATAAACTGTGAAAAAGGAAACGCCCGCGGACTCCCTGCGGGCAGGGGAGAGTGAAAGGAAAATGTTATGCAATGGGGGTGCGAAATACATTGAAGAAAGCTGCGACAGGGGAAGCTGATCAGGAAAGATGTGTCATACTCGGACATTACATAGTTGAAAATAACGCGACAGTACGCGCGGCTGCAAAGAAATTCGGCGTGAGCAAAAGCACTGTGCATCAGGATATCACCGCGAAGCTTGCGCAGGTCGACCGACACCTTCACGACGAGGTGAAGGCAGTGCTTGAGAAGAACAAACAAGAGCGGCACCTTAGGGGAGGTCAGGCTACACGCAGAAAATACGCGGAGCTGTCCCGCCAAAAAATGAGCCAGAAAACAAAATGAAAAAAGCCCTCCGGAAAGGAGGGCTTTAAATGTTGTTTAAGAGGAATTACTTTCTCTTTCTGGAGATAACGAGTGCGCCGCCGGCAACAACTGCGATACCTGCAAGAGCAGCTACGCCCTCAACGCCGGTGTCAGGGGAACCCTTGTCAGCGCCGGTTTCAACAGGTGCTGTGTCCTCTGCTGCTGCGGTGTTGTCATCAGCCGCAGCTTCGCCGCCGCCAAGACCGGTAACGGTGAATGTAACCTTGATGGACTCGTAGGTGTCGTTCGGGATAGCTGCGAGGTTGTCGTATACGTTGATGAGCTGGATACGAGCAGTGTTCTTGATATCGAAATCCCAATCGGAATAATCATCGCTCTTTGTAGCAGCGTCAACGCTCATTACAGCTGCGTCCTTGTCGAAGTCAACAGCGGCGCCGTTGAGCTCAACAGAGGTGATTTCGAACTTTACGTCAGGCGTAGCGTCGAGGTCGATATTGCTCTCGAGCTTGAGCATGTTCCAGCCGCCGTCGTTAACGCCATCGAGGGTAACGGTGTACTCGCCGTCGCCGGTGATGTTGGCGTCGGTGAAGGTAGCGCCTTCAAGCGGAGCAGCCTCGCCGAGGTCGTTGTCCCAGTAGAGCAGCTCGGACTGAGCGATAGTGTTGCGGAAATAGTAGCTGGACGACTGCCATGTGATACCTGCAACATAGCTCTCCTCAGCAGAGGTGGGGATTACCAGTGCGGCTGCTGCAACTGCGCAGGCGGCTGCTGCGGAAACGATGTTTCTGATCTTCATGAAATAATTCCTCCTAACAATTTACAGTTAAACTGTGTAAACTGGCTTTCGCCGATTCGGAGAACGTCTGCGGGGAAGCAGAATTATCTCCAATGTTCAATGAACATTATAATACAGCGGGTAAATTATTGCAAGTGGCAATTCTGCACAAAAACGCGTGATTAATTCTGGCAAATAATCCGATACTTCGGAACGAAATTTGTGAAAACCTGTTTCATTGGCGGTAATATGCGGAATATCACATGTCCGATGATTAATTATAATCCGTTCAGTCAATAATAGTGTTACACTTTTCGATTATTGAGAGACGGATTTTTCAATAAATTTATTCAAACTTAACAAATATTTTTGTGAAAAATTCCAAAATGAATAACTCGGAGTTTTTTTTTGCAAATTACGCTTTAAATTTCTGTGGTTGTGTGTTATAATGGAATGGTGTAAATATTTAAGGGATAACTATGCCCTGAGCTTACATACCGACATATCCGGCTGCTTTTGCGGCTGCATATATAAAATGTCTCTGCGTCAGCGGGGGCAAGGGGGAAGTGCAGTTTTGGAGAAATACGTTATAAAGGGCGGAAAAGAACTGAGCGGAGAGGTGTTCATAAGCGGCGCGAAAAACGCGGTCGCTGCTATACTGCCGTGCACCATTCTTTCAGACGAGCCCTGCATCATTGAAAATATACCGAATATCAGCGATGTCAGCATCACATTACAGATAATGTCCGAGATGGGCGCAAAAATACGCATGCTGAACAAGACAACTGTCGAGATCGACACGCGTCAGCTTCAGAATATTCCTGTTCCCTACGAGAAGGCGAAGCTCATGAGAGCCACCACCTATTTCCTCGGGACTCTGCTCGGGCGCTTCCACAGCGCTCACGTATCCATGCCCGGCGGCTGCAATCTCGGCGACCGTCCCATCGACCAGCACCTCAAGTGTTTCTCGGCGCTCGGCGCTGAGTACGAGATCGACGGCGGAATGGTGAATCTCCGCGCCGATAAGCTGGTCGGAACCCAGATCTTCTTTGACAAGAACACTGTCGGAGCCACCATCAACGCCATCATGGCGTCGGTCAAGGCTGACGGCCTCACAATAATCGAAAACGCAGCGAAGGAGCCTCACGTTGTCGACCTCGCCAACTGCCTCAACAGCATGGGCGCGGATATCCTCGGTGCAGGCACCGACGTTATCAAGATACGCGGCGTGAAGTACCTCCACGGCACCACCTACAGCGTTATCCCCGACCAGATCGAGGCGGGTACGTTCATGGCGATAGCTGCCGCAGCAAGAAGCAATATTCTTATTAGAAACGTTATTCCGAAGCACCTTGAGCCCATCACCCAGAAGCTAGTTAAGATAGGCGTGCAGGTCGAGCAGTTCGACGATGCGGTAAGAGTCATCGGCGGCCCTGAGTACTTTGGAACCAGCATAAAGACCAACCCGCACCCGGGTTTCCCGACGGATATGCAGCCACAGATGGCGGCAGTCCTGACATGTGCAAAGGGTGCCAGCATGGTAACGGAAAGCATTTTCGACAACCGCTTCCGCTATGTTGACGAGCTTCGCAGAATGGGCGCGAATATCTCCGTAGAGGGCAGAGTCGCTGTTATCGAGGGCGTTGAGCGTCTCAAGGGCGCTCCGGTCAAGGCTACCGACCTGCGCGCAGGCGCGGCGCTTATCGTTGCGGCTCTCGGAGCTGAGGGAGTTACCGAAATTTACGATATCCACCATGTGGAGCGCGGCTACGAGAACATGGAAGTCAAGCTCCGCAGCCTTGGCGCTGATATCCAGAAGGTCGACGAGCCTGACCCCACCGCTGAGGAAAAGCTGCTCAGAAAGGCTCTCTGATGGCGAGGATATTCCCGATTTGCAGCTCCAGCAGCGCGAATGCTACGTTTATCGGCACGAAGGGGCATGGTATCCTGATCGACGCAGGGTGCAGCTTCCGGGCGCTGAAAAACTCGCTGGAACTCATCGACACCTCAATGTCCCAGATAGAGGCGCTGTTCATCACGCACGAGCATATTGATCATGTAAAGGGGCTGTTACAGCTCACGAAGCACACGAATATCCCGATTTTCTCAAGCACGGGAACAATTCAGGCGCTCCGTCGGGATGTTCGCGAAACTATCCCGGAGGAAGTCCGCATTTATGACGTTCTGCACGAGCCGTACCAGAGCGCTGATTTCGAGGTGACGGCGTTCCACACGCCGCATGATACACCGGAAAGCGTGGGGTATGTCGTGAAGTACGCGGGGAAGAAAATCGCGGTCTGCACCGACCTGGGAAAGCTCACGGCGGAGGTTGAAAAGAACCTGCTCGGTTGTGAAGCGGTGCTGCTCGAGAGCAACTACGATCCGGCAATGCTGGCGAAAAACCTGAATTACTCCACCGACCTGAAGCGGCGTATCGCAGGCGAGAAGGGGCATCTGTCCAACAATGCGGCTGCGGAAATGGCGGCGAAGCTGGTGGCAAGCGGTACTACAAAGCTGATCCTCGGACACCTCAGCCGCGAGAACAACACTCCTGCGACCGCCGAAAAATGCACCGAAGATCACCTTCACAGCAAGGGAATGCACCGCAACAAGGATTACATACTTGAGACCGCCCCGGTCATGACCCAGGGCAGGTACATTGTCATTTAAGAGGTACAGTATGATCAAGCACATCGTTATGTGGAAGTTCAAAGAAGGCGAGCATGACAACATGCTGATATTCCGCGACAGACTGCTCGCGCTGAAGGGTCAGATCCCGGAGATACGCGCGATGGAGGTCGGAATTAACATGAACCCTTCAGACCGCAGCTTCGACGCGGTTCTTGTCAGCGAGTTCGACAGCCTGGAGGCGCTGAAGGCATACTCCACTAACCCGCTGCATGTCGAGGTGTCGAAGTTCTGCAAGTCGATACGCACCGAGTCCCACAGCGTTGACTATGAGTTCTGAGAAGCACACTGCGCGGGTCGAGCATGAGTTCCCGCCGGTTTTCGATGAAAATTCCCGGGTTCTGATCCTCGGGACGATACCCTCGCCCAAATCCAGGGAGCGGGGGTTTTACTATATGCACCCGCAGAACCGCTTCTGGCGCATGCTGAGCGAGGTTCTAGGAGAGGAGACTCCGGCGGATATCACGGGCAGGCGAGAAATGTGCCTGCGCCGCGGCGTAGCCCTGTGGGACGTCCTTGCGGAGTGCAGCATTAACGGCGCTTCTGACAGCAGCATTAAGAACGCTGTCCCGAACCGGCTTGATACGATATTCCAGCAGGCGGATATCAGGGCTGTATTTACCACCGGAAAGAAGGCGCAGGCGCTGTACGAAAGGTTCTTCCCGGATTCGATGAAGGCGGTCTGCCTGCCGTCCACAAGCCCGGCAAACCGTACGATCTCCGAAGCGGAGATGTTGGAAAAATACCGCCAGATCTCGGATTATTTACCCTAATCCGGGATCTTGTTTTAGGTTGCAATGAATATAAGCGGCAACGATTCGAAAAGTCCGCCAAGCACGCATGTGCGTGACTGATGTTTTTAATGAAGGCATGAATTATGCGTGGAAAAAACGAGCAGGGGGAAAAAGAGGGGAGAGGGGAAAGGGTTTCCCCTCAGTACCGTGCGAAAAAAGTTGATTTCAAAGTGTGAAACCACGGACATCGACAATATAAGGTCACCTCTAAAAACCTTGTTTGAGAGAAAATGTGTAT
>ULTV01004149.1_pt1 | contig 11443 bp, 9 predicted proteins | sample 1957931 | NCBI WGS metagenome assembly ULTV01 (sample SAMEA4835743, study PRJEB28245) | human gut metagenome | biome: gut microbiome; material: fecal sample | place: Denmark | collected 2008
TTGCAACCAAAAATATAATAGCAGGGAGTATAGCATTAATTGTTGCTATACTCCCTGCTAATTTCACCTTTACAGCTTCCATTTTTCAATCACACATTGATGTTCTTTTGTCTTTTTATCGTAATTTATTCCAACAAGAAGCAAATTACCCTTATAATCCTTCAAGGCTTCCACATACTGTCTCGACTTTATCTGTGAAATGGCGCCATCAACATTCTTATCATATTTCAATTCAATAACAACTGCCGGCTTATCCAAATGACTCACTCTTGGAATAAAGCATACATCAGCAAAGCCTTTTCCTGTTGGTAATTCACGAACTATTGAGTAATACTCCCTGGCCGAATAAAATGCCAAATTAATTGTACAGCTTAAAGAATTCTCATCATTATACCGTAAAATAGATATCTCATTATGTGCCTTATCAATTCCGTCAGCAACCGCAGCACCATTCATATTCCACAAACTCTCAAGCAATTTTTGTGATGCTTTTATTGATTTTGATACTTCATCCCAATCCATTGTACTAATTGCATTAAGATATTCCTTTGACACCTCTCGATTTGGAATTGAAACCTCTTCCGTCTCACTATCATATGTCAGGTAGCCAAGATGTACTAAAAGTGTAAGCACATCATCCTTTGTGGCAAATGATGTCATGTCATTTTCAAATGTGCCTGTATTTATTTTCTCACTTTCACCGGCAAGCATTTTAATCACGGCATCTTTTAGACCATCCATATTCATTTGAATATAAACCTTGAGAGCCTCGTAAGTTTCAGTCTGATTCCAATAAGTACCAAATTTATGCTTTAGCATGGCTTCTACTACAGACTTCGGACTGTACATCGCATATTTCTTTACTCCATATTTGCTATGGGACACGAGCTTATATCCATTGTACCATGCCCTTGCCTCTTCAAAGTCCATATCATATCTGTCACACAATTCTCTGACCTCATCATCTGTAAAGCCAAAGTACTCTGCCAAAGCTCCCATATCTGTCATGGAATATTCCGTGAACATATTAAGAGCAGAATGTGAACCATATTTTTTAATCGGCAGTATACCTGTCATGTATGCAAGCGCTATATAGTCTTTATCCTTAAGCCAGCCTCTCAAAAAATCAAGGTATTTCTTCTGCGCTTCTTTATCCTGCGTAAATTCTCTAAACAGACAATCCCATTCATCAATAAGAATCACAAACGGCCTGCCTGTAGACATAAAAACATCCTGCATTACTCTCACAATATTTGACTTGTCCCGAAAAATAATATCCTTACACTCTATTGAAAAATCATCCGTAATGTATTCGCACAACATTTTAAGCATATCATCAACACTGTGTGTAACACTCAAAAAGTCCTGCATATTAATTTTGAGTACATCATACTTGTTAATATGTCTGTCATACGACTCATCATGACTTATTTTAAGGCCTTTAAATAAATTTTCTGCATCAGTCTTTCGACCATAATATGCTGAAAGCATATCCATGGCCATTGACTTTCCGAATCGCCTTGGACGGCTTACACACATATACCTTTGTAATGTATTTATACACTTATTCGTTTCTTTAATCAGACCGCTTTTGTCAACAAAAATCTCTGAATTTATCGCAAGCTCAAACGATCTTCCTGTCGGATTAACGTAAATGCCCAATGAATATGCCTCCTTGTTAATATGTTACTCTTTATTATACCTGCTATTTGCTAGTTTGCAACAATATTATCTGATGTATTATTTATAAGCCGCGTTATTGCTATAAAAATAGACTTAACTACTAATTCTACAATAACGCAGCATATTATGATTGTGTATAGGTTCATATGCTGATATTTCAGTCCACGCTCCCACGAGAGGAGCGACCTCAAACTCTTTAAGCTTTTCTATCTTTTCAGTATTTCAATCCACGCTCCCGCGAGAGGAGCGACTTCTTGGTCTTAACTTCAAAGAGGCTAATTCTATATTTCAATCCACGCTCCCACGAGAGGAGCGACTGCTACAGCAATATCTCTCTCACTTTCAGCTCTTATTTCAATCCACGCTCCCACGAGAGAAGCGACGCAACTACGCTACGACAGGGGATATACCGACTAAATTTCAATCCACGCTCCCACGAGAGGAGCGACTGGCGTACTGCTGAACAGGCGGTTGCTTTCTTTGAGATTTCAATCCACGCTCCCACGAGAGGAGCGACCTTTGCAACATCAGCTTGGTCTACATCGTAGAATATTTCAATCCACGCTCCCACGAGAGGAGCGACGGGCAAAGCGGACATGTTTACCAAAAGAACCATCAGATTTCAATCCACGCTCCCACGAGAGGAGCGACTCTGACACGACAGCAATAAAACAGATTTGGTCGAATTTCAATCCACGCTCCCACGAGAGGAGCGACCCAGGGCGTTATTGATTTACATTCCGGACTATACGATTTCAATCCACGCTCCCACGAGAGGAGCGACAAATCCCCTGTTGGTGCTATGTTCGTCGGCAACAATATTTCAATCCACGCTCCCACGAGAGGAGCGACCGGCACACCGGTAACAGGAGTAAAAGGTGCAAAAATTTCAATCCACGCTCCCACGAGAGGAGCGACTTGCTGCAACTGAAAAGGATTTTGAGCCGGCACGCATTTCAATCCACGCTCCCACGAGAGGAGCGACAGCAATATTGCACAAAAAATTTGTTTATTTTTATACAATACCGACAATAAATATATAATAAGATAAATAACAAGTAAAACCAAAAACCTATTATTCATTTTATTGTACAAATTTACAAGTAATTTCAGGTGCGAGACAACCGGTACATTCATGTTTACTTATCTTTCGCACCACATTTTATAATATCAATGTCTGATCAGCAGGAATCCCACGGTCAACACCAACATGTTCTATCTTCGTCTGATAACGATTTCCTAAATAATAGAATCTGAGACTATCCACATCTTTATCAATAAGATCCGTTAATATGGCCTTTAGCATCACACATTGAGCATTATCTAGTATACATTCAAACACAGAATTCTGAACTCTTCGCCCATAATTTACACATTGTTTAGCTACTTTTCTCAACCTGGTTTTTCCTTCAGCAGTTTCAGTATTCACATCATATGTAATCAATACAAGCACGCCATCACCTCATTTCCATAAAAATACAGGGTACTCATCCAAATCTCCCCTTAAATATCTTGCCAACAGCATTGCCTGTACAAATGGAACCATTCCCCATTCCACCTTTTCATTAAGATATGGGTGTGTAATAATCTCCTTTTTCTTGTTTTGCCATTCTGATAGTAATTTTTTACGAATATCTGTATCCATCAATACAGCACCGTTTTCTTTTTTTGTAAAACTCTTGCCATTTACAATCTTTTTATTAATCAATGATAAAACAAATCTATCAGCCATGACTGCTCGCAATTCTTCTATAAGATCTAATGAAAGTGATACTCTACCGGGACGTTCCGTGTGCATGTAACCAACATAGGGATCTAACCCTACAACCTCTAGCGCTGATGTAATTTGAGTTGTAAGCAATGTATACGTAAACGACAACATTGCATTTACATTATCAAGAGGCGGACGCCGATTTCTCCCTTGAAAGAAAAAATCTTTCTTTTGTTGTAAAATCAACTCATCAAATACGCCAAAATATATACTTGCTGCTTCACCTTCATATCCTCTTAACTGATTCATAGACTGTGAATTTTGGATATAATCAAGAAATTCTTTCAGTTTTATAGATGCTTTTTTTTCCTTATCCACATCTATCTGCATTGAATGATCTCTAATTGCTCTTTCTAGAACCCATCTTGAATTATACACTTTTCCAAGAATACAGTTTTTTGCGATTTCCAGGCACTTTATATCTTCACTACTGCTTTGGAATTGTTGTTTCCTTAGCACGACATTCCCCTTAACTTTGCCTGAAACTCTTGCAAGAAATTTTCCCTGTGGTGTCAGATAACAAAGAGAAATATTTCTATCCGCACAAGCTCCCATTAATGCCGGACTTGTTCCTCTATATCCAAATGAAATTATTGCTTCGAGATTGTGTAAAGGTAATCTGCCTATTTCATTTTTATCATCATATACAACAACATTTTCTCCATCCAACCCCAGATAACTATTTTCCGATGTAACATACAATGTATTCAATAATTTCTTCATAACGTTTCCCCCAGCATCTTATTGATATACGATTTCACCGAACCACTTTTATCAATCTTTGGCATACAAATATCTTTTAAAGAGCAAGATACACACCTTTTCGACGTTTTGACCTTAGGTGTATAATTTCGATCATAATAATCATGCATTTCTCCAAATATTTTTTTCACTTCATCCCGAAGTTCATCTGTAAACACTATCGGTTTGCGTCTTCTTGTCTCACCATAAAATATAGCACCCTCCGTTATTTTTGTTGAAAACATTTCTTCCAGACACATAGCCTGCGCCATTAGCTGAAGTTCATCTTCGTTTGACGCTTTGGGTTTCCCCTTTTTGTACTCAATTGGATATAATGAATAGGTTCCACGATGTCCATAGAGCTTCACTCCATCTTCACATTTGTGAAATTCAACAATATCACACTCCCCACTCACACCCATGCTTCTTGAGGATACAGGAAGAGCTCTGACAACCAGAATATCTTTTCTCTTTTCTGTCAGATATGGATCATGCGCTTTTTTATGCATAAGTTCGCCAATAACAGTATGTTCATTTTCAGCCCACTGCTGCTCAACATGAATAAGCGCCCATTGTCTTCTGCAAAATTTAAAATGCTGTATTCCAGAAATCATCAGATAATCATCTTGAGAATATTCCATTAAATCATCCTTTTCACTTCTACCGTATCCGGTATCTCATCATCATTAATAGTAACTGTATAATCCTGATATTTTCTTGGATATTGTATATCATCATTTTTCTGCACTTTAACTGCATCAAATAATTTATAAGCAGGACAGTCACCAAGCTCTTTACTATGCTTAAAAACAATAAGCTCACGAACTGCCATCTTTCCTCTTGCAGCAGAATGGTCATTTTCAAACATATTTATTATTGCATTCCATAACAATTCTAGATCTTCCTCAGAAAATCCAGTAACTTTTCTTGCAAGATTTGCTGAAATATAACCTTCTACACGATACAAGCCATATGGAACAATACTCTTTCTTCCCATCTCGTTACTCTTATTCTCAGCATCTTTTTCTGTTGTAATGGCAACTCTCGTAATAGTTACCTCCTGACTAATAACAGGATCAATACTTCTTGCAAATCCAAGCTGTACAGGACCTCTTACCTGCCCACAATTCAATGAAGCTTTAACAAAAGTCGTCATTACAGCACCAAATGCACGAATATCATAAAAATTTCTGCACATATAATCCCTTAATTTTATATCTGCATCCTTATCTGACTTTTTTAGTTTTTTTAATGCTTCTGTAACCTTTTTATCTTCATCATCATTTATACCAAGACTTTTGCATGCCTCCCTGTCACTTCTGTTAAGAGGAACATTCTCCTTGATATAAATTTTATATCCATCTTCGTCCTCCTTCACAGTCTCTATGTAATTTCGGATCTTACGTTTTAAACATACATCAGTTACAATTCCTAAGCCACTTTCCGGATCAATTCTTGGCATATTGCCAGCATCAGGATCCCCGTTAGGATTTCCATTTTCCACATCAAATAAAACAACAAACTCATATCTGTTTTTAATAACCTCTCCCATTTATTTGTTCTCCTTTTTTTCATACTTCTTTTGTGTCTGATGATAATATCCCAACATGAATTTTCCTTGTTCTTCTAAAGACAAACTCCGTGGAAATAATACTAATTTTTCCATAAGGTTTCCTATTATTTTTTCATAAAAAATCTTAGAACCGCTACCTTTTTCACGCTCAAGTTTTTTTATATGACTATTTTCTAATTTAAATAAAATTGGAAAAACAGATGCAGGCGTAGCACATGCTGAATTAAAATACCTGTCTTTAATTGTAGCATTTATTCCCTGATTCGCCTCCTTTTGGATTGACTCCAAGACTGAAAATAATCTTCCCAATACGTATGCAGTGTCATTGCATGTTTCTTCTAATCCCATGTAGTTTTCTCCTTCCTTCCATGAATAATTTTTTATTAAATAAGCCTTGATAATTGAAGCTCGTCCCCATGTAACATTTCCCTGCTCAGATCGTATTCTGATAACAGTGTCTGTATAAAGACTTGCAGGATATCTGTTTCCCGATAAAATACTTTGAAGTACCATTGCAGACATATTAGGGATTGGAGTCTTATCCTTTGAATTAGGATTGACAGTCTCTCTTAACAATTCATATACGCTCAGATATTTCTTTTCCACCCACAACGGTTTCACAATATCCAACCGTTTATAATGTTCTTTTATATTTTTTAAAATATCACCAAATGTGTTTTGATAAAAGAAACGAACAGATAACCTCGCAGCATTCGGTGCAAGGCATAAAATATAAAATGACTGCTCAAAGTCCATCTGAACATTATCTACATCCACATATCTTGATTTTTTCAAGCTGTCAAATATTCTTTGAAGCTGTTCCTCATTATCTATATGAGGATTCATAACAAAACTAAATGTTTTCTGATATTCTTCCATGCCATTTTCAGCCCAATAAACCACCATGGAATCACCTAATTGAAATGTCTTATCCCTATTACTCAACAAATAATTCAATGCAGTTGTATATGCAAACTCTGCATATTTTCCTACAGGTGCATTATAGCTCTGTTCCTTGCCATAAGATTCAAATGCAGGTGCATTAAACGAAACCAAAGCAGCTCCACTTGTCTGTGCTCCTGGAACACCTTTTATTCCACGATGAATTCTTGCTATCTCCGTTTTTTCACCAGTTGCAAGACAAATACCATCATTGGTATTTTCTGTCTGATGTACAACATAGTTGTCCCAAATTTTTTTAATTGTATCATTATCCTGTGCGAAATCATTTCCCATACAGAAGATGACATTACCACCCTCATTTAATTCATCTGATTTTTCTCTTACACATGCATTATCATAAGCCGTCTCTGGATTCCATAAATTAAAAAAATTACAAATTGCATTTGCCATAGGCTCATCAACATTCTTTAACAACGCTAAATGTTTTTCCTTCGCTGCCTGAAAGCACTCCTGCACCCTTGCATTAGTTCCGCTTTGATCAATCCCTAGCATGTATTTTACATTATCACAGAGAAAATTAGCTGCCACGCCCGATGAACGTGTAACCATTTCAGGAACACTCTTCGCAACTGGAAGAAAAACCTTCTTTTTTCCACTAGTCTGTTCTGTTTTTAGTGGATAAATTTCTTTGATTTTCCCATTAGGATTTAAATCTATTGCATAAGAAACCTTGGCCTGACACCAGCCTCTCTTCGGCACCAGATTATTCTCTGCAAGATTCTCATATTCTTTCACTAATGCCTGTAAGATCATCTTATCACCTCACAGTCCCTTAAATCTATTACTCCACGCTTCATCACTGCTCTAAAAAATATTGGACTAATATTGCCTCTTTCACAATCACTATAATCCATATCATATAGCATAAATCCCAAATCTTTCTCCGGAATATTATCATAAAATGTATGTATATTTTTCTCTTCACAAAGGCAAAAATTTGCCGGAAACTCACGACAGCCAAAATATGGCATATGATGACATTCCCCACGCTTAAGTCTTCTCATCATAATATCCTTAAATTTCCCGGGATTATCTGTATTATTTGCTTTTTCCGTCATCTCAAAATGTGCCTCTATAACATAAGACACATCCTTCAAAATAAGAGATGCCCTCTGTACAATATCATCCTTTGTACTTATGTACAAAGGCTTATCCGCACCATTATATACCTGTAATATATTATTTGCGGAAGCTTTACTTTTTATCTCATTTCTTCTGACACTGGTAAATCTGATTGGATTTTTCACATAGATTTTATCAATCACCCAACTCAATCCCGGATGCCAATATATCGCCTCAAGTATTCCCCTTGCTGCCGATGGAGTCATAACATCATATGAGCATCTCTCAACCTTCATTTCCGGTCGTGAGAATAATGCATAATCTCCCCATACCTTAACTCTTACACCTACTCCCATTTACAGGACATCTCCTTCCTCATAACAAGCTGCAATGTAGTCTCGTGGCTGATAATAAAAATCGGTATTATAATTTGATATCTTGTCACTTATCCACGAATGATACACTTTCCATATACCATGAAGTATCTCATCATCACTAAAACAATCCTCTATCAATCTCTCATATACTTCGCCAATATCCCAGTAATCCGGAATCCTATATTTACAATCATGTATATTATCATAATTTCCATTATTCATACTGCATTCCGTAATAAACTCATCTGCAACTTTTTCAATTGGTTCGCAATGGAGAATATCTGCATATTTATATATACGTTTAATCCGTTCTTTTGTCAGTAAATCAACCACCTCATAACGTTTCCTTTTAATCTGCCTGCCAATATATTCAATCAGACTGCATGTATAGAATAGATTATTATTATTTTTAATCGCCATAAACAACCTCATTTCCAACATATCTCAAAGTACTAAGCGCACTTACCGTATGAAAACTTATTTGATGAGTCGGATGATTAAACTTCGCCAGTTCCCAAAAAGCTGCTCTGCTTATCTTTCCATCAATATAATTCTGTATATAATTATATATTGTATCATCAGCCATAGGTCCTTCAACAATATCATACGAGTGCGCTATTCCTCTTCTGCAATCAACAATAAAATCAAGCCATTCTTCTGTCATTTTTTCAAATACAAGATACTTAAGCTTTGAATTTTCAGTATATTCATATTTATTCAAATAGCCTCGCGTTCCATATCTCGTTGCCCATCTCACTGCCTGCTCTGGCATCTGTGTGCAATAAAACCCAAAATAAAAATCCTTGTTATAACGAGCTGTTCTAATTTCAGGAAATTCTACTATTTCTTTACTTCCATGATATAAAATCATCACCCTACTCCTTTATCTAATTTATTTCACGTACATTATCTTCTTATGTTTTAAATAATACTACTTCAAACATTACTAATCAACACTTTTCAATTTTTATTTAAAATTTTATTGAAATAATTCAATTCATATTGTACAATTACATTTGTCAGGCTAATCCTGTGGATTGAAATAATAATATTTTTAATAATGCAAATAAATGGCTGTGTTTATAATTCACACAGCCATTTAAATTACAGATATAAATCCATTCCAGATTCCACAGACAAATTTAATCCCTTGTCATCTGTATACATTTCTTCATCTACCAATTCATAAAAATTCTCTATATCCGATGTTATTTCCTTAATTATACCAGCACCATACAAAGTATCAAAAAGCTGATTATATATCTGAACACAGTACTGGGATGCCTTTCTCATTCTGGCTTTTCCATAACCCTGATTTTTTATTTCAAATAATAAATCCTTAGCTTCCTGCTCTATCGGAATAAATACAATTCTTGTATTTTCCTCAATCAAATGAAATTTTTCTGATACCGTCTCAAAATTATATTTCCAATCCTTGAATTCGCCTATAATATTCTTTTTATCCAAATCATTTTCTCTAAAATGATATAGCCTTTTGAAATATTCTGTAATGCATTCAAGATTAGAAATATCATGATAATCTTGCAATAACCCTTTAGTGATTGAGCTTTGCAGACTTTGTCCCGGCACTGTTTTCATTCCATTTATATCAAAAATATAAACTTTACTGTTTTCTTTTTTCTCAATTCCTTCTCGGTTGCATCTACCTGCTGCCTGTATTACCGAATCTACTCCTGCTACTTGACGATATACTGAATTAAAATCAAGATCTACTCCCGCCTCTACCAAACTTGTTGAAATAAGCACACATGATTTTGATTTATCACTCATTCTTTCTTTAATCTGTGCAAGTATCTTTTTACGATGCTTAGGATACATACTTGTTGATAAATGATACACACCATCACCACTTAACTGTTCGTAAAGCTGCTGTGCACATTTTTTTGTATTAACAATACACAGTGCTCTTTTTTCAGTCTTCAATCTTTCAATTAAAGTATCAAATTCGATTATCCCAAGATTTTCGTATATAACTCTTTTAAAAAATTTAAACTGCTCATTTATATTCGGGCATAATTCAATATACCGTCTGTGTTGATCAAATATACTGTCTAAGGCCGGTTGTGTTGCCGTACATAAAACAATACTTGTCCTATAGAAATCCATTAAATTTTCCATCATGGCAATGCATGGTTTCAAATATTCCAATGGCAACATTTGTGCCTCATCAAATATAACCACAGAATTCGCAATATTATGAATTTTCCTACACTTAGATGACCTGCTTGCGAATAATGATTCAAAAAATTGAACATTAGTCGTGACAATTACAGGTTTATCCCAGTTTTCGCTGGCAAGCTGCATCGGTTTTAATTCTTCAGAATCCCCATAATCGACATTACAATGATTCTCAAGAACATTATCCTGCCCAAGTATTTCACGAAACACCTGAGCATTCTGTTCTATAATGCTAGTATATGGAATAACATATATAATATGCTCCATTTGATGCCTGACTGCATGCTTTAACGCAAATGCCAATGAGGCAATTGTTTTTCCACCACCTGTTGGAACAGTCAGGTGAAACAATCCCCTATCATTCTCACCTGCTATCAGACAGGCTTTTAATATCTCAGTTCTTCTACCGTTTATCGAATTAAGATCATCATTTTCTAACCATGAACCAATATGTCTTTCCAGTCTTGCTAATAAAGATGCCATTTCTTCACCCGATGTTCGTTCCACATGGTTATTCTTCATAAAACTTTCTGTTTCAAGAAAGTCCGCATCAACAAGACATGAATATAACATCCTCATAAAAATCCCCATTGAAAAATGAGGATTTTGTGTTTTACAGCTCTCAAAAGGATCACTTTTTATTTGTGGAATTTCTACCTCCTGTCTATATGCCTGATAATCACATATTGATTTTCTATATCGTTCTTCAAGCTTATAGTAATCCATTAGTCCAGAATGATGTCCTGCAATAGCATATTGTAATATAGAATAATATCCACCTTTTTCATTACATAATCTCATTCCAGCAGTAGAATGGTCTACTCTGTCATTCGTATTAAACTGTATTTTATGTTGAAATTCTTTGGAATACTTACCTAGATCATGTAACATACCTATGCAATATCCCCACTCATATTTTCCAAATGATTCTGCAAATTTTCCGGCTAATTTGGCAGTTCCATCCAAATGATCAATAAGCCTTTGCTTTCTTTCTTCTTCTATATGCGCAATATATTCCATTTATATCACCAGATTCATCTTTACACTCCCACAACCTCATCAATCATCCTAAGC
>ULTV01066009.1_pt1 | contig 11432 bp, 17 predicted proteins | sample 1957931 | NCBI WGS metagenome assembly ULTV01 (sample SAMEA4835743, study PRJEB28245) | human gut metagenome | biome: gut microbiome; material: fecal sample | place: Denmark | collected 2008
GCCCAGCTTGCAGAACTGGATGATACGGTCACAGTATACCGCGGCGTGACTACCATCAACAGCGACAACCTTCTGGCTTTGTCGTGGACATTGCACCATTGCAGACGAAAAGCCAAGGCCGTGGTTGGCCTTGGCTTTTAACTGCGCTTTATTCGTTTAACAGCCTGTCCGCTTTCACGGCGCAGGCATAGCCGGCCGGAGCGACCTTCCGCAGACTCTTCAAGGCTTTCAGTTCATCTGAGATGAAGCCTGCTCCCAAGTAAGCGGCGGAGTCAATGTCCTTTTCAAAAGGAACATTTTTGAGCAGACAGGCGACCAGGTACATAACGACCGGAACCCGCTTGGACGCCTCTTCTGCGGAGAAGTTCTCTACGTAGATATGGCTGCGCACATCACGGAGGCCTTGCAGATAAGAGACATAATCCTCTTTGCTGACCTTGCCGCGGGAGGCAATACTCACCGCAGCGTTGTATGTATCTCTGAGCGCATCCCCGGGGCCGATGTCAAGACCACGATATGCGATCTCGTCCTGCACGAGGCTGTAGTAGGTTTCCCGCACCTCGGTAAAATCCTCTGCCACTTCGATCAGAGTCATCACATCGTAAAGCTGCTTGATGATCTCCATATCCTTGTTGCTGTTCAAGAGAATGCCGGTGGTGTGCGGTGCAAACGCTGTCAGCTTGTCACCCAGGATAGATTCCACGCTGGGGATCTGCACCGTCAGATCCTCTCCATCAGTGAGAATCAGCTCGTTTTTGATGGGTTTGGCGATGAGCCGCTTGTACTTCGCATCCTCGAACAGCACATCCAAAAGGATATAGATGCTACGCTCCATGACCGGCGACTCGTAGACGACCTTGAAGTGCCGCTTCTCTATGTTGTTTTTGCCCTTTCTGACCTGTTCCTCAACACTCACAAAGGGGAATATCTTGCCGGCCTCCTCGATAAAAGTATTCAGGTCGGTACCCGGCGCAACGATGATGTCGATGTCGGTGGACAAACGCATGGGACGCTCCAACATCAGCATCAGACAGGTGCCGCCCTTAAAGATGAACGGCATGCCGACTCTCGTGATGGCCTCCAACAGGCCAAAGGCGTACACGGAACGCTCCAGAAGCAAAGGGTCCCGATGGCTGGCACTTTGCAGATCGCGAATGTGCTCTTCGGTAAAATTCTCTTTCTTCAACATGGCCTTACTCCGTTCTTAACAGTGATTTGTCTATCTGCTCAAGCACCTTGGCCTTAGCGTTCCTTCTCCGCGCATAGCGGAAGAGTTGGCTTTCATCAATATAGAAATCTTTGAAAGCCTGCGTGAAAATTGTCTTGTATTCGCCCTGGTTCACACAGGAGCGAAGCAGTTTATCCGAAACAATGTCTACGAGCATCTTTTCCAAGTCAGTATGCCAGAACTCGTCGGTGCCTTTTGGTGCCTCCGTGATCAGTTTCTTGATAACGAGCATATCGTCCGCCCAATACTGGTGGTACATATCCGCATTGGGATTGAGCAGGATGTGTCCGGCATACTCTTCTTTCAGAGTGTCAAAGACATACTCTCCGAGGTCGCCTTCTACAAAGATGAACACGGCATTATGTGCAATCTGGTGATTCACAAACTCGTTGAGCTGGACAAGTTCAAAAATGCGGAAGTCCAGTTCCGGATAGGTCTCTCGGATCTTACCGGCGACCGAAGTTGCAAGGTCAGAATACTCGTGGGTGTACTTTCTCGAGGTCTTATCATTCACGCAATAATTGTTCCTTCCAACTCGGGCAATGGAACCGCTGTCCAAGAGCTTTTGCAGAACAAAGCGACAGGAAGACTCTGTGGCGTCCTTATTCTTTGCCCTGTAGACAAGGGCAAAATCGTCCCGCGTAAAATTGCCTGCGTTTGAAAGCGCAGTTAAAAACTCTGCCATGATGTAGCACTCCTTTCAGCGAGAACTGCAAATCGGCAAAAAGAATCCTAATTTGCCGTATTGCAGTTATATCATACTCATCAGCGCCTAAGTTGTCAACTGCAAATCGGCAAAAAATAAGAAATTTGCCGTTTTGCAGTATTCGCTTATGTTTAGTATATGCCAAATGATAGAGGTTGATACTGAGCCAAAAGGTTGTCCTGGCTTTATGTGGCAAGGGCGGGTATAGTGTTCACTTACCAACCGCCCAATGAAACAACAAAGAAACGAGGAATGGAAATGAAACAAATCACGAGAGAGTGGCTGGCGTTTCGGCGGGAGCAGTATCCTGTCGGTAGCCGCATCAGACTCAACAGTATTCAAGCCCGGATTCCGCATCCGTATATATCAAAACAGATATTGACCTTTTGCGCGAATGCTCTTTGAGCCTGTCGGAGGCTGGATTATGGGAGCTCTAAATTTTAGGAGCAGATTAGCTCCCTACATAATAGGCTTGATTGAGCAAAAACGAGCCTTGGGGTACAAGTACACAGCTCAAGTTAAAATACTGCAAAAGTTTGATATGCTGTGTGCTGAGAGATTTTCAGAGGATTCCACTGTAACGAAGGCTATGCTGGATGTATGGGCAGTTAAAGGTCCAGAAGAAGCGCCGGGTACTCTACGGCATCGAGTAACAGTGATAGCACATTTAGCGCAACACATAGCGTCCTTGGGGTTTTATGCATACATCTACCCAACAAACGAACTTCCAAAAGAGCCCAAATACAATCCATATATTTTCTCCGGGGATGAGCTTACAAGGTTTTTCCGTCAAGTAGATTGTTGCCATTTTTCTTCCGAGGTTCCTAATCGGCATATGGAAAGCAACGAGGATGAATTTAAAGACATCTCCGAACAGATTGAGCAGCTTAACCGCCGTATCGCCGCCATCCAGGACAGCTTAGCCAATGATATGTCCCGGCAAGAGCGTCTCGAGCAGATCCAGAAGGTGATCGAGCAGAGGGAACAGAATAGCGATCAATATGATGACTCCATCGTCCGGCAGATGATCGAGTGCATTAAAGTACACTCGGACGGTAAACTCACCATCATCTTCGGCGGTGGCTATGAAATCGAAGAATCCTTGAAATGATCCGAGAAAGGAGCTACAACATGGAGAACAAACTTCCTGTTACGCAATGCCAGTATTGCGGTTCTCGTGACATTGGTGAGGGCTGGCAGCATGGCGAGGCACTAGTCACCTTCCGCAAGCGTGGCCTGTCAGGAAATCGCCTTCGCTATCTCCTCTGCCGACAGTGCGGAGCCATCCTCTACCAATGTGTCGCTGAGCCCCAGAAGTATAAACAAGCAGATTGAACCAGCAGTTCAATGACAAACGCGTAAATCCACATTATTATGAAGTCAGTGAAACAACAAACGAAGGAGTTGATTGCTATATGAACATGAAAGACGCATTCCGGTTCCAGAACAAGCTACAGACCCTGATGGGTACTGCGCAGGACATTCTGAGCTCCTCTCGGAACATCACTAAGGTCGAGAACACCTATTTGCGCAAGAAGGTGATGCCCGAGGCCGAGGATGAAGTCACTGTCGACCAGCCCACCTCCGAATACAGCGAACAAATCACCTGCGTGGCTGAGTTCCTGCTCTATCTGATGACGGAGAAAGAGAAACTGGGCGCCGCCATCTACCAGGCAAAGGCCACTCTCGACCTGCAGGCTGGTCTCGACGGCGAGATTGGACTCAACAGCACACGTCAGGAACTGGCCGGTCTGTTCCGCCGCATGACCGAGGTGCGTAACTCCGAAACGCTGATCCCTAACGGTGGCACCGGCTTTCGCTTCAACAACGAAGGTAATCAGGTCTCCTACCGCTGCGACGTGAAGAAGGTGGTCACCATCAACTTCGACCGCAACAAGGTGCGCAAGATGTGTGCTGACCTGAGCAAGAAGTCCGACGAGATCTCCGGCCAGATCGATGCGGCAGTGGTCAATACCCAGGTGGCCTATGAAGCCCCCTTCGATGTGAACGACACCTTCTCGGATGTCTTCGAGGCCTTCGCAGTGAAACAGGCCACCGCCTGATTTGCTGTCTTAAAGGGGAACACAGCTATTGAGGGGGCGACGGAATAAGAGGGAGTGGCGACCGGTTCAGGTGCAGACGAACTATAGTGCTGCACACTTTAAGCAAGATGAAAGTCTTGGATTATAAATACTTAAGACACGCAGTCTTTAACTGCTCCATATACGGATATTGAGAGGATAAAACCCTCTTGAGACCGAAGAGGTCAAGCTCCGTATCAAGCAGCGATCACCGCACTGCAGTCTTTCGATCCTCGCTAACTCGATATTCCGTTCAGCACAAACTTACATCTCCATCGAAAGAGGATTTCGCCTCTAATCGGGCGAAAATAGGATTGGTTATCCTATTGCTATAACAGGCATAATGATCGTGCTGGAAACTGAATGCTGCCGTTCTGCTTGCAGAACCCTAACACTCACAGCCCGCACAACAAATGGTTCAAATGATCTTAGACTTCCGTCGCACCCCCAATAGCTGTGTCAATCTACCCCAAAAACGCGGAGAGCAGCAGGCTGCTTTGGCCTGCTGCTCATTCACTAAGATATTCAATTTTGGCCTCGTTTGCACCAGGATCTCATCCATAGTTACATCGAGCAAGGCACCGAGAGCGTACAGGTTGTCGACGGTCGGAAGGCTTTGGCCAGTCTGCCACTTGTAGATGGCACGAGGCTCTTCAAAGCCAAAGTAGGTTTGCAGATCTCGGACAGTGAGTCCCCGATCCTCACGCAGACGCACGATGTTTGCGCCGGTGGCTACAGGGTCAATGACCGGAAAAGGCTTCTTCATCATGGCAATCGCCTCCATTCAAGATTTCCCAGTGGGAAGTATTTAAGAATAATCTATTTGATTTTGAAAAGCAAGACTTTTCGGCCCGATGTAATCTAAATGTTATATTTTCGAGGTGCATTCAAATGGAAAAGGAACGGAATCTTAACTACTGGACGATCCGAAAGTTTTCTCTGTTGTATTCCTATTACGCAATCATTGACACGACAGACTATCTGGCAGACCAACTCTTTGTCAAGAATGAAGTCCGCGTGTGGTTCGGTCAGGAGTACATTTGCCCGGACGGACCCTATTGCGTAATTTTCTGTAAGTGCAGAAAGCGTGATACAGGAGCCTTCGAAAGCGCCATGAATGAACTACCTCGAAAGATGCTCCTGCGTGGTCATACAGATTATATTCAGTTCTGCGAAGGACTCAAAAACAAGATAGCGGCAGCCTGGAAGTCAGGAGGTGAATTACAACATGAGGAAGCTCGTCCCTCTGCATAAGCAGAGCAAAAAGCAAAGAAAGGAGTACAACGCAAAACAGCGAGGCTCCTGGAATGGCATCTCGCCTGTTACGCGCATCGTACCGAATGGTAAAGCTTATGACAGAAATCGAATTAAACGAGAAGATCACCAATTTGCTGAGTGAGAATCCCACCCAGCAGAAGCAAAGCCGTAGACCGTATGCCCGAGAGAACCGAGTGAAGAAGGATGACCGACTCTTGCGGATCATCCAGAGATACTATATTCCTCACGCCGGGTATGTGGACTGCGGCTTTGATAGCACTACGCTCCTGCACTCTGGCAAGTACATCAAATATCCGAAGCACAGCCATTGTCAGCGATGGATGAAGCGGCTGACGTCAAAGAAAACTCGCCGCTGCACCGACCTTGTGAGGAAGGGCAATGAGTACCGCCGCCTGTTTGATTACTGGTGGACACTGTACTGAGTCTTCCTACGGATTGTCCAATAAATCATCACAGAGAAAATCGATGAGAGGGTGTCCTTTGTAATCTTGCTCTGCGCGACAAATCGCATTTGCTCGTCTCTGGTGGGCTTCAAATTCTTTCCACATCGTGGTCATGAAAGAGGCGCCCAAAGAAAATCTTTCGTCGGCAGTATCCAGATGAAGAGGCCTATCCCAAGCTGCTCTTCGCCAGGGACGGTGAGGTCTTCACGCTGGGTGGCAGAGCGCACCTTGTGTTGGGTGGTGCCTACAGTGTGGACAAGTATTATCGGCTGATGAGAGGCTTCAATTGGTGGCCGGACGAACAGCCTTCCGATGAGATCAAGGAAGCCTGCTGGCATAAGATGGAAGAGTGTGGTTTTGTAGTCGACACGGTGCTGTCTCATACTTGTCCATACAAGTACATCCCCCGTGAGGCCTTCCTGCCCATGATCAATCAGGACAGTGTAGATGACTCCACCGAAAAGTGGCTGGACAACATTGAGAGCCGCCTCTACTACGAGCGCTGGTACTGTGGCCACTGGCACATCAGCAAACGGGTCGACAAACTCCACTTCCTGTTCCACGACTTCGAAATTGCAGAGGAATGATAATGAGTGACCAACAATACTATCGAATCCTGCTGGATGACTACTCCGCAGCATCCTTCACCAGTTTCGATAAAGCCTACTTCGGGACTATGTCGGACTTGGAAGGGTGGATAAAGGCCATCGAGGTTGAGAAGTGCTTTGCTGAGCGATTCTCTTCACTCACCAAAACCTTCCGCGCATACCAATCGGGGCAGCACAACATCACCCACAATGTTGCTTATCAGGAGGTTCGCTTCCTCGATAAGGTGACCCTGCTCTACCGAGAGAGCTATACCGCCGAAAAACTGGCTTGGGAGCATCTCAACACCTGGCAGTGGCCGTACTTCATGAGTTGTGAAAAGGTGGAATCCGAACACCTCTGGCTACGATGTAAAGACCGATACTACCGATGCTTCATGGCCAAGTTCTACAGTCTCAAGTATGGCACAGATCCAAACGAGCAAACACCGGCAGGCGGTATGCTGTGGGGGTTCCCTGAAATGCTGGAGGTCGACGATCTGCCGCTGATGTGGAATCGATTGGCCGAACCAGAAAAGAATTTCAAAACACTCGCAGAAGCGCAAGCGGACTGGGAAGCCTTCAGAGCCGCCCCAAACCCTGACTTCAGCGAATTCTGCAACGATATATTTGGAGATGGCTGAATTAACAGATGCTCGTAGAGATGTAAACGAAGCAGATATTAATGTCAGAGAGGAGGCTGTGAAGGCTATGGATAGAACGCGATTGCAGGATTTCCGGAAGCTCTTAAATAACCTTTTCGAGAGCGGAAAATGCTATAGAATAGAGGAAGCCATGGAGCATATCAACTTCGCCAAGGCTGAAATTTCGCTTTGGATGATCATAGACGAAGTACCCGATGGCAGAATCAAGAAATGCACACAACTTTCAATGATTACCATTGAGGCCCGGCATCTTCTCTTGCAGAAGAAATGATGGAATCTGAGGCAAAAGTGAAAAACGAAATGTTGATGGAATCAATAAATATGACGAGGAAACAGCCATGAAACCCTACATTGAAAAAAATGACGGCGTTCCAGATAACAATCGCTACAGCGAAGCCTTGGAAGCGGCCAAGGAAACTGTAGAAGCACTAAATAAACTTACAGACCAGGCGTTGGCGCAGTACACAGCACTGGTCGACTCCGCTGTGGCTGGCCACATCACAGATGAGAGGGAATTAGAGCATATCATGGATGGCCTGCTTGACTTTGGTGATGATTTACGGTTCCTCGAAATCTACAAGCGGCTGTGCCGGCACATCTTCTACAAGCATCCGCAAATGGTTGGCGAACACATTTACTTATGGAGAATGCAGTTCGACACCAAAGATGAGGAGGACGAGAATGAATAACCTGAGAAGCAAACTCTCCAACCTGAAGAACGCTTGCCATATCTTTCGGCACTACCTACGCTGGCCGTACCCCATGTACAAGCCCAGCCAGTTCGACAGCTTCAACCATGAGCATACCTGTCTTGCATCGAAGCTTACGAACATTGAACTGAGCGATATCTGTCCTCTGGCTAAGGCAGGACAACCCTTTGAAGTAGCGCGGGAGAATACTTGCGAAGAGTGCAAATACTTCTGCCGTATCCACTATGAAGTTGACCCTGAATATGGTGATAAGCAAGTCCACTTCTGGATGAACGAAGAGATTGTCACATTCTTCTGAATTTAGACTAGCTTTACCCAAAGAAATATGGTATATGTTCGTGTTACCCAGAAAGAGGTGAACCCCTATGATCTATGTAATGTCTGATATCCACGGCCATCGGCGCCGCTTCGACTCTGTCATGAAACAGATCAATCTTCAGCCCGAGGATACCCTCTATATCTTGGGCGATGTAATCGACCGAAACCCTGACGGCATCCGCATACTCCAGCAGCTCAGAGCCATGCCCAATGTTGTTATGCTCTTGGGCAACCATGAGTACATGATGCTCGACGCGCTATACAACATCCCCGATGAGGAGGACGGTTACGCTGATTATCTCCGAGAGAAACGACTGAACCTCTGGTACCGTAATGGTGGTGACGTCACACACAGGTACCTGAAGCATATCCGCAAATCCGTGCGCCAGGAGATCTTAGAGTATCTCGATAAGCTACCTGTAAACATCGAGATCATGGTGAATGGCCAGAAATACCTGCTCACTCACGCGGCACCCGAGGACGAGTATCTCAATTCCAGCATGAAGCATCGGGACGGAAGAGAGTTCGCTGTCTGGCACAGATACCGCAGCCATGACCGTGGCCCTGATGACTACACCGTGATCTTCGGCCATACGCCTACCACGGAGCATCAACTGGCCAAACCTGCTACGATCTGGAACGGACGAAATCTAATCGATATTGACTGCGGAGCGGCATATGAGGAGATTGATGTGTGGGGCATCGTCATCAAGACGAGGCTTGCATGCCTGCGTCTGGATGACATGAAGGAGTTCTACTCCGAAGAGGATCTGAATGAGGAGGGCAATCAAAGAAGATGAGTCTGCCGTTTGATATCAGCGAGAAATTGAAGAGCGTACAAGTTCGGCACTATGTTGAGTGGCTGGGGCGAGACAGCCACTGCGGATACGGTTTCGCCTTCGGCTATGATGAGAAAAGCTATCGATTGATTGACGAGCTTTTTCAGATGCTTCAGGATGTGGAAACAGATGATGAGGATGGAGCTAAAGAGCTTTGGTTGTGCGCCAGGAGAGGGACCATTGATGACTTCGCAAAGCAAATGACTTCTATCGGTTTTGCGCCTTGGGCTATGCTGCCAACAATTACGATGGTCAGGCCTTTGCACCCAAAGCGCAGTACTACAGGCATGCCGACGGAAGAGATGATGGTCTGAAGAAGATCGACCCCGACTCAGCCGAGGCTTTTGCAGATTGGCTGGAGAATCGGGAAAAGGGCGGTCATCCTTGGGAGGTTTGCAGAGGTGGTAACTCCACACATGTATCCCTCTATGTGGGGTTGGGCCGAGTGGCCGAGGGCTGCTATCACCTTACCCTTGCCGCAAAATCCTATGGACGCTGTGTGGAGGCAATCAAGTTCTATCTGGCCCTCAAGCATGCAGGCCTGCCGGTGATCATCTATGGTGCAGAGTTTATAAAGAAGCGCTTGCTCGGCCTGGAGCGAGTGGGTATTGTACCGAATGAAGTGATGCCGTTCTACTGCCACAGCAGATTCCCCGGCGAGGATGTTGACTCCTTCAGACATCTGAATCATGAGAACCCGGATGCCGAGATTGCCCTGATTGAGTGGCAACCGATCAAACCTGTGAAACTAAAGGAGAATGCACATGAGTAAATGCTGCATCTACTGCCGTGTCGCCAACGAATCGACCCCGGCGCACAGTGCCGCGCTGCACAACCAACTCCTATCACTCCGAGCCGCCGCAGAAAAACTCAGCTTATAAGAAAGAGTGGTGAAACACCATGAATTACTTCACCAGTGACCTGCACCTCGGTCACCGCAATATTATCCGCCTATGCAACAGGCCGTTTGCCACCATCGAGGAGATGGACGAAACACTAATCCGAAACTGGAATGCCAAGGTTACCAACGGCGATACCGTCTATATTCTTGGCGACCTGTTGTTCCGAAACGAGAAGCCTGCCGAAGAGTACCTGAAGCAGCTCAAGGGCAAAAAGCACCTCATCATCGGAAACCACGACAGGGACTGGGTCAAGAAGTGCAACCTCAAAGACTTCTTCGAGAGCGTGAATAACCTGCACTTCATTAGTGACGGCAAGCGGCAAATGACGCTCTGCCATTACCCCATGATGTCCTGGCCGCACATGACCAGATGCTACATGGTGTTCGGTCACATCCACGGCAACACCGATGCCGACTACTGGCCGCTCATTCGGGAGAACGATCTGATGCTGAATGCCGGTGCGGATGTCAACGGTTTTGCACCTGTTACCTTTGAGGAAATGCAGGAGAACAACTACCGTCACAAAGCAGGTTGGAACCCTGAACTGTGTACTATGGAGGCCGACCAATGAAATTGAGAGAATATCATCCGCTCTCTGAAATGGAGCGGGTTCCGGCAGAAGAACTTCCCAAGCGGCTTGATGAACTGTTTGACCGCATGGACAAGGAGAATGTTGGCTTTGTTGTTACGGAGGAGGGAAAAGACTCCTGTGTCTTCTGCCCCTACAAGTGGTTTGAACTCGAGTACGAGACAATTGAAGTTGCGGTAGATGAAGTACTCTTGGCTCAGATCAAGGAAATCATTACGCCTCTGGGATGGACTGTAGAGCGGTTGATCGTGCGCTTCCTCGAATGGCTGGTTGATCCTGAGACACAGGAGGAAGCCATCGCATGGCTTATGAAAGCCAAGGAGGAACTTGGAGAGAAATGATAACGAAAGAAACCTTCGTGAAGGCGCTCCAACTCATCCAGGAGCAGCAGGAAATCAATCATCAGTTTGCGAAAGCACTTGACCTTGTCGGGGATGGACACTATGTGTTTGGCGTGAACAACAAGTTTTACGATGCCGCAATGCTCGTCCTCAAAGAAGCGGTGAACGACAAATACGACTACATCAGTTGGTGGCTGTATGAGGGAGAACCAGACTATAAAGTCTGGTCTTCCGATAACACAGAGGAGTGGAATCTGACAGAACCTGAAGCACTGTACGATTTTATCGTTAACGAGTGCCAAGAGTGATGATATAGTCCGTTATATGGGACACCTCCTTCGGTAGAATAACGCCATCAGAAAGAAAAGAGGTGTTATTCCATGTATTACTATAGCAAAAGAAGTAGAAGCAAAATCGTCCATCAAAGTACTTGCCAACATATCCAGAATGTCAGCGTTGAGGATATGCAACACGCTATCCGGTGACATGGGACCTCCAGTGGGCGATGGGAATACCCATTCACTGTTCCCAACTTTGCATTTCTGTATTTTCAGAACGTTTATCGCGTCTGCCGACAGCGGCAAGGTGCGGTAGGCGTTTTTTGTTTTCAGCGGCATCTCGTAAGCGTCAAGTGTAGCGGCGGATTGAAGGTTACCCGCGAAAATGAGAGAATACCACCGTAATCGAGTAGGAGGCTCTCGTAGATAGAGAGCCGACCTCTCACACCACCGTGCGTACCGACCGGTAC
>ULTV01045270.1_pt1 | contig 11296 bp, 7 predicted proteins | sample 1957931 | NCBI WGS metagenome assembly ULTV01 (sample SAMEA4835743, study PRJEB28245) | human gut metagenome | biome: gut microbiome; material: fecal sample | place: Denmark | collected 2008
TTTCCCTTGTGGACGAGTGCGCTGCGCAGGATAAGTATAGCTTCCGCAGCGACGTGCTCTGCGCCATGGGCGACAAGCTCGACCTGCGCGCTTTCCTGTGGGACGGCTTTGCCGCGCAGCTGCGCACGGTGCAGGAATACTACGAGCGCAGCATGCAGTTTTTAAACCCGGCCGTGCGCGCCGAGCTTTTCTGCGCCGAGCGTCCGATCCTTGCCAAGGAGGACGATGAGGCCGCGTCCTATATTGCGCCCGATTCGCACTGTGTCGATTCTCTCATCGCCGACGGCTGCCAGATCGAGGGCAGCGTGGAGGGCAGCATTCTCTTCCCCGGCGTGAAGGTCGGCAAGGGGAGCAGCGTGAAAAACTGCATTCTTTTCAAAAACACCGTGGTGGAGGACGGCGTAACGCTCAGGTGCGTTATCGCCGACAAGGACGTGCGTGTGCGCGGCGGCGGTACGCTCATCGGACACGAAAGCTACCCGCTTGTTGTGAGCAAGGGGAGCGTCATCTGATGAAGAACAACCGGGAGAAAGGAGCTTTCGTATGAACATTCTGTATGTGACGAGCGAGGCGGTGCCGTTTTGCAAAACGGGCGGCCTTGCCGATGTGGCGGGGAGCCTTCCGCAGGCGCTCGCCGCGAACGGCGACCGCGTGAGCGTCATTCTGCCGCTTTACGAGCGCGTGAAGAACCAGTGGGGCGATCAGCTCCATTTTGAAAGGTGGACATTCGTACGCCTTGCGTGGCGCAGCGTTTACTGCGGCCTTTTTTCCCTTGAGCGTGACGGCGTCACGTGGTATTTTGTCGATAACGAGGCATATTTCCGCCGCAGCGAGCTTTACGGCTACTATGACGATGGCGAACGCTTTGCCTTCTTCTCCCGCGCGGTGACGGAGCTTTTGAAGTCTCTGCCGCAAAGGCCTGACGTCGTCCACTGCAACGACTGGCAGAGCGCGCTTGTGCCGATCTACATCAGGGACGAGGCCGTGCGCGACGACTTCTATAAAGGAATCCGCACCGTGATCACGGTGCATAATATCGAGTATCAGGGGCGCTACGGCCGCGAAACGCTTGAGGATCTGTTCGGTCTCGATCGCGGCTGGTTCGACGGCGGAACGATCGAATTCAGCGGCGATGTGAACCTTTTGAAGGGGGCAATCGTTACGGCTGAAGCCGTGACCGCCGTGAGCCCGACCTACGCCCAGGAACTCAAATACGCCTACTTCGCCCACGGGCTTGAAAACGTGATGAACATGAACGCGCGCAAGCTCCACGGTGTGCTCAACGGCATCGATATGCAGCGCTACGATCCCGCGCATGACAAAAATCTTGCCGCATCTTACTCGCCCAGCGATCTTGCGGGAAAGCAGGCGGACAAGGCGGCGCTGCAGCGCATGCTTGGCTTGCAGGAGAGAGCGGATACGCCGGTCCTTGCCATGGTCTCGCGGCTTGTTTCGCACAAGGGCCTTGACCTTGTGTGCGAAACGCTCGATTCTTTCATGCAAAAGGACGTGCAGCTCGTCGTGCTCGGCAAGGGCGATGCAAAGTATGAGACATTTTTCAACTATGCCTGCCGGCGCTACGGCGGGCGCATGGCCGTCCACCTTGGCTACTCCGAAGAGCTTGCCATGCAGATCTACGCGGGCGCAGATCTTTTCCTGATGCCCTCGAAGAGCGAGCCGTGCGGCCTTTCCCAGATGATCGCCATGCGCTACGGCGCAGTGCCCATCGTGCGCGAGACCGGCGGATTAAAGGATACCGTCCACGCCTATGAGGCATGGAACGGGCAGGGCAACGGCTTCACCTTTGCAAACTACAACGCGGGCGATATGTGCTATGTGATCTGCGAGGCCATTGACCTCTATCACAACAACAAAGACGCCTATGCGGCGCTGCAAAAGCGCGGTATGACCGCCGATTTCAGCTGGACGCGCTCGGCGCAGGAATACCGCCGTATTTACGAATCTATCTGTCGATAACAAAAAAGGAACGGATCTATGACTATTGACTCTGTGAAGAACATGAAAGAAGCGCTGTGCGAAAAGCTGAAGGTCAGCTTTGGCAGCACAGTGGAAGAGGCGAGCGACGCGCAGATGATGCGCGCGAGCGCCCTTGTCCTGCGCGACGTGATGGCCGAGCGCAGCGTGGACACCATGCGCGAGAATCGCGCGGAGCATCGCCGGCAGGTACACTACCTGTCGATGGAATTTCTGATGGGCCGCAGCCTGATGAAAAACGCCTTTAACCTTGGCGTCGGCGAGATATTGACGGAGGCGCTCAACGAGCTGGGTTTTCGTGCAGCGGACGTCTTTGAATGTGAGCCGGACGCGGGTCTCGGCAACGGCGGCCTCGGCCGTCTCGCCGCGTGCTATCTCGATTCCATGACGACGCTCGACATTCCTGCCGCGGGTTACTCCATCTGCTATGAGCTGGGGATTTTCCGCCAGCGCATCGTCGACGGCCAGCAGGTCGAGCTGCCGGACAACTGGAAGGATCTCGGCGGGGCGGGGCTGCTGCCGAAGCCGCAGGAGACCGAAACCGTGCGCTTTGGCGGTACGATCCGCCAGTTCTGGGACGGCGGGCGGCTGCACGTCGTGCCAGAGGGTGCGACTGAGGTGCTTGCCATTCCCTGTGACATGGAGATCGCGGGCTATGGAACGAATCACGTGAATACGCTGCGCCTTTGGGACGCAAAGTCTCCCGTGCCGCTTGATATGTCGCTCTTTTCCCGGGGCGAGTACCTGCGCGCGCAGGAGCAGCACGCCATGGCGGAGACCATCGCCAAGGTGCTCTACCCCGAGGACAACCACCCAGAGGGCAAGAGCCTGCGCTTAAAGCAGCAGTACTTCTTCGTTTCGGCCACGATGCAGTCCATCGTGCGCAAGCACATCGAGGTCTACGGTACGGCGGAGAACTTCCACGAAAAGAATGTGATCCAGATCAACGACACGCACCCTGCGCTTGTGATTCCCGAGCTGATGCGCATTCTGATGGACGATGCGGGCCTCGACTGGGATACGGCGTGGCACATCACCACCCATTCCGTCGCCTATACGAACCACACGGTGCTTGCCGAAGCGCTTGAGCGCTGGCCGCAGGAGCTGATGCAGTCGCTGCTGCCTCGCATCTGGCTGATCCTCACGGAGATTGCGCGCCGCTATCAGGAAAAGATCGAAAACTACTACCACGACCCCGCCAAAACGAGCGAGCTTGCCATCATCTGGGACGGTCAGGTGCGTATGGCGAACCTCTGCATCGCCGGCGGCATGGCCGTGAATGGTGTGAGCGCCCTGCATTCCGACATTCTGCGCAACGATGTTTTCAAATATCAGTGTGCCATGGAGCCGGAAAAGTTCAAGAACGTGACAAACGGCATCGACCACCGCCGCTGGCTCGCGCAAATCAATCCGCGGCTCGATGAGCTGGTGCGCGCGCTTGCGGGCGGAGATGAGTATCTGCTGCACCCCGAGGCGCTCAAAAAGCTCGAGGCGCACGTGAATGATACCACGGTGCTGGAGCGCCTCGGCGAGATCAAGCGTGCCAACAAGTTGGACTTTGCCGCCTACGTCAAAAAGACGCAGGGCGTTGTGCTCAATACCGATGCGATCTTTGATGTGCAGGTCAAGCGCCTGCATGAGTATAAGCGTCAGCTTTTGAACGCGATGCACATTCTCTACCTCTATCAGCAGCTGCAAAACGACCCCGGCCGCGCCATGCAGCCGCGCGTGTTCCTCTTCGGCGCGAAGGCCGCGCCCGGCTACGCCGTCGCCAAGCGCATCATTCGCCTCATCAACTCCATGGCGGCCGAGATCAATGCGGACCCCATCTGCCGCGACAAGCTGCAAGTGGTATTCCTTGAAAACTACCGCGTGTCGCTCGCCGAGCATCTGATGCCCGCGAGCGAGGTGAGCCAGCAGATCTCCACCGCTGGCAAGGAAGCCAGCGGTACGGGCAACATGAAGTTCATGATGAACGGCGCGCTGACCGTCGGCACGCTTGACGGCGCAAATGTCGAGATGCACGAGGTGCTCGGCGATGAGAACATGTTCCTCTTCGGCCTGCACGCCGACGAGGTCGTGCGCTTGAAGCGCGAGGGCTACACCCCGCAGAAGCTCTATGCACGCGACGAAAACCTGCGCTGCGTGATCGACAAGCTCAAGCAGGGCTTTTCCGATGGCAACACCTACGAGGATCTTGCCTCGCGCCTGCTGCTGAACGACGAGTATATGCTCTTGCAGGACTTCGCCTCCTATTGCGCCGCCGAGCAGCGCATGGCGGAGACCTATGCAAGGAGCGAGGACTGGAACCGCAAGTCGCTTCTCAACATCGCGCGCAGCGGCATCTTTGCTGCCGACCGCGCCGTCGCGCAGTACGCCGACACGATCTGGCACGTAGAACACAAGTGAAATATTTCAAAAAAGGGACAGCAAAGCTGTCCCTTTTTTGCGTCAGGCGGTGCTTTTCCCCAGTATTGACAGCTATGATATAATCGTGCATGACTGAAAATATGAGAAAACAGAGGAAAACGCTATGGAATTCACACAGGGCGTGCGCTTTGATTCGCTCGGCCTCACGGAAGAGGTACAGCGCGCGCTGAAAAAGAAGAATATCGAGGAGAGCACCCCCGTGCAGGCGGGCTGCATTCCGCCGATGCGCGAATGGAAGGACGTCATTGCCAAGGCGCCCACCGGAACGGGCAAGACCTTCGCCTTCGGCATTCCTATCATTGAGCATATCGAACCGGGCAGCGAGGAGACCGAAGCGGTCATTTTAGCGCCCACGCGCGAACTTGCCATGCAGATCACAAACGAACTGCGCGACCTCTGCGTATATCTTCCGGGCGTGCGCATTGTGTGTCTCTATGGCGGCGCGCCCATCGGCAAGCAGATCGACGCGCTCAAAAAGCGTCCGCAGATCGTTGTCGCCACCCCCGGCCGCCTGAGCGACCACATGAAGCGCCGCACCGTCAAGCTCGACAATGTCAAGACCATTGTGCTCGACGAGGCCGACCGCATGCTCGACATGGGCTTCATCCACGATGTGACGCGCATTCTCGACAAGCTCAAGAGCCGCCGCAACCTCGGCATGTTCTCCGCGACCATCTCGCGCGAGGTCATGGACATCAGCTGGATGTATCAGCGCGACCCCGAGGAGATCACTGTGCAGGCGAAGGAAGAGAACAAGCCCGACATCGCGCAGTATCGCATCGACGTGGACCAGAACGACAAGGCGCACGTTATGGCGCAGATCATTCGCGCCGAGGGGCACGAGCGCGTGATGGCCTTTTGCAACACCAAGGGCATGGCAGAGCGGCTCAAGGCCTTTTTGATGATGGAAGGACTCGATGTCGACTGTATTCACGGTGATATTCCGCAGAAAAAGCGCGAGGCCGTCATGGCGCGCTTCCGCCGCGGCGAGCTGCCGGTCTTTGTTGCGACCGATGTGGCCGCGCGCGGCATCGACGTGGACGATGTGGACGCGGTATTCAACTATGATGTGCCGCTCGAAAACGAATATTACGTGCACCGCATCGGCCGCACGGGGCGCGCCAAGCGGCGCGGCGTCGCCTATACGCTTGTATCGGACTATCCTTCCGGCATGCGCCTGGACGCGATCGCCAAGTACACCGGCGGCGAGGTGAAAAAGGCGCACCTGGACGAAAACGGAAAGCTGGTCGAAGGCTGACGGAGGATCTTTCCACTGCATGGGAGCAGAACAAAAGGGAGCATTTCTTTTTTAAGAGATGCTCCTTTTTGCATAGGCCAGCGGCGATAATTTGGTAACAAATTGTAACTTTCCGCGCTCCTGCCTTTACAAGAGCAGAAAATTTCGCTATAATGAAGCGCATGTTACGATACTGGAGCGGCGGCTTACCGCGCTTTTGCTAATAGGAGAGACTATGAAAACGATAAAACGGATCGCAGCGCTGCTGCTTGGCACAACACTGCTGCTTGGGCTGTTGTCCGGCTGCGGCAATAAAAAACAGGGGAATGAAAAGCTCGTTCTCAACGTGGGCGTCTGCGGCGCAATCGACTCGCTCGATCCCGCGATGAACACCGATACGGACGCCGACAGCATTTTTCATGCCCTGTACGAAAACCTGATGCGCGAGAGCGACGATGGCAGCGGCGAGGTGATGCTCACCAACGGTATGGCGAAGGAATATACCGAGGAAACAAACTATGACGGCACCGTGACCTACCGCTTCACGCTGCGCTCTACCGCGCGCTGGTCGGACGGGGAGAAGGTGACGGCGGACGATTTTGTCTATGCCTGGCAGCGCCTGGCCGACCCTGCAACCAATTCTCCGAACCATTCGCTGATGAGCGTGGTGGCGGGCTATGACGAGGTGCGCGAAACCGGCAACAAGGCAAAGCTTCAGGTCTCTGCCAAGGATAAATCCACCTTTGTCGTTACACTGAGCGCGCCTTGCGCGTACTTTATCGAGGGCATCTGCACGGCGGTCGCCACGATGCCGCTGCGCCGCGATTTGACGGAAGACGGCGCCGGCTTTGATATGCCGAATGTTGTGAGCAACGGCGCATATCATGTGAGCGCGTGGTCCAAGAGCAGCAAGCTGACGGCGGTGCGCAACGAGGAGTATTACGAAGCGCGTCTGGTTGGCCCAGATGAGCTTGGCTTTGTTTTTGCTTCCGGCTCGGAAGAGGCGTGGAAGCTTTACGAGGCGGGCGAGATCGACTATATCGCCCACCTGCCCGACAGTGTGATCGCCGAACTTTCACAAGATGAAAACTGGAAGCCGACGGCGGTGTATGCAACGGCGTGCGTGCTTTATAACCACGAGAGCGACCTCTTCTCAAACGAACATATCCGCGAGGCATTCGATCTTGCCATCGACCGTGCGGCCGCTGCGGCAGGAGGCGGCGCGGAAAATACGCCTGCCACGGGGCTTGTTCCCTACGGCATTTCAGATTCCGGTGAAACGGACGATGACTTCCGCACGACCGGCGGCGTGCTTCGCAGCATTGATGAGGAAGACGTGAACGCGCGGCAGGCGGAAGCGCGTGAGGAGCTGAGCTACGCGGGCTATTACAGCACGAGCATGTTCCCGCCGATCGAGCTTTTGTATGTCACCGGTACGGAAAATGACGCCGTGGCTGCGGCGCTGCAGAACATGTGGAGTACGACGCTCGGCGTGACGGTGATGCTGCGCGGTGTGACGCAGGCGGAATACAATGCGCGCATGGAAGCGAAAAATTATGAGCTTGCGCTGCAAAAGATCACCGCACTCTATGATGATGCGATGGGCTTTCTTGACCGCTGGTGCAGCGAGAGCGAGCAGAACCTGATCAACTATGAAAACGGCACTTACGATGTGCTGATCGGTGTAGCAGCGGCATCGGAAAACCTTGTGGCGCGCACAGCGTTTCTTCACGATGCGGAGATGATGCTCTTCGACGATATGGCGCTCTCGCCGGTGTATTTTGACGGCACGGCGCACCTGCTGCGCGATACGCTGCGCGGCGTATACACCGATGGATTTGGCAACAGCTATTTCACCGGTGTGCGCGTGAATACGGACTGAACCGGAGCAAACGAAACCAAACGACAGCTTTTTCTCAAAAAGCTGTCGTTTTTTTTGTATTTGACAGAAAACTTGCAGAAAGTGCTTGCATTTCGTGCACGAACATACTACAATACAAGCCTTGGGCGGATTGATCGCCCACCATTATTTGTTATGAGGGTGTAACTATGACTGCCATCTTGAATCTGGCTTTTGCGCTGCTCGCAGGGCTTTTGATGACGCGTATTTTCAGCCGCTGGCACCTGCCTGATGTTACGGCGTTTCTTGTGACGGGTGTTCTGATCGGGCCGTTCGTGCTGGGCCGCCTCGGCGTTCCCGGCCTCGGCTTTGCAGGTTACGATCAGGTCGAGACGCTGAGCATGATCTCCGATGTGGCGATGGGCTTTATCGCGTTTTCCATCGGCAATGAGTTCCGCCTCAGCCAGCTGAAAAAGACCGGCAAGCAGGCAATGGTCATCGGCGTTCTGCAGGCACTTGCCGCGCTGGCCTTTGTCGATATTGCACTTGTTGTGTTCCACTTCCTGCGCCCCGATGTGCTCTCTGTTCCCGCAGCGATCACCCTCGGCGCCATCGCCACCGCCACCGCGCCCGCGACCACGCTGATGGTCGTGCGCCAGTACAAGGCCAAGGGTGAGCTCACCGACCTGCTGCTGCCGATCGTCGCGCTCGACGATGCGGTGGGTCTCATCGCGTTCGCTGTGTCCTTCGGCATTGCCCGCGCGATGGACAGCGCGCAGTTCAGCATTGCGAGCATCCTGCTCTCTCCACTCATCGAGATCGTCGGCTCGCTGCTGCTCGGCGCGATCGCGGGCTTTGTCCTCACGAAGCTTGAGACGATGTTCCGCTCGAACTCCAACCGTCTCTCGCTGAGCATTGCATTCATTTTCCTGATGGTCGGCCTCTCCGCGGTAGAGTTTACCGTTGCAGGCGTGGAGTGCGGCTTCTCTCCGCTGCTCGTGTGCATGATGCTCGGCACGGTGTTCTGCAACATCTGCCCGCTGTCCGATGATCTCATGGAGCGTGCGGACAGATGGAGCACGCCGATGCTCGCGGTGTTCTTTGTCATCAGCGGCGCAAACCTGCGCCTGAGCGTCTTTTCTCAAGGCGTGCTCGTGCTCATCGGCGTTGTGTACATCATCGCGCGTTCGGCCGGCAAGTATTGCGGCGCGCGCTGGTCCGCCAAGGCGGTACACTGCGACCATACGGTGCAGAAGTACCTTGGCATCATGCTGCTGCCGCAGGAGGGTGTGGCGCTCGGTATGTGCGTGAGCGCGCAGGCGCTCGGCGCGGACGGCGAGCTGATCCGCAACATCATTCTCTTCTCCGTGCTCATCTACGAGCTGGTCGGCCCGGTGGCGACGAAGGAATCCCTCAAGGCGGCTGGCGCGATCACCGAAAAGCCCAAGGAGGTGCTCGAGCGCCGCGAGCGCAAGCTTGCCGAGGCGGAGCCCAAGGAGCTTCTCGAGCGGCACAAGGAGCGCGCGAACAAAAAGTGAATCCACTGAAAGGAGGTGGCCTTGGCCATCTCCTTTTTTTTACGCCGGACGGGAACTTTTTATGAATTTCTGCGTCTAAACGGGAAAGCCACTTGACATAACTTGCGAAAATTATGTACAATAACAAGGAACAAACCGATAAGGGGGTATCATTTATGGAAGGACGTCGGGTCAGCCGCCGCAAGCCGCGGCGCAATCCGCTTTACACGCTTTTTATGGGGCTTCTGGCGCTTTCGCTGGTGCTCTTCATCACGGTGATCGTTCTGTCCTTCAAGCTCAAGGGCGCGCGCCGCGACCTTGCCGATGCACAGACAAAGATCGAGCAGCTGCGCGGCGGCTCGCAGACGGGCGAGGACAATCAGCTTACCAACGGTGAGGACGGCCTGCTGGACGGCGATGCCGGTGAAACCGGCGGCACGCACGGCAATGACAGCACGAACAGCGAAAAGATCGATTGGCTCGACCTCACGGGTCACACGGAAGTTGCGGTCAAGCCGAATTCGGTTTACGATAAGTATTACATCTACTACACCACAGGCGGCGTAAATCTGCGCAGCGGCCCCGGTACGAGCTATGACAAGATCACGACCGTTTCCCTCGGCACCGAGGTGCAGGCGGCTGCCAAGCAGGACGGCTGGACGTTCGTCTCCGTAGGCGGACAGTTCGGTTGGATCAACTCGGATTACCTTGTCACCACGCGCCCCGCATCATAACAGCATTCGTAAAAAAGGAGCAAGCCTTTTGGCTTGCTCCTTTTTCTGCTTTATTTGCCGCAGCCGCCCTTGTCCTTCAGCGAGCATGCGCCCTTGAAGCCGCAGGCGTTGCAGTGGTTATTCGGGTCGGAAACGATGCTGCCGCTCAAAAAACGCAGCGCGGCCTCGTCCGCTTCGCCGACATAGCCGGGGAAAAGCATCAGACCTGCCGTGCCAACGGCGATGCGCTCATTTTCGTCGATCGTGCCGCAGAGCAGCGCGTCGATGCCGTAGCGCTCCAAAAGGTCGATGGCGGCCTTCGTGCTGCGCTCTTCCATCGGCACGAGAAACTGCCGCACGATGCGGCCGTGGTCGTCCTCATAGAAGCGGAAGCCCTCTGCATCGCTCAGCGGCGACGCGACGGTTTCTCCCACAACGGGAATTGCAATGCGCATAACGATCTCCTCTCTTACGACTCGATACCCTTGCCGTCGTTCCACTTCCACGCGCGCACTTCGGGCAGGTCGATGCCGTTGTCCTTGATATACTGGCGGTGCTCGACGAGCTTGTCGTTCATTTTTTGGACGAGGTAGGCGCCGCGGTTGCCGAGCTGCGGCAGACGGCGCACCGTGTCGATGACAAGATCGAAGCGGTCGATGTCGTTGAGCACGCGCATGTCAAACGGGGTCGTGATCGTACCCTCTTCCTTGTAGCCGCGCACATGCAGGTTGCGGTTGTGGCGGCGGTAGGTCAGCTCGTGGATCAGCGTAGGATAGCCGTGATAAGCGAAGATGATGGGCTTATCCTTGGTGAAGAGCGTGTCGTATTCCTCGTCCGTCAGACCGTGCGGGTGCTCGGTGTGGGGCTGGAGTTTCATGAGGTCGACCACGTTCACCACGCGGATCTTGAGCTCCGGCAGCTCGCGGCGCAGGATCGTTACGGCGGCGAGCGTTTCAAGCGTCGGCGTGTCACCGCAGCAGGCCATCACGATGTCTGGCTCCTGCCCCTGGTCGTTCGACGCCCATTCCCAGATGCCGATGCCCTGCGTGCAGTGCTTCACGGCCTGTTCCATCGTGAGCCACTGCGGACGCGGGTGCTTGCTCGCCACGATGACATTTACATAGTTGCGGCTCTTGATGCAGTGGTCGAAGCAGGAGAGCAGGCAGTTGGCGTCGGGCGGCAGATACATGCGCACCACATCGGCCTTCTTGTTCGCCACGTGGTCGAGAAAGCCCGGATCCTGGTGTGTGAAGCCGTTGTGATCCTGCTGCCAGACATTCGAGGCGAGGATATAGTTGAGCGATGCAATATCCTGCCGCCAAGGCAGCTCATTGCACATCTTGAGCCACTTGGCATGCTGGGAGAACATTGAGTCCACAATGCGGATAAACGCCTCGTAGCTGTCGAAAAAGCCATGCCGGCCGGTGAGCAGATATCCTTCGAGGAAACCTTCGCAGAAATGCTCGGAGAGCATGGAGTCCATCACGCGGCCGTCGGGGTCGAGGTGGTCGTCGATGCCCTCGATCTGCTCGTCGAGAAAGCGGCGGCCGGTGACCTCAAAGAC